>Ga0302320_10002546_pt1 | contig 42891 bp, 38 predicted proteins | sample Bog_T0_3_FD_202130 | JGI IMG/M metagenome (GOLD analysis project Ga0302320, IMG submission 202130) | Peat permafrost microbial communities from Stordalen Mire near Abisko, Sweden - Bog_T0_3 | ecosystem: Environmental > Terrestrial > Soil > Wetlands > Peat | place: Sweden: Abisko, Stordalen Mire... | reverse complement strand
GGCTTCACCCAGGCCGCTTCCGCGGGCCTCTCTCCGAACTTCTCGGCCGCCAACGATGTGAACGGCCGGAAGATCACCGGCGTGCAGCTTGGTGTGATGTACAACTTCTAGATCTGCTGAATATGAAAGCGTCCGGCCCCCTTCGGGGGACTGGACGCTTTTCCTATTCCAGCCCCATCCCGTCATTCAGGTTGTAGCTCCTGGGGAAACCGCATTGTTCGATGGTGAGCACCTCGGCGACCGAGGGCAGATCGGACAGGTCGGCGTCGCGCAGGCCCCCCCGCATGCGCCGGCAACGGCTCAGGATCTCCCTGTGGACGGGATCGAGCGGGTCTGGGTGATGGTGTCTCATGGCTGCCTCCGGTTGCAGGTCGCCGATGCCTGGAAACGGGAAGGCCCATGAAAAAACCCGTCCCCAGGATGCGGCGGACGGGTTTGTGGGAAATGTTTCGGGCTGTCGTCTAGCTCGGTGCCCCCCCCATGACCAGTCCACCGCCGGTAAACCAGCGGTAGGCGTAGGCGTAGGTAAAGGTGAAGGTGGGCATGGTGCCTCGAGTTGCAACAGCATAACTCGGCGAGGGGGTGCTGTCAAGCGGGGCGGGGGAGTGTCAGTACTTGATCCTGGCCACCGAACGGAGCTCGTCCGGCGTGGAGGTCCCGAAGCCGAAGAATTCCAGGTAGGCGGGGATCATCTCGAACAGCATGTCGGTGCCCACCGAGAATCGGCAGCCCCGGTCCTTGGCGCGCTGGAGCATCGGGGTGATTTCGTTCTTCAGCACCACCTCCCCGACGTAGCAGGTGGGCTCCAGGCGTGAGGTGTCGAAGGGAAGCGGGTCGTCGGCATTCATGCCCAGCGGGGTCGCGTTCACGACCAGGTCATAGCCCGCGGGGTCCGAGGAGGTGATCTTCACTTCCAGGTCGGAGTAGTGCGCAGTCAACCGGGAGGCGAGGTCCTTGGCGGAGGCTTCATTGGTGTCGCACAGCGCGAGGGAGGAGACGTGTTCCGCGGCGAGGGAAGCGGCGATGGCGCTCCCTACGCCGCCCGAGCCGACCACCAGGCACCGGGCGCCCGGCAAGGTGAAGCCGTGCCGTTTGACCCCGCGGGTGAAACCCGCGCCATCGAACATGTCCGCCAGCAGCGTGCCGTCAGGGCGCTTGATCACGGCGTTGGCCGCCCCGGCGATCTTGGCGGTGACGGTGCATTCGTCCACCAGCCCCACCGTGGTCACCTTGTGCGGCATGGTGATCAGCGCGCCGAGGACATTGGTGAACCGGAAAATGGTTTTCAACGCGTTGGGGTAGTCTTCGGCCTTCACGCCCATCGGCATGACCACCGCGTCGATATCGTACTTCTCGAACCAGGGATTGTAGATCATCGGCGCCTTGAAGGTCGTGGTCGGATAGCCGATGTGGGCGATGAGGGTGGTCTTGCCACTTATCATTGAAGCCTCCAGGGATTTGAGTTCTTTGTCAGGAGAGGCATCCAGTCAAATGACGGCCGCACACGTTCGCCTCGACGTATTCCCGAGTCGTTTCCAGGCACCGGAAGGCATGTTCCGCGTAACCTTTCTCGCGGACATAGGCCAGGTTCGGCAGTTCGATCGAGTAGACCATCTCGGGCATGTGTCGCAGGATGCTGGCCACATCGATTCCGCCCTCGCCGAGGTAGAGCCGTCCTTCCCTCATGATGCGTATCAGCTCGGCCCGGTCGGCGGGAATCTCCCCGGGCGCGTCGCACAGGTGGGCGAAGTGGAACCATTCCCGCGGCAGCCCGTCCAGGGCCTCGACCTTATCGCCCGCGCGCTGGAAATGGTGGCTGTCGACCATCAGCCCTGCATTGTCCCGTTTCACGGCCCGGAGGACCTCGACCGCATCCGCGAGGGAACGGACGCCGGCGATGGGCACGTACTCGAGGTCCACGGTCAGGCCGAAGGGCTTGGCCAGGTCGCACACCTGCCCGAACATTTCGATGGCGTAGGCCCGGTCCTCGGTCCAGATGCTCGAGAGCACCGCGCGGCCGCCCAGTTCCGCCGCGACTTCCATGGCGGGCAGGTACTTGGAGGGGTGCATGTGATCGTAGATCCGCGCCAGTTCGATGTCATGCAGCTTGACCCCGGTATCGGCGAGGGCCCTCTTGGTCTGCTTCAGCATCGTGGGGTTGTCGGCCAGCGAATAGTCCGGCTCGCCCGGCAGCCCCATGAGGATGGGGCGGATGCTGATGAAGTCGTAGCCGGCGCGGGCCGCGATGTAGGTCATCTCCGGCGGGGCGCAGCCGAGGACCGTCAGATGGGCAAGTGAATACTGGGTGGCCATGTCCGTACCCTCCCGGGGATAGGTTGTGAATCATGCCTTGTCTGTAGCAGACAGAGAGTTTGGTTATCAGCTGGTGGCCACGTGATGCACCTTCGTGCCGGGGGAATAGATGTCCATGATGTTCCAGTGACCGGCGGTGGGAGTCGGGATGTTCTTCATGTACACATCGATCACCACGGGGCGCTTCATCTGGATCGCCTTCTCGATGGCGGGCTTCAGTTCCGCGGCCGACTCGATCTTGACCCCCTCGATGCCATAGGCCCGGGCGATGGCGGCGAAGTCGGGAGAGGAGCTTTCGCCGTTCTTCTCGAACACGGTCCCGAAGGTCGTGCCGAAGTGGGCCAGTTCCAGCCCCGCGATGGTGCCGAAGGCATGGTTGTTCATGATCACCCAGATCACCGCGATGTCGTCGGCGAAGGCGGTGGCCAGGGCGGCCGGATTCTGGCCGAAGCCCCCGTCCCCGACCAGGGCGACCACCACCCGGTCCGGCATGGCCAGCTTGACGCCCAGCGCGGCCGGCGAGCCGAAGCCCATGGTGGCGAATCCGCCCGGGGTGAAGATGGAGCCAGGCTCATAGACCGGATACTGCTGGGCGAGCCCGTTCTTGTTCCAGCCCACGTCCGTGCAGATGAGGGAGTTGCGGGGCAGCGCCTGGCGCAGGTCGGCCAGGATGCGTTCGGGGTTCATGGGCCAGGCCGCGCTCTCCATGTTCTCCCGCCTGCTGGTGGAGAACTCCGCGCGGTTGGCGGCCATCTCGGCCAGCAGCTCCGGCCGCTTCACCCCGTTCGGGGCGAGCCTGCGCGCGGCCTTGAGCAGGGCCACCAGCGCGGACTTCAGGTCGGCGACGGCGCCGATGGCCACCGGATAGTTCCGGCCGATCTCCGAAGGATCGATGTCGATGTGCATCAGCTGGGTCGGCGGGAAGTTGAAGGTGTATTCCGGTTCCCAGGAGCTGCAGTCGGCCTCGGCGAAGCGGGTCCCGAGCCCCAGGATCCAATCGGCCCCCTTGCACTTGTCGTTGATGAACTTGGTGCCCCAGAAGCCGGTCATGCCGAGGATCAGCGGGTGGTCGTCGGCCAGCGCCCCCTTCCCCATCAGCGTGTGGGCGACGGGGAGCTGCAGGTGCTCGGCGAACGCGCGCAGTTCGGTCATGGCGCTGGCCAGCATGATCCCGCCGCCCACGTAGAGCAGCGGCGTCCGGGCCTCCAGCAGCGTCTTGACCATCCGCTCTGCGGTCGCCTCGTCCAGGGACGGCTTGGCGACCTGCCTCTTGTTCGCCAGCACCCGCTCGAACAGGGAGGTGTCGATGGTCTTGGAGAAGATGTCCATGGGCACATCGATCAGCACGGGGCCGGGGCGTCCGCTTTCGGCGAGGATGAAGGCCTTCTCGAGGATCTCCGGGAAAAGGTGGGGCGAGTCCACGCGCCAGGCGCGCTTGACGAAGGGCCGGTAGATCTCATTCTGCGACGCATCCGCGTGCAGGTTGACCTCCTGGTGCGGGTGCTTGCCGAAGTAGTGCGTCGGCACGTCGCCGGCGATCACCACCATGGGAATGGAGTCCAGCGAAGCGTTGGCCACGCCGGTGGCGGCATTGGTCAAGCCGGGGCTCAGGTGGGTCAACAGCACCGACGCCTTGCCCGTGGCGCGGGCGTAGCCATCGGCGGCATGGGCCGCGACCTGCTCATGCCTGGTGTTGATGAACTTGATTTTCTTGCTCTTGGCAAGCTCCGAAAGCACTGCGATGTTGGTGTGCCCGCACAGGCCGAACACGTGTTCCACCCCACGCGCTTCAAGGTATTTGACCAACTGGCTGGAAATGAGCTCTTCCATCTCGTCACTCCTTCGAACGTTCAATTCGTGGCGTCGTTGACTTTTAGGCTTCCATGGCGGCGTCGTAGAAGGGGCCGAACAGCTCCTCATCCGACGGCTTGTCTTCCTTGATCGGCACGGAAACCCAGGTGGTGTTCATATAGTGTTTGAGGCTGACGTTCTCGGAGATGATGTTCCCGCCCCAGGTCCCGCAGCCCAGACTGGACGTCATGGGCATGCCGTTGTTGAAGGCGCCGGCATTGGCCTTGGATTGCGGCTGGCGGACCATGATCCGGGACACCGGCGCGGCCAGCCCCAGGCGATTGATGTGGTCTTCATCGAAGGAGTAGATGCCGCAGGAATGGCCCTTCCCGCCCACCTCATAGATGGCGCGCATCATCCTCAGGGCCTGGTCGAAGCCCTCGTACTTGTACAACGCCAGCAGGGTGGTGAGCTTCTCACTGGAGAACAGGTGCTCCTTGCCGATGCCGTCGCCGTGGACCATGATGAACTTGCGGTCGGCGGGAATGGCGAATCCGGCGGTGGCGGCCAGCTGCTGGGGAGCAATGGCCACCGTTTCGGGCGTCCGGTGCCCTTCCTCGTCCCACATGGCTTTGCGCAGGAGTTCCTTCTCGGCGGGGGAGGCGAGGTAGCCGCCTTCGGCCTGCAACTGGGCGACCAACCGGTCGAAGATGCCCGCCTCGATGATCAGGTTGCCGTCGGCAGAGCAGCCCGAACCGTAGTCAGAGGTCTTGGAGAGCCGGGTGTTGCGCGCCGCCTCTTCGATGTTGGCGGTTTCGTCGATGACCATCGTGGAGTTGCCCGCGCCCACCCCGTAGGCCGGGGTCCCGGAGCTGTACGCGGCCCTGACCATCGGCTGCCCGCCGGTGGCGATGATCACATCCGCGCGCGCCATCAGCGCCTGGGACATGGGAATGTTGACCTTGGTCAGGCACTGCAGGATGTCCGCCGGAGCGCCTTCGCGCACCAGGGCTTCCCGCATCAGGCGCACGGTCTCGAAGGAGGTCTTCTTGGACCGGGGGTGGGGGGAGAAGATGACCACGTCACGCGCCTTGATGCCGTAGATGGCGTTGCCGGCGGGCGTCAGGTCCGGATTGGTGGTCGGCACGATGCAGGCCACGATCCCGGCCGGCTTGCCGTACTTGACGATGCCCTTGGCGGGGAGTTCCTCGATGATGCCCACGCTTCTCTGGCGCAGGGCGTCGCGCAGGACACCCCGGATCTTCATGCGCTTGCCCATCCGGCTCTCGGGATCCCCGAGCCGGCTTTCCTCGATGCCCATGGCCACCAGCCGCGTGAACGTCTTCTTGTTGGCCACGGCCCAGGCCACGGCCTGGCAGAGACGGTCCACCTTCGCCTGGTCATAGGTCTCGATGACTGCCAGCGCCTTGGCTGCGCGCTGGAACACTTCATCCAGTTCCTGCTGTTGCTCGTCGGTGAGCGGCTTCTGGGTTTCGGTTGCGACCATGGTGTTCACTCCTTGTGCTGGTGCTTGAAAATAGCCAACGGCCCTTCACGGATTCGCCCACGCTCTCCAGGACAGCCCAGGGCTGGTCCAGCAGGCCATGGCATGGGCAGAATGCAGGGGATGTCGATCTGAACAATCCTGGAGGCAGCCATGCAGGATCCAAGCCAGTTCCAGATTGGCACTGAGCCCAGAATCGATAAAATACCGTTTTCGCATGAAGGGTATACCGTGCCGGTACGTTGGAGGGTGGATCGTGGGGAAGGACGGCCAGCCATGGCCCCGGTATCGAGGGGAACGCGGCGCGGCCACGCTCCACCGTCGATACCGGGCTGCCACGGGTGACAACATCCCCGCCTCTACTTCCCGAGTTCCTCCATGGGAATGTTGTACGTCTCATGGAAGGTCAAGGCGGCGATCGCCGAGATGACCGCGGTCACGCAGGTGAAGATAGCCACGTAGGTCCAGCCGCCCGACTTCATGAGGGTCGCCGCGATGGCCGGGGCGAACCCGCCCAGGGCGAAGCCGATCTGGGTCCCGATGGCGGTTCCGGAGAGCCGGTAGCGGGTGTCGAACTGTTCGTTGAACATCGCCGGCCAGATCCCGTTGTTGGCGCTGTAGACGACCCCCGACAGGAGCAGGCCGAGCACGAAGATCATCGGGATGTTCACGGTCTGGATGCTCCAGAGGTACGGCCAGATCAGCACCGCGCACCCGATCGTCCCGAACAGGAAGACCGGCTTGCGCCCGACACGGTCGGCGAGTGCCGCCCAGGCCGGGATGGCGCCAAGCGCGATGACGTTGGCCAGGATGACCACTGTAAGCATCGTCGAACTGGGGATCTTCATCTGGTTCACACCGTAGGACAGGGTGTAGACCGCGAATACGGTGCTGACCACGGAGTAGAAGCAGGCGAAGATGATCTTGACGACGCCCAAGGGGTTTTCGCGGAACAGCACGGCCACGGGCAGCTTGACCTTGGCCGGCTTCGGCGCCTTCTGCTGCGCCTTGAAGGCTGGGGTCTCCTCGAGCGTGCGCCGGATCCAGATGCCTACGATGACCACAAAGACGCTGAAGAAGAAGGGAATGCGCCAGCCCCAGGACATCAGCTGCGCTTCAGGCAACGATTTGATGGGGAGGAACACCAGGGTCGCCAGGATGAGTCCGCCTTGCGTGCCGCTGAGGGTCCAGCTGGTGAAGAAGGCGCGGCGGTGCGCCGGAGCGTGCTCGAGCGACATGGAGTTGGCGCCGGCCTGCTCACCGGCGGCCGAGAGGCCCTGCAGGAGGCGGCAGACGACCAGGAGGATCGGCGCGAGGATGCCGACCTGGTTGTAGGTCGGCAGGCAGCCCACCAGGAAGGTGGAGATGCCCATCATGATGAGGGTGAGGATGAGGACCTTCTTCCGGCCGTACTTGTCGCCCAGGTGGCCGAGAAAGAACGATCCGATCGGGCGGGCGACGTAGCCGACCCCGAAGGTCGCCAGCGCGGCGATCGTGCCCACCATGGGATCCTTGGAGGGGAAGAACAGCTTCCCGAAGATGAGCGCGGCGGCGGTGCCGTAGACGAAGAAGTCGTAGTATTCGAGCGCGCTGCCTATCCACGCGGCGATCGCCGCCTTTCTCGGCGTCCTGATTTCTTCGGGCTCCTTCATACTCTCGGCTGGAGACGTGGCTGGCTCGGCAAGCATGTGTCCTCCCTAGGCGGTCGCGACGGACCTATGGTCGTTCTGCTTTAACAGAACAGAGTTGAACTGCGTTCTGGCTGACATGACGGTTGGCGCAAACCTCCACGCCTGGTCCTGCAGGACCAGGCATGGACGGAAAGAGGAATTATGACTATTTGAACAGTCCTGGAGGCAGCAACCCACGATCCAGGAACCAGGCGGAAGGGGATGCCTGAAGTATGTCCCCGAGCCTAAGGCTAATAAAATACTGTTATCGTATGCCTGGCATACCGAGCCGGTATGCTCGACGGCATCATCCTGATTTGCGCAGCCGGACATTGTTCCCGGCCGAGGGATCCAGGCCGAGCACGTCCAGCGCCCCGAACAGCGAGATGGCGCCGATGATGACGAAGGCCGTGCGGAAATGGGCCAGGGGGATGGCGCCCCCGGCCGCATCTGGCGCCGCGGCCGGCCCCAGCAGGCCCGCGATCCTGAGCGCCACGGCGCCCAGGGCGATACCCATGGCGTTGAACAGCTGCTGCACCATGTTGAACACCGTGTTGGCGCCGCTCATCCAGCCCTCCGGCACCTCGGCGAACGCCAGGGTGTTGAGCGCGGTGAACTGCATGGAGCGGGTCATGCCGCTGGCGAACAGCAGGGCGATGATGAACGGCACCGGGGTGGCGGGGCCCAGCAGGGCGCAGGCGAAGATGAGGCCGGCGTTCAGGCAGCCGTTGACCAGCAGGGTGGCGCGGAAGGAGAACCGGCGCAGGATGGGCGTGGTCATGGGCTTCATGGCCAGGTTGCCGGCGAACACCGCCAGCACCAGCCCTCCCGCCTTGAAGCCATTGAGCCCGAACCCGATCTGGAACAGCAGCGGCAGCAGGAACGGGATGGCCGCGATGGCCATCCGGTAGCAGGCGCCGCCCCGGATGGTCACCGCGTAGCTGCGGATGGCCATGGCCTTCAGGTCCATCAGTGGGTGGGCCTGGCGGCGGGCATGGATCCATGCGGACGCCCAGACGGCAGCCGTGCCTGCAAGCACCGCGGCCACGGTGCCGCGGGAAGCCTGGTCACGGCTCACCAGCTCCAGCCCGTAGACCAGGGCGAAACAGGCCGCGCCGGTGAGCACGAAGCCGATGCCGTCGAAGGGGCGGGGCGGCTCCTTGCCCCGGGGCAGCAGCCGGAGCGCCGCCACCAGGGCCATGAGCCCCAGCGGCACATTGAGGAAGAAGATCCAGTGCCAGGACGCGTAGGTGGCGATGAAGCCGCCCAGGGGCGGCCCCAGCAGCGGCGCGGCCAGGCCGGGCCAGGTGATGGTGGCGATGGCGTTGATCAGTTCGTGCTTCTCGGTGGTGCGGAGCACGGCCAGCCGGCCCACGGGCACCATCATGGCGCCGCCCGCCCCCTGGAGGATGCGGGCGAGGGTGAACGCGGTGAGGGTCTGGCACAGGCCGCAGAGCATGGAGGCCGCGGTGAACACCACGATGGCGCCGGCGAAGACCGTGCGCAGGCCGAAGCGGTCCGCCATCCACCCGCTGGCCGGGATCAGGGCCGCGAGGGTCAGCAGGTAGGCCGACACCCCGATGTTCAGGTCCAGGGCGAAGACGTGGAAGCTTCGCGCCATCTGCGGCAGGGCCGTGACGATGATGGTGCCGTCCAGGTTCTCCATGAAGTAGGCCCCGGCGACCAGGAGCGCCACGGCCGAGCCGCGCGACAGGGATGGCCTCATGGCGGGCTTTCACTCACTGAGGAAGCGGTCCGGGCTGAAGCCGAGGGACAGGCAGCCCCAGTGGCGTCCCTGGACATGGATGGGCAGGGCCAGGTCGTTGACGATCTCGCCGGTGTCCCGCAGGTAGGTCTGGAACAGGAAGGGCTCGGTGTTGCGGCAACGGCGCCGCTCGGCTTCGTTGCTGAAATAGAACCGCTGGTGGCGGCTCTTGAGCTTGTCCACGGCGGGATCTCCCGTGGGCGGCATGGACGCGTCGCTGTGATGGCACGCCAGGTAGCCGTCGGCGCGTGCGGCCAGGGCGTAGGTGCTGCCGATCTCCGCCCTGGCCTTGTCGTAGACCTGCTGCATTTCCGCCACCATGGCCTCGGCATAGGAGGTCAGGAACTTCTGCGGCTCCGTGCCGGGCACCGGCCGGTAGTCCTGGTCGAACAGGTCGAAGCCCCGGGCGGCCAGGGCCTCCAGGCGCGCCGCAATGACGTCCCGCCAGTGGGCGCCCAGCCGGATCGCCCGGTCCAGCTCGCTCTCCCCGGTGCGGAACCGGGCCACCTGCTCCAGCAGCTTTTCCGTGGACCGGTTCATGTCGGCGCAGAGCTGGGTGGCGTCCCCCAGGCGACGGCCCGCCTCCTGGCTCAGGGCCTGGATGTCGCGGGCCTGCTGGTGGATCCCCTCGGCGGTGGCCGATACCTGTTCCACCGCCGCGGAGGCGCTGGCCAGCTGGCCGGTGTTCTCCTCGAAGTCCTGGACCAGCCTGCCGAAACGCTCGGCGGCCCGGGTCAGGACCGCGCTGGTGCCCTGGAAGCTCTGGGTGAGATCCTGCACCCCCTGGCCGGTGAGCGCCATCTCCTCGAGCATGGTTCCCAGGTGATCGGAGATCTCGGCGGCCGCCGAGCGCACCCGGTCGGAGAGCTTGCCCACCTCGCCGGCCACCACCCCGAAGCCCCGTCCCGCCGCCCCGGCGTGGGCGGCCTCGATGGTGGCGTTGAGGGCCAGCATCTGGGTCTGGTTGGAGATCTCCTCGATCAGCCTGGCCACGGCGCCGATGCGTTCGGACTGCGCGTTGAGCCGGGCCACCCGCTGCGCGAACTCGGCCAGCTGCCGGCCGGCCCCGGCCATTTCGGTCTCGGCCTCCGCCAGTTCCCGCCCGGTGCCCTGGGCGGACTGGAGGTTGTCCTGGGTGACGCCGTTGACCCGCGCGGTGACCCGGGCGACCCCCGCCACGGCCTGGGCCGCCTCCGCGCTGGTCCGGGTGATCCGCTCGGACAGGTCCCCCTGGCGCTGGGCGTCCGCCGCCGATTCGGTGGAGGCCTTGAAGGTGCGGGTGGCGCCCAGGGCGATGGACAGGCCCAGGCGCTGGGAGGCGTTGAGCATGCCCCGGATCTCTTCCGTGTGGCGGCGGAAGGCCTCGGCCAGCTCCCTGATCTCCCCCTCCCCGTCCGCCGCCGGGGCTCCGGACAGGTCCCCGGCCTGGATGCGCCGGGAGATCCGCCGCAACGGGGCCGCGACGCTGAACCGGAACAGCGCCCAGGCCCCGGCGCCCAGGACCAGCCCCAGCAGGGCCGCCGCCCAGGCCTGGTCCCGTGGCAGCCGCCAGGCCAGGACCAGGACCAGGCAGTACATGGGGACCAGGCAGGCGAGGATCTTGCGCGTCAGGGTGGGGAACAGGCAGCGTTCGGCAAGGGTCAGGAACCAGGACATGCGATCACCCCATGGGTCAAATCGGAGCTTCCCTCACGCGTCCAGGCTGATTCCGCGGGTCTCGCGGCCGACCAGGACCATGATCAGCGACAGGCCGTTCCAGAAGACCACGATGCCGACGACGCTCCATGGCGATCCATGGAATGCGCGCAGCAGCCAGACGGCGGTCGCCGGAAGCGTGGCGCCCGCGATCAGATTGGCCGCCGTGTAGGCCAGAGCCGAACCGGTATACCGCACATTGGTGGGAAAGGCCTCGGCGAAATACACGGGCTGGATGCCGCTCTGATACTGGGTGAAACCCAGCAGGAATCCCATCGAGGCGGCGATGACCCAGAAATTCCTGGTCTGCAGCAGCGGGAAATAGATGAACAGGAAGACCAGGGTCAGGCATGCGCCGAGGGCGAGCGCCTTCTTCCGGCCGATCCGGTCGCTCAGCTGGCCGCCGCATAGGGCGCCGACGACGGCGCAGGCATTGGCCATCATCAGGACCGCGAACCCCACCTGCTTGGGGATGCCCAGGGTGCCGGTCAGATAGCCGAGGGAAAACACGACGACGAGGTAGAACAGGGCTGTGGGGCCGGCAAAAACCAGCATCAGCCGTACGATTTCCTTGAAATGGAGCCTGACCACGTCGCGCAGCGGGCTGCGCTCCACTTTGGTCCGGGTGCTCTGCAGCTGCACGAACGAAGGGGTCTCGCTGACCTTGCGGCGAATGTAGATTCCGACCACCACGAGCACGAAACTGATCAGGAACGGGATTCTCCATCCATAACTCAGGAAGGCCGCGGCAGACATGGTGGTCGACAGGGCCAGCATGGCGCCGTTGGCCAGGATCTGGCTGATGGGTGAGCAGACGCCCAGGAATCCGGAGTACCTTCCTCTCAGGTCGCTCGGCGCATGTTCGAGCGCCATCAGCTGGGCGCCCGTCGATTCGCCGCCAAGGGCGAAGCCCTGGACGATCCGCAGCATGACGAGAAGGACGGGGGCCCAGACGCCGATCTGGTTGTAGGTGGGCAGAAGACCCATCAGGACCGACGCCAGCCCCATGATGGTGACCGTGAACAAGAGCAGATTGCGCCGCCCGTACCGGTCTCCCAGGTATCCGCAGATCACCGCGCCCAGGGGCCTCGCGGCGAGACCCACGCCGAAGGTCGCCAGCGACGCCAGAAGACCGGAGGTCGGGTCGAGGGATGGAAAGAAGATCTTCGGAAATACGGTTGCGGCCACCACGCCATACAAAGCGAAGTCGAACCATTCAAGCGCCGTTCCGACCGTCGCCGCCACGACGGCCCTGGTGGACATCCCTGCGTCTCTAGGGTCGACGGCTGTCTCTACGATGCTTGCCATGCGGCTATCTCCCTTCAATGGTGGTTTCAACGAATATGGCAGGCCATGAGAAACAGAGAGCCTGGTTGATGCGACGGTCAGCACAGCCCTCCACGCCTGGTCCTGCAGGATCGGGCACGGAAGGTAGGCGAAGCATGGCGGTTGGATTGTCCTGGAGGCGGCAGCCCACCATCCAGGAGTCAGACGAAATGGAATGCCTGAAGTATGTCCGTGATTCCAAGGCCCAGAAAATACCGTAATTGTATGCTTGGCATACCAGGCAGGTATGCTCGCGGTCAGCTGTCTCTTCCCGACAGGATCTCCCGCATCACTTCCTGGGCCGCGGGCGTCAGATAGTGGTCCGGAAGGTGGATGATGGCTGGCTGGATACCATCCAGGATGCCTTCGAGTCTGCGGACCTGGTACCGCTCATGGAAGTTCCCGGGGACCTGGTTCGACGGGAGGATGGCCGCTGCGCGCACCCCGGCGTCCAGGGCGCCGAGGATCACGCTGACGTTCGGGCTGTCCAGCAGGATGCGCGGCGCTATTCCATGCCTCTGGAATTCCCTGCGCAGCTGGTCGTACGTCCTCCCCCCGTGCCAGAGCCTCAGGAGCATCAGCGGGATGTCCCGCAGGACCGTGACTCCGAAGGTTCCATCCACCGACGGCGGGATCAGGCCGGCCGGATACACGACGCAGAAATGGTCCATCGAGAGCGGTTGAACGTCGAATATCTCCTTCTTCGTAGGCAGCAGGACGATCGCGAGGTCGAGCTTCCTGGACTCGACGTACTCTTCGAGGGTCGTGCTGTCGGCCACAAAGACGCGGAACTGCAGCAGCGGGAACCTGGCGGAAAGCCTCGGCACGACTTCTGTGAAGTAGGACATGAAGGACATCGAGACCCCCACGGCGATCCGGCCCGTGAAGCCGCCCGCGGCATTCCGGACCTCGACAGGGATCTCCGTGATCTGGTTCAATGCCTGGCGCGCCCGCTCGTAGAGCACCTTCCCGGCCACCGTAACCTGCCAGACGTGCCCCTTCCGGAGGATGAGCTCCACGCCCAGCTCGTCCTCCAGCTCTTTGAGGTATCGGCTCAAGGGCGGCTGGGAGATGTTCAGGAGCTTCGCGGCCCGACTGATCTGCCCCTGCTCGACGATCGCGCAGAAATACTCCAGTCGTTTGGTATCCAAGTTCGCACCTCGCTTTGAGAGCAAGGATAATACCTAGGGTCCATGACGCTTAATGGATTTATCGAGGATGACCATCCAGGATCTGCTGATTCAGCGGCCGCTCCCGGACGCGCGCACGGTCTCCAGGACAATCTGCAGTTCTTCGATGGGAATCTGCCCCGGTGCCGAGCTGGACTCCCCCACCGCAAAAGTCAGCGCGGAGCCGAAGATGCCGCTCGTCATCCGTGACACCGCGCCGAGGCTGCCCATGGCCATCCCGATCACGGGGATTCCCAGGGCCTCGCTCGCCCGCCAGGTGGCTCCCAGGAGCGTCAGGACGTCCTCGGGGCTCCCGGGCATGACGGCCACCTTGGCGATGTCCGCGCCGCAGCGCTCCGCGTCGGCGAAGGTCGCAGCGAGAGCCGCGGCGTCGGGCGTGGTCCGGAAGTTATGGTAGGAGAGGATCAGCGCCACGCCGTTGGCACGCGAGGCCTTCCTGACGCATTCCCGCATCTCGGGCGGGTTGGCCAGTTCGTAGTCGACGAGGTCCACCAGCCTGCTTTCGCATAAGGCGGAAAGGAGCCTCACCACCCCCGCGGCGTCGAGCGGGGTGTTCTCTCCGCCTTCGCTCGCCGAACGGCAGGAGAAGAGAATCGGAATCTGGCCCGCAGCTTCCTTGATGTGCCTGGCGACCTCGAGGACTTCCGCAAGGTTTCCGATATTCCTGAAGTAGTCGATGCGCCACTCCAGGACATCAGGCTGCTTGGGCAGGATGACCGCCAGCTCCCGGAGCACCTCCTCCTTCCGTCTCCCCACCAGAGGCGTGCAGATCAAAGGGCATCTGCCTCCGGCAACCGGTTGACCGTGGAGGTGTATCGGTTTCATCTACCAACCCTTAGAAAATGGCATCGACAGCTGGTCCTGACATGGCCGGGAAGGCGTGGAATGCCGGCCTGAACCATCCTGGAGGCACCAATGGAACCGAAAGGATACCAGATGCCCCCTTGGCCCAAAGTCCATTAAATACCGTGTAACCTTAATTGGTATACATGAACTTTATAAGCGACCCCTGCCTCACACCCCCTGTTGGCGCTCTGCCGGCCTGGATGCAGCCAGCGCCGCCACGGCCCGGAATAAATTATACCTAACTGGCATTTAGAGATAGACCCTAGGCGTGCGTTTCCGGCGCCAGCGTCTGGATCCAGGGCTCGTCGGCGACCTGGGGTTCCACCGGCTCGGGCTTGAAGATGGGCAGGTAGCCGGCGATGAGCGAGAACGCGCTGAAGCCGATGGCCGCGATCCCGAGCATGATGAGGATCTCGATCAGGGACGGGAAGTAGGTCCGGGTGGGATAGACCTCCATGCCGGTGATGGCGGTGTTCATGCGGTTGGCGGCGAAGCCGGCCAGCACCATGATGCAGACGCAGTAGAGCCCGCGCCGGGAGTTGCGCACGCCGCTGAACATGAGCAGCGCGAGCGGGATGACGAAACCCACCACGACTTCGAAATAGAAGGCGATGGTGTGGTAGTTCAACGCCGCCATCGAGTGGTAGGCGCCGCGGCCGATCAGGTCCTGGAAGCGGATCACCAGGTAGACGGCCAGCGCCACCGCGGTGATCTTGGCCAGGTTGGCGCGCAGGGCCGGAGGCAGCAGGGTGCGCCCGTTGCGGGAGAGGATGAGGGTCTCCAGGATCACCATGGAGATGCCCGAGGCGATGCAGGAGGTGAAGAACAGGATCGGCAGGAGCGGCGAGTACCAGAGCGGATGCAGCCGGTTCGGGACGATCAGGTAGAGCGAGCCGAACGAGGACTGGTGCAGGGTGGACAGCAGCACGCCGACGATCATGAAGGGCAGCGAGAAGGTGTGGATCCACTTGATCGGCGCGTGCATGTTGAACTTCTCGAGCACGATCGGGGCGAACTCAATGGAGAGCACGGTGGTGTAGAGGATGACGCACCAGGTGATCTCGAACATCACCGAATGCGGGTTCCACATCACCAGCGGGTGCCAGAAATGGTCGGGCCGGCCCAGATCGATGACCAGCACCAGCACCACCAGCGAATAGCCGATGAAAGCGGTGAGCAGCGCCGGGCGCACGATGGGCTCGTAGTCCTCGGCGTGGAACAGGTGGACGGCGGCGACGATGGTGAATCCGGCGGCGGCCAGGCCGATGCCGAGGAAGTCGAAGCCGATCCAGAGGCCCCAGGGGAATTCGTCGGTCAGGTTGGTGGTGGCGCCCAGGCCGAGGGTGAACCGGAGCACGGCGGCGATGACGCCGGCGGTGATGAGCACGGTGGCGATGGTGCGCCACACCGTAATGCGGGGGAGGGCGAATGATCTCATTGGTGATCCTGCTTCTTGGAAGTGGGTTTCTGGGAGCCTTCGTGCTTGTGCACTTCGTCGCGACGCTTGGTGATCCACCAGATGCCGCCCAGCATGACTCCGCCCACAGTGACCACGTTGGGGATCTTCTCCATGGCGACCATGGTGAGGTCCGGCATGGGCTCCTTGCCGAGCTTGACGTCGAAGCCCAGCTGCTCGAACGGGACCGGGCTCAGGTAGAGCACCGAGGTGCCGCCCACGTCCTCCTGGCCGAAGATCTTGGGCGTGTACTTGCCGGGTTCGGCCGTCATCCGCCTGGTGGCCTCGGCGATGAGCTCGTCCCGGTCGCCGAACTTGGTGGCGCCGGTGGGGCAGGCCTCGGCGCAGGCGGTCTGCTTGCCCTGGGCCAGGCGGGTGTAGCAGAAGATGCACTTCTGCACCCGCGGGTGGGTGCTCTTCCATTCGTAGCGCGGCACCCGGAACGGGCAGGCCTGCATGCAGTATCGGCAGCCGATGCACTTCTCGGCGTCGTACAGGACCGGGCCGTCCGCCGTCTTGGTGAAGGCGCCCACCGGGCAGACCGAGACGCAGGTGGGGACCTGGCAGTGCTGGCAGAGCCGGCGCACGAACGTGCCGTCATGCTCCTCCAGGGCGGTGAAGGCGGTGGGCGAAAGCCGCTTCTCCGCGCCCTCGGGCAGGTTGTTCGCCACCTTGCAGCCGTCCTGGCAGGCGTTGCAACCGATGCACATGGTTATATCTATCAACATAGCTTTCTTTTGGGCCATCGCTTGCTCCAGACCTATGGGGTTGAATCGCGGAAAGGGCTACTTGAGAACCAGCTCCATGCCCAGGAATCCCTGAAGCGCGGACCACGGCAGCAGCTGGGCCGGATCGGCCTGGGCGGCCCTGGCGGCCTGGAGCCGTTCGATCTCCTGCCCGTACCATTCAACCGCGGGCTGGCCGATCTTCATGGAGCCCAGCTGGGCGGTCAGGTCGCTGGGCTGGAGCCGGCAGACCCACCCGTCCTTGTAGGGGCTGAGGGTGACCTTGCCGGGATCGGCCTGGAGCGCGCCGTTGAGATCCTGCACCGTGCCGCTCACCGGCGCCAGGAAGGCGATGGTCTCGGCGCCGCGCTGGCAGCTGAACAGCGGCTCGCCGCAGCGGACCTCGGTTCCGGGCTTGGGCAGGAGCACCGAGCCGATGCCGCCCATGGCCTTGTTGGCGAAATCGTCGACGCCGACGCGCACGTGGCCGTCGGGCTCGATCCGGACCCAGGTGTGGCCCGGGGCGATGAAGGAGCCGCCGGGGATGCAGAACTCGTTGCTGGGGGTGGCTTCGGCCTGGCTGGGCGAGACGATCCGCACGGTGGGCTGGCGCAGGGCCTGGAGCCGGGCCTGGCGCTTGATCAGCAGCTTGTTGATGAAGGCGGCCAGCTCATCGGCGCTGAAGGGCTTCTGGACATATTCACAGGCGCCGCTCTGCATGGTCTCCACCGCGGTCTCGATGGTGCCGTAGCCGGTGATGACCACCATGTCCACGTCCGGCCGCAGGTGCTTGACCGCCTTGACCACCTCCACTCCGTCCATGATCGGCATCTTCAGGTCGGTGAAGACGAAGTCGTAGTCGTTGCGCTGCACCAGGCTGAGCGCTTCCGGCCCGGACTGCACGGTGTCGATGTTGAAGCCTTCCAGCACCAGGATGCGCCGGAAGGAATCCAGCACCACCGCCTCGTCGTCCACCGCCAGGATCCGGGCCCGGGGATTGGGCACCTCCACCCGCTTGAGGCTGGCGGCCTCGTCGTTGAACTCGAGCCGGACCGCGACCTTGAGGATCGCCTCCCGCTCCATGCGCGAACGCTTGGCCTGCTGGTGGAGGTTGTTCTTGCGCACGAGATAGTCGATCCCGAGGAAGGCTAGCAGCATGAGGATGACGAACAGGACGGTCATGGTGGTTCTCCAAAAAAGAAGCTAGGTGGCGCTGGTGCGGGGGTTCCGGGAGGAGGGGGCCATGGGCAGGCGGACGGTGAACTGAGTTCCCTTCCCCACTTCGCTCTGGACGTCGATGCTGCCGTCGTGGCCTTCGATGATGCCCCAGGTGACGGCCAGGCCCAGGCCTGTCCCCCGGTTGCCTTTGCTGCTGAAGAAGGGTTCGAAGATGTGCGGCAGGTCTTCGTGCTTGATTCCCGAGCCGCTGTCCTCCACCCGCAGTTCCACCATGCGCTTGACCCCGGCCTTGTCCCGGGACGGCCAATGGGAGGTGTGGCAGCCCTGGCGGGTGCACTGGTAGAACGGGTCGTCGTTGCCGGTGTGGATCAGCAGCATGGGCGCGCCGCAGACCTCGCAGAGCTGCTCCGGGTCATGCAGGCTCTTGCGGCAGACCGGGCAGGCGTAGCTGACCAGGGTGCCGCTGGCGATGCCTTCCCGGCCCACGTCGTGGTAGCGGTCGTAGACCGGGTCCAGGTTGAGGTTCAGCGACAGGCCGCCCACCCCCACCAGCACCCGGATGGAGGCCAGGCCGCCGATGGGCACCGAGGGGTCCATCAGGTCGTGGCCCTTGGCGCAGACCGCCCGGCGGACCACCGAATGGCCCCTGGGCTCGAGCTGGACGGTCTCGGTGACCACATGGATGTTCCCGCCGTCCGGGCCGATGGCGTCGGCGGCGTTGAGCAGGAGGTTCACCACCACCTGCTGGATCTGGTTGCCCTCGGCGAAGGCCTCGGGCAGGTCCGCCGCCAGGTCCAGGGCCAGGTTCACGTGGTTCATGCTGAGCTGGTTCATCACCACCGCCAGGGAGCGACGCACCACTTCGTTGATGTCGGTGGGCTTCCGGGCCGGCGCGGTGGGCCGGGCGAAGTCCAGCAGTTCGCGGATGATGCCCCGGCAGCGCTTGGTCTCGCGGACGATCACGTCCAGGTCCTCGCGGGTCTGGACATCCCCCTCGTAGCGCTTGGCCAGGAGGGAGGCGTAGGTGAGCACCCCGGTGAGCGGGTTGTTGATCTCGTGGGCCACGCCGGCGGCGAGCCTGCCCACGGACGCGAGCTTGTCGGCCTGGGTGAGCTGGCGCTGGGTCTCGGCGATGCGGTGGGTCATGCTGTTGAAGGCCCTGGCCAGGTCCCCCAGCTCGTCGTTGGCGGTCACCGAGATGGTGGTGGTGAGGTCCCCCGCCGCCACCCGCTGGGTGCCGTCCAGCAGCGCCGCCACCGGGCGCAGCACCAGCCGCCGGTTCAGGTACCAGAGCACCAGGCTGCTGGCGAGGATGGCCAGCCCGGCCAGGCTCAGCAGCAGCTCGCGGCTGCGGGCGATCTGCCGGTCCGCCTGGACCATGGACAGGTTCACGTCCAGCACCCCCAGGATCTTCTGCTGCTGGCTGTGGGCGTGGCAGTCGGCGGTCCAGCAGGACGCCTCGTTGGGGATGGGGTTGATGATGCCCAGGACGCGGGAGCCGTCCGCGGCCTTGAAGATCCGCGAGCGCTTCTGGATGTCCAGCCGCTCCAGCGGCCGCCCTTCGGCGTGGCACATGTAGCAGGCCTCTTCGGCCTTGTCCAGGCTGGTGCCGATCTCCTCCCGGGTGGAGGAGAACATGATCCGGCCTTCCTTGTTGAACAGCCGGACCTTCTGGATGCCCTGCTGCTTGAGGTCGCCGATGTTGCGGATCTGGCGGTGCAGGTCGTCCCGGCGGTTCTCGAGCATGTCGTAGTGGGTGCTGCTCTTGATGGTCTCGCTCACCTGGTTCGCGCTCTGGGTGAGCTCGAACACCAGCTGCTCGGTGTGCGCCCGCATGACCAGGGACGCCATGACCCCGATGACCAGCGAGGTCACCAGGCCGGCGCCCAGCATGAGGCGGGTCCCGATCCGGGTGCGCATCTATCCCCCCGTCCTTTTGGCGGGGGCATGGAAGGCGCTACGGCAAGCCGAGCCGACCTCAAGCCCTGGGATCATCGGGTTCTCCTTGGATGCTGCCCGGGCAGACACCCGGGAAAACCTCAGGAATTTAGCACTTATCGATCTTTTAATCTTAACGCTTCCAGCCGGAAAAACCATTCAATCGTGATTAAAAGCACGAGTATAGTTGATCATTCAACTATGTTAAAGCCCAAAAGGAGGATGGGAAATCCGGCCTCCGCCCGGCCCCCCTTTTTCGACTTTTTACCATGCCCTGCTTGCCAAACAAGCCTTCCGGCCGGGACCGGTTCAAGCAGCCCGGGGCGGCGGCCCGGAGCGAGGGCCGGCCCGGGAGACCCTACCGGGGCAAAAAATTAATTTCAGAGAATATTATCTTAAATCAATCATTCCACGCGTGCCCGGTGAAATCGGGCCAGCAGGGCGATAGCGAATGGCGCAGCACACTGGCGGTGCTGGAGGCCTGGAACAGGGGCCGCAGCGCCGCGGCGAAACCGGTGAGGGTGGTGCCCTTGGCCACGTCCTCGTCGAACAGCAGCGCGGGCCCGGCCGCGTAGGGCTCCAGGAAGGCCAGGTCGCTTTCGGCGATGATCGGCGCCAGGTCATTGCGCTTGAACATGGAGAAGCGGATGAAGTAGAGGGGCGCTCCCAGCAGGTTGGCGAACACCAGACCGGACATGATCGACCCGTGCGCCGCCCCGACCACGATGGCCGGGCGCATGGCCTTGGCCACCTGCGCGGCCAGGGCCCTGATCTTGCCGGGGTCCGAGGCGCGCCAGGTGTACTTGTCCTGGACGCTGGCGTAGATGAAGCCGTGGAGGATCAGCGGCAGCTCGTGGCGGAAGCGCTCCAGGATGGCGGGCGCCGCGGGGTCCAGGGCGTAGATGGCCCGGGCGGTGGCGATGGAGTCCAGAAAGCGCGCGTTGGCCCCGGCCGCCATGGCGGCCGGGTAATGCTTGCGGTTGCGGGTCTGGTCGTTCACCTCGAAGTAGTGGGTGGGATGCAGCGGCAGCCCCTGCTCCACGCAGATCTTGTAGTTGAGGGCCACGCTCACCAGGGCCGGGGTCACCAGGTAGAGGGCCAGGCAATCGTCCCAGAAGGCCGGCGGGGCCGAGGCCGGAGCCTGCAGGGCCGCCTCCCGGCCCGCGAGGATGCCCGGGAGCAGCGCCTGGATCCGGTCCAGCAACTGGTCCAGGGGCGCCTCGAAGCCCATCACCTCGGGCGGCGTCTCCCAGTCGGCGTAGATCAGGCGTTCGAGCACTACTTCGCCTTCAGCGCCTTCAGGATCCCCGGCAGCCGGTTCAGGGCGGCCTGGCACTCCAGCCACTGCCGGTGCGGGCGGGCCAGGTAGCCGGAGACGAAGCTGCCCTCGGGGACGTCCTTGCCCAGCATGGAGTTGCCCGCGGCCACCGAGTGGCTGCCGATGTGGATGTGGCCGGCGGTGCCCACCTTGCCGGCCAGGGTCACGTAGTCGCCCAGGCTGGTGCTGCCCGATATCCCGGTCTGGGAGACGATCAGGCAGTGCTGCCCGATCTGCACGTTGTGGGCGATCTGGCACTGGTTGTCGATCTTGGTCCCGGCCTGGATCCGGGTGGGGCCCAGCACGCCGCGGTCCACCGTGGTGCAGGCGCCGATCTCGACGTCGTCGCCCAGTTCCACCCAGCCGGCCTGGGGGATCTTCTCCTGGCGGCCGTCCACCAGCACGTAGCCGTAGCCGTCCGAGCCCAGGACGGCGTTGCCGTGCAGCCGGACCCGAAGCCCCAGTCGGGTGCGCCGGTACAGCACCACCCCGGGAAACAGCTCGCAGCCCTCGCCCAGGACGCAGTCCTCTCCGATATGGACCCCGGGGTGGATCACGCTGCCCGCGCCGATCACGGTGCGGGCGCCGATGGTGGCGCCCGGCGCGAGCCGGCAGCCGGGGCCCACCTGGGCGGTGGGATGCACCGGCTCCAGCGACCATTCGGGCGTGGGCTCCGGGTGCAGCCAGCCGATGGCCCGGGCGAAGCCCCAGTAGGGGTTGGGCATGACCAGCTGGGGGCGGTCGCCCAGGTCGGACTTGGGATCCACCAGGATGACCCCGGCCGGGCTCTCCAGGGCCTTGGCGCGGTACTTGGGGTTGGCCAGGAAGCTCAGAGAGCGTTCCCCGGCCTCCTCCAGCGGCCGCACCTCGGTGACCGCCCGGTCCCCCGGGCAGTTCCTCAGCGTTCCGCCCAGGCGCTCGGCCAGCTCGGCGCAGGTGAAGGCAAGGCCGCCAGTGCTGTTCATGGTTTCTCCCGTCGCAGATGGATATCCATTCTACCGGGCGCCGCCCAGGCCGACGTGATGGAATTACCTTGTCCCTTCCACTAGACCTGCATCTCCGCGCTCCAGGGCGCCAGCAGGTCCACCTGGTCCCGGCCCAGGGTGATCCCGAACAGCTTCCAGATGGCCACCGAGTAGACATCGGGCAGGTAGCGCCCCCACATCTTCACCGGCAGCTCGTGGACAGCGATGGTCGGGGAGAGGGCCAGCATGAGCATGTGGGTGATGATGAAGGAGGCGTTGCTGGCGATCCGCCCGGCGTAGGGGCTGCCCTGGCGCTGCTCGATGATCCGGGCCTCGTGGATGGCGCTGCCGAACTCGCTTTCCACCAGGTCGGCCCGGGTGGTGAGGATCACCTCGGCGCGGAAGCTGCGCTCTCCGCTCTCCACGTAGCCGGGGAAGCCCCCGGCCAGTTCGGCGGCGCTGAGGCCCCGGCCGGCGAGGTCGGACCAGTCGCGCTTGCGCTCCAGATCGATGACCTGCCCGGTGGCGGGCAGCTCCAGGTCCACCAGCAGGTTGATGTCGTTGTAGAGGCCGCGGTGCTCCTCCCGCTGGACCCCGACCACGGCCGGGTGGCTGCGGATGGCCTCCTCGATGGAGAACATCTCCTCGGGGGTCCCCACGAACTTGAAGCCGATGCCGTCGTCGATGCGCAGGTCCTCGGGCTGGAACACCACCACCCCGTCCCGGAAGGTGCGGGAGACGATCCGCTCGGCCTGGGCGAAGTCCTCGGCCATCTCGGTCTTGCTGGACAGCAGCTGGCGCAGGGGGATCCCGTAGGATTCGGCCCGGCGCATGGCCACCGCCGTGGCCCGGTCGTTGATCGCCCCGGCCAGCTTGTCGGCCACCCGCCGGGAGCCCTTCTCCGCGATCCGCCGCAGCCGCTTGACCCGGGCCATGCCCAGGATGGACCCGTCGGTCCGCAGGCCCAGCACCACGTCCGAGGGGGTGCCCGGGAAGAACTCTTCGGGCCGCTGCCGGTACTGCCGGAACAGCTCCGCCTCCCGGATGGTGGGTTGCAGACAGGCGGTGACGATGGCGTCCCGCAGCTCGTCCTTGGAACGCAGGCGCAGCAGGCGGATCGGCCCGGGGTGGACCGCGTCCTTGATGCCGGTCAGCAGGGCCCGGACCATGCCGGCCGTGATTAAATTCTCATATATGAAGACCTGAGTGAGGAACCGGCCGTCCTCCGGGCGGGGAGCGTCGCCGAACCAGCGGGTCGCCAGTTCAAATAGCTGTTTCCGGTGGGTGATGCTGGTCAGGTGCATGACAACCCACCTTGATCCGTTCAAGCCCGGTTGTAAAGCGGGACATGGTTGTGACCTTGGGCATAGGGCCGTGCGATCCCCGGACCTACAATCGGGGTGGCTCTGACCGCGAAGCCTCACACCCGAGCGGGAAGCAGCGCAAGGCATCCACACGCCGTCAGGCTGCGCTCTCCCGGTCGTCCGCGAAGGGAACGGCAGGCTGGGGAGGGGTGGGATGACCAAGCGCCTTGGAGTCGTCGGAATCGTCGTGGAGAGCCCCTCCGCGTCCACCGAGATCAACGCCGTCCTGCACGAGTCCGCCCGGATCATCGTCGGCCGCATGGGCATCCCCTACCGGGAACGGGGCCTGGCGGTCATCTCGCTGATCGTCGACGGCACCGTGGAAGAGATCAACGCCCTCACCGGACAGCTGGGGCGGGTCCCCGGCACATCCGTCAAGACCGCCCTTTCCCGGGAGGCCCCCACGGCCGCCCGGGTGTCGCTCATGGAGGAATGAATGGCCAGCTACGATCCCAAGTCCCTGAATGCCGGGTCTTTCATCAATGACGAAGAGATCCTGGAAACCCTGGCCCTGGCCCGGGCGCAGGCGGCGGATCCGGCCCTGGTCCGGACCCTGCTGGACAAGGCGGCCGGCTACGGCGGGCTCAGCCACCGGGAGGCGGCGGTCCTGTTCGAAGTCCAGGACCCGAAGACCCTCGAAGAGATCTTCAGCCTGGCCCGCCGGGTCAAGGAGCACATCTACGGCCGGCGCATCGTCATGTTCGCCCCCCTCTACCTTTCGGATTTCTGCGTCAACCGTTGCTCTTATTGCGGTTATAACCACGATAATCCCATGAAGCGGCGCAAGCTGGACAATGGCCAGCTGGAGGCCGAGGTGCGGGTGCTGGAGCGGATGGGCCACAAGCGCCTGGCCCTGGAGGCGGGCGAGGATCCGGTCAACTGCCCCCTGGAATACATCCTCGACTGCATCAAGCACATCTATTCCCTGAAATTCGAGAACGGCTCCATCCGCCGGGTGAACGTCAACATCGCCGCCACCACAGTGGAGGACTACAAGCGCCTCAAGGACGCCGCCATCGGCACCTACATCCTGTTCCAGGAGACCTACCACAAGCCCACCTACCTGGAAGTGCACCGGGGCGGCCCCAAGCGCAACTACGAGTACCACACCGAGGCCCACGACCGGGCCATGCAGGGCGGGATCGAGGATGTCGGCCTGGGCGTGCTGTACGGCCTCTACGACTGGAAGTACGACACCGTGGGCATGCTCATGCACGCCGAGCACCTGGAGGCCGCCCAGGGCGTGGGGCCGCATACCCTGTCCATCCCGCGCATCCGAGCCGCCGAAGGGGTCGTTTCCCGGGACTACCCCAACCTCGTGTCCGACGACGACTTCAAGAAGGTCGTGGCGGTGCTGCGGCTGGCCGTGCCCTACACCGGCATGCTGCTCTCCACCCGGGAGCCCATGGGCTACCGGGAAGAGCTCCTCGCCCTGGGCATCTCCCAGATGAGCGCCGGCTCCTGCACCGGCGTCGGCGGCTACGCCCATGAATACAAGCTGGGCGAAGAGGAGGCCATCCCCCAGTTCGAGCCCCTCGACCACCGCACCCCCGCGGAGTTCCTGAAGGGCCTCCTGCGCGACGGCTACATCCCCAGCTTCTGCACCGCCTGCTATCGGGAAGGCCGCACCGGCGACCGGTTCATGCGGCTGGCCAAGAGCGGCCAGATCGCCAACGTCTGCCAGCCCAACGCCATGATCACCCTGCAGGAATACGCCGAAGACTACGGCGACCCCGAACTGCGGGAGCTGGCCGCCAAGGTCATCAAGCGCGAACTGGAAAGCATCACCAATCCCAAGGCGCGGGCGGTCACCGAGACCTTCCTGCAGCGGATCAGGAACGGGGAGCGGGACTTGAGATTCTAGTCCTGCAGGCACTCCGCCAGCGCCGCCACGGCCAGTTGCAGGTCCTCCGGCTCGATCACCAGCGGCGGCTGGATGCGCAGGACGTTGCCGAAGGTGCCGCCCAGGCCCACCAGAAAGCCCTTCTCCCGCATGAGCGCCCGGACCCGCTCGGCGGCTTCGGCGGCCGGGGTCTTCTGGGCGTCGCGCACCAGCTCGATCCCCACCATCAGCCCCATGCCGCGCACGTCGCCCATGAGCGGCCGGCTGCGCTGCAGCTCCTTCAGGGCGCCCATGAAGGTGGCGCCCTTGCGCGCGGCCTGCTCGCAGAGCCGCTCCCGCTCGAAAAAGGCGATGTTGGCCAGGGCGGCCGCACAGGAGACCGGGTTGCCGCCGAAAGTTGAGAGGTGGTCGCCGGGCCGGAAGGCGTCGGCGATCTCTGCCCGGGCGATGAAGGCCGATAGCGGGAAGCCGTCGGCGATGCCCTTGGCCATGGTCATGATGTCGGGCTCGACCTGGTAGTGCTCGATGGCGAAGAGCTTGCCGGTGCGCCCGAAGCCCGACTGGACCTCGTCCACGAACAGCAGGATCCCGTGCCGGTCCAGGACCCGCTTGATTTCCTGGAAATAGCCGGACGGCGGGACGATGACCCCGCCCTCGCCCATGACCCCCTCGGCGATGAAGGCGGCCACGTTGTCGGCGGTGCTGGTCTGGATGGTACGCTCCAGCTCCCTGGCGCAGTGCAGGTCGCAGGCCGGGTAGGCCATGGCGTAGGGGCAGCGGTAGCAGTGGGGCGCGGGGTGGAAGGCGCAGCCCGGAAGGTACGGTCCGCCGCCGCGCTTGCGCCCGCAGTTGCCGGTGATGGAGAGCGTGCCCACGGAGCGCCCGTGGAAGGAACCGGTGAGCGAGATGAACTCCTGCCTCCCGGTGAACTGCTTGGCCAGGCGCATGCCGCCCTCGTTGGCCTCGGCCCCGCCGCTGCCGAAGAAGCTCTTCTGCAGCCGCCCGGGGGTGATCTGGGCCAGCTTCTCGGCCAGGTCGGCCACCACGGGGATGTGGTAGACGTAGCCGCAGCCGTGCACCAGGCGGTCCATCTGGGCCTTGGCCGCGGCCAGCACCTCGGGGTTGCAGTGCCCGGCGTTCACCACCGAAATCCCGGCGAACAGGTCGGTGTAGCTCCTGCCGCCCTCGTCGGTGATCCGGGCGCCCCTGGCCTGGCTGATCACGATGGGCTCCACCGCCTTGACGCAGGCGGTGTTCACATACTTGCGGTACTTCTCCTGAGTGTTCAAGGGCGCATCCTCCTCACGGCCGGGACCTCGACGGGTGGGCATGAAAACAGTAGGATGCGAAACCCCATACTCACATGTACAATCGATTCATTACCCAGCCGAACTGTGCGCACCACACCCATGAACTGTAATGCCCGCGAGGGCACCACGCTTCCCTAGGAGCCTGTCCTTGTTCCATCTCGATCCTGACTCCGCCGAGCCGCTGGTGGCCCAGATCGTCAACGGGCTCACCCACCGCATCGTCTCCCGCCAATGGCGCCCCGGCAGCCGCGCCCAGAGCATCCGGGAATTCGCCCGGCAGCATGGGGTCTCCACCTCCACCGTGGTGGAAGCCTACGACCGCCTGGTGGCGGCGGGACTGCTCAACGCCCGGCGCGGGGCGGGCTTCTTCGTGGCCGAGAACGGCCGCGCCGCGGCCCACCGGCCGCAGGCCCAGGACCGCCTGGACGAGGCGGCCATCAACAACGACTGGCTGCTGCGCAACATCTACGAACAGCGCGAGGGGAACATCTACGCCGGCTGCGGCTGGCTCCCGGAAACCTGGCACGACCTGGACGCCGTGAGCAAGGGCATGCGTCTGCTGGCTCTGCGGCCCCAGGGGTCGATCCTCTACGGCCATCCCAAAGGCTACGAGCCCCTGCGCCAGCAGCTGACCCGGCAGCTGGCCGAACTGGAGATCGAGGCGCCGCCCGCGCAGATCCTGCTCACCCTGGGCGCCAGCCAGGGCATGGACCTGATCGTGCGCCGCCTGACCCAGCCCGGAGACATCGTCTTCGTCGATGACCCCGGGTACAGCAACCTGCTGTCCGCCCTGCGCCTGCGCGGGCTGCGCCTGGTCGGCGTGCCCATGACCCCCACCGGCCCCGACGCCGCGGCGCTGGAACTGCTGCTGGAACAGCACCGGCCGCAGCTCTACATCACCAACACCCAGCTGCAGAACCCCACCGGGGCCAGCTACAGCGCGGCCTCCGCGTTCAAGGTCCTGCGGCTGGCCGAGCGGCACGATTTCCTGGTGGTGGAGGACAATGTCTCGGCCGACCTGGTGCCGGGCCGGTCCATCACCCTGGCCGGCGCCGACCAGCTGAAGCGGGTGATCTACGTGGGCAGCTTCTCCAAGTCCATCGCCCCCGGGCTGCGGGTGGGCTTCGTGGCGGCCGAGCCCGGGCTGCTGGAGGAGCTGGTCTACCACAAGCTGGTGTCGGGCATGTCCACCCCGGTCATCAACGAGCGGCTGGTCCACGCCATCTCCCTGGAAGGGCATGTGCGCAAGCACATGGAGCAGCTGCGCAACCGGCTGGCCAAGGCCCAGGAGCGCACCTGCCGGCGCCTGGAGAACGCCCAGTTCAAGCTGTTCTTCGAGCCCGGGGCCGGGATGTTCGTCTGGGCCCGGCCCAAAGACCCGTCGGTGGACACCCTGGACCTGGCCCAGCGGGCCCTGTCCCAGGACATCCTGCTGGCCCCCGGCCACCTGTTCCGGCCCGACCAGTCCCCCAGCCCCTGGCTGCGGTTCAACGTGGCCTACTGCGACAATGACCGGCTGTTCACCTTCATGGAGGAGGCCCTGGGCTCTTGATTAATTTTTAATATATTTTACATTTCGAGCCATGAAACCGCTTTGCGCGATCCTGGCTTTCCTGATCCTGCTCCCTGCGTCCGGCCTGGCCCAGACCCGGGAAGAGACCGTCGACTTCATTATCGGTGAATACAAAGCCTTTGAAAGCGACCCTTACCGTTACCGGGAGATCACTTTTTCGCCCAGCGGCGACGCCTTCACCCTCTATCGGGTCGCCCACGGGAAAAAGGCCTATGAGGTGACCTTCAAACTGAAGGATGTGGAAATCTACAAGGTGACCATCAACCATGCCAATGGCATCAACAAGCATCAGCTGATGGCGCACCTGCGGGGCTGGGCGCCCCGGATGACGAAGAACGGCGCCCCCTTAAAGGGCACCCTGAAGATCACCCCCGCCATTGAGAACGAGAACAAGTGCCTCGCCCTGGAGCGGGCCTTCGCCCGGCTGACCACCTTGACCACCGGCAGGAAGGTCCTCTTCTCGAATTAGGTAAGTCCCGGCCAGGCGCCGCCGGAGCGCGCCCGGGCCTCCTGGAAGGCCGCGCGGATCTTCGCCGCCGCCGCCGCCGGCAGCGGTCCGGCCTCCAGCAGGCGCAGGTTGGCCTCGGCGTTGGCCGGGCTGGTGGTGCCGATGGAGACCACGTGCACCCCGGGCTGGGCCAGGGTGAAGCGCAGGGCGATCTCCATCCAGGCCTCCGGCCCCGGGAAGCCCAGTTCCCCGGGCTCCAGGGCCATGGCCTGGAACCGTTCGGCGTACGGCTTGACGTAGTCGCGGTAGATGCCCTGCTGGGCATCCAGGGGCTTCCAGGCCGCGTTGGCCACCGACCGCTTGGCGATCACCGCCGTCCCGGCCCGGGCCGCCGCGGGCAGGGCGCCCTCCAGGTTCACCTGGTCGCAGATGCTGGCGGAGCACATGAGCACATCGACCCCGGGCAGGCCCGCCGCGAAGGTGGCCGCCTCGTTGTCCCCGGAGTAGCCCGCGAAGCGGATCTTGCCGGCCTCCTTGGCCCGCAGCAGGGCGTCCAGGGCCTCGCCCCGCCGCAGCACCTCCAGCTTGCAGGAGTGGAGCAGCATCACGTCCAGGCGGTCGGTGCCCAGGCGGCGCAGGGAGCGGTCCACGGTCTCGGTCACCAGCCGGGCCGACCAGTCCTCCCCCTCGGCCCCCTCCACCCGCCGCCCGCACTTGGAGAGCAGGATGTAGTCGTCCCGGCGGTGGCCCACCGCCTTGCCGATGAGTTCCTCCGAACCCAGGTAGGCGGCGGCGGTGTCGATGACGTTGACGCCCCGGTCCAGCAGCAGGTTGAGCACCTTCCCCGCCTTCTCCTGGCTGCTGTCCAGATAGCCGATGGGGCCGGCGCCGAAGGCGATCCGGGATACCTTCAGGCCGGTCTTGCCGAACGTGGTGTATTGCATGGGTCACCCCCCTGTTCCGGCATTCTACCGCTGTGGTAGGGCGAGTGCTCATGCACCAGCGCGATCAGCGCGGCCAGGGCGGCGGACGGCTCCTCATTGCGGTAGGCGAACAGCAGGTCCAGGGTCGGCGCCGGGTCCATGTCGATGGGCCGGGTCACCACGCCCTTGGGCACGATCCCGCCCACGTATTCCGAGAAGAAGCAGTAGCCCAGCCCCGACGCCACGGCGTTCATGGAGGTCATCAGGGCCTCGGAGCAGATCCCCTTGGCCAGGGTCACCCCGGCGCGCTGCTCGATCTCTTCGGAGGCGTGGTGCACCGCCGGCGCGATGACCGGCGAGATGGAGATCTGCGGGAGCGTGGCCAGCTTCCTCACCGGCACCCGATCCAGCCGCGCCAGGTCCCAGCTTTCGGGCAGCATCACCACCATCCGCTCGCGCATGTAGACCTCGTAGGCGATCTCGTCGCCTTCGATGGGCCCGCGCAGGAAACCGGCCATGATCTCGCGCTTGTGCAGGGCCTGGATCGCCTCGGGGGCGGTCATGGTCCGGAGCAGCAGCTGGGTATCGGGGGATTGGCGCAGCAGCAGGGGCAGGATGTGGGAGAACACCATGCCCTCGGGCCCCGGGATCATGCCCAGCACGATGGTGCCCACCTCGTTGCGAGCGGTGGCGCGGGCCTGGAAGAAGGCGTTCTCCACCGCGGCGAGGATGCTCTTGGCGGCGGGCAGGAAGACCTTGCCGGTCTCGGTGAGCTGGAGCCGGTGCTTGTCCCGGGTGAACAGCGGGGCGCCGATCAGCCCCTCCAGCTGGCGGATCTGCTGGCTGAGGGAGGGCTGCGCCGTGTGCAGTTTTTCCGCGGCGCGGGTCACGTTCAGTTCCTCGGCGACCGCCGCGAAGTAGCGCAAAAGTCGGAGTTCCATAGGTTCTTTCGCTGGGGAGAAGGTCTTCTGGGATGCCGTATCACCCTCCAGTCTAACCCAAATAGAAGATATTCAGGTAGGTTAATATATGACTAATAATTACCGGCAAAAGAAGATCCCGGCGCGGAATCGCGCCGGGATCCATCATTCGGCAGCGTTCACTCGTCGATGCCGTCCTTGTTGGTCTCCTTGGCGAAGTACACCGCGACGACGGTGATGACCACCAGGAGGATCATGTAGTAGGCGATGTAGGTCGGGCCCTTGCCGGCGGCGATGCCCACGGCCAGCAGCCAGGTGGCGACCAGGGGAGAGAGGCCGCCGGCGAAGATGGAGGCCAGCTGGTAGCCGAAGGAGGCGCCGGAGTAGCGCACCCGGGCCGAGAACATCTCGGACAGGAAGCTGGCCTGCGGGCCATACATGGCCGCGTGGCCGAGGCAGACCGGGATGACGATGGCCAGGGAGATCATCGTGGGATCCTTGGTGCCAAGCATCCAGAAGAACGGGAAAGCCAGGACGCCGCAGGCGATGGCGCCATACATGTAGACGGGACGGCGGCCGAGCTTGTCGGACAGGGCGCCCCAGGCTGCGCAGGTGAAGATGCCCAGGAAGGCGGCCCAGAGCAGGCCGTTGAGGCCCACGACCCGGGGAACCTTGAGGTAGGTGGAGATGTAGGTCAGGGAGAACACGGTGAAGACGTAGAACAGGCCGTTCTCGGCGAACCGGACGCCCATGGCGATGATGATGTTCTTCGGGTGCTTGGTGAGCGCCTCGACGATCGGCATCTTCGTGGCCTTCGGCTGGTCCTTGAGCTTCAGGAACACCGGGGACTCGGCGATGGTCATCCGGATCCAGATGCCCACGGCTACAAGGACGAAGCTGGCCAGGAAGGGCACGCGCCAGCCCCAGGACAGGAAGGCGGCATCGGGCATCTTGGAGACGGCCCGGAACACGATGGTGGACAGCAGCAGGCCCACGAAGGCGCCAAGCTGGGGCCAGGAGCCGTAGAAGCCGCGCCGGTTGGCCGGAGCGTGCTCCACCGCCATCAGCACCGCGCCGCCCCACTCGCCGCCCAGGCCGAAGCCCTGGCAGAGGCGCATGGTGACCAGCAGGATGGGCGCCCAGATGCCGATGGAGTTGTAGGTGGGCAGCAGACCGATGCAGGCCGTGGACAGGCCCATGATCATCAGGGTCAGGTAGAGCATCTTCTTGCGGCCGATCCGGTCGCCGAAGTGGCCGAACACGATGCCGCCCACGGGCCGGGCGATGAAGCCCAGGGAGAAGGTGGCGAACGCCAGCAGCGTGCCGACGATGGGGTCGTAGCTGGGGAAGAACAGCTTGTTGAACACCAGCGCGGCGGCGGTGCCGTAGAGGAAGTAGTCATACCACTCGATGGACGTGCCGATCATGCTGGCGAAGGCCACCTTCACGATCTGATGGTATTCCTCCTGGGGCGGCTGGTCTGGAGCCTTCGGGACGAGGGATTCGGCAAGAGCCACGGGTGACCTCCTGGATCAGGGATGAGGGTTTAGATGGGGGACATTGGCTTTGGTCTGGGGATTGATGGTGCGCTGGATCAATGGGGAAGCCAGGGGGCATCCCGCCACGGCGCACATCCGGTACCGGTCCGCCCCTGGGGCGGTACCCATCCGGAAGCCCACCGTGGCGGGCGGACGAACCCGGCCGCCGGCCGGATCCGTCATCCCTTCCCGGAAGCTAGGCTTTGAACAGCCAGCCGGGCAGTTTCACTTCGGCAACGCCGTCCATGACCACTTCACCGGTCTGCTTGGTGATGATGGTGGAGATGCGGGCGATGCTCTTGGGCAGGAGCTCGATGATCTTCCCTTCCAGCGTCACGGTGTCGCCGATGAAGACGGGCAGCTTGAAGTTGCAGGTCTGGCCCAGGTAGACGGTGCCGATGCCCGGCATGTCCATGCCCAGGGCCTTGGAGACCAGGCCGAACAGGATGGCGCCGTGGGCGATGCGCTGGCCGAACTTGCTCTTCTTGGCCACTTCGTCGTCCAGGTGGATGGGGTTGCAGTCGCCGCTCAGGGCGGCGAAGGCGCGCACCAGCTTGTCGTCGATGAGCAGCTTGGAAACAGTGGTCTGGCCTACCGTGAAGGCGGCCGCGGTCGTTGGTTCTGACATGATGGATCTCCTCAGGTTTTATTGAGTAACGTGGATGCAGCCGCTTAGCTGCAGCGGTAGGTCACCCCGAAGGTGGCCCTTGGATAGTTCCAGTCGGTGACGCCCTTGTCGCTGCACATGACCCGGCAGGTGCCGCACTCCAGGCAGCCGGCATACTCGAAGTGCACCTGGCCGTCCTTCAGCTGGTAGCACCGCGCCGGGCACACCACCAGGCAGGGCCTCTGTTCGCAGCGGGCGCAGATGGCCTTGTCCACCACGATGTGCGGGTTGCCCTCGTCCACCGCGAAGCGGTCCAGGGCCAGAAGTTCTTCGGGACTCAGTCGCTTGATGCTCATACGCTGCGATACCCCTTCCAGGCGTCCTTGGCCAGCTGGACATACGACGCCTTGCTCGTGACGATGGCTTTCAGTTTCTTGATCATCGGCGGCGGCACCTGGCCGTCCACGGTGAACAGGAACCGCAGCGCCTCGTTGGCCAGATCCGGGTATTCCTTGAAGATCCGGGAGATCCCGAAGATCCCGTGGAACTCTGCGTAGGCCCGCAGGTTGGGCAGGAGCATCAGCTGCTCCAGCTGGGCCATGTAGGCCGGGCCGGTGTCCCCGTCCTGCAGGATGGCGCGGGCCGCGGCCAGGCCGCTCACCAGGGCGAGATCCATGCCGCGGATGATCATGCCGGTGTTGATGCCGAACTGGGCCGCGTCGCCGGCCACCAGCAGGCCGTCCCGGTAGAGCCGCTGGGGCACGCCGTGGAAGCCGATCTCCGGCACCAGGTGGGCGCCGTACTCGACGCTGGTGCCGCCTTCGATCAGCGCGGCGATGGCCGGGTGCAGCTTGAAGTCCTGGAAGATCTCCTGGATCTGCCGGCCGTGGCGCGCCGCCTGCTCCGGGTTGAACACGATGCCCAGAGAGATGCTGTCCTTGTTGGTGTAGAGGAACCCGCCGCCGGAGATGCCTTCGGTGCAGCCGATGGCCACCCGGGCGGCGCCTTCGCCGTCCTTGACCCCGAAGCGCTGGTTGATGACGGCAGGCGCAAGCTCGATGGTCTCCTTGACCCCGACGCCCACCGCGCTCGCCTTGACGTCGTCGAACAGCCCGGCCTGCCGGCCGAGCATGGAGTTCACGCCGTCGCAGGCCACCACGATGCCAGCGCGCATCTCGTCCTCGCCGACCTTGATGCCGACGATCCGGCCGTTCTCCTCCAGCAGGCCGTCCACCCGCATGCCGGGAACCACGCTGGCGCCCTGGGCCTCCACTTCGCCGGCGAACCATTCGTCCAGGGTGGCCCGGACGACAGAGTAGGACTCGGCCTCCTTGCCGTATTCGGCATGGTCGATGGTGGTGGCCTGGCCGTCGCTGAGCAGCATGATCTGCTCCCGGACGATCTTGCGCTGCAGCGGCGCCCGCTGGGTCAGGCCCGGCTCCACCAGCTCCAGCGCGTAGGTGTAGAGGCGTCCGCCGCTGACGTTCTTGGCGCCGGCGCTGTCGCCCCGCTCCAGCAGCAGGACGTTCTTGCCGGCCTTGGCCAGGGTGTAGGCGCAGGCCGACCCGGAAGGTCCAGCGCCCACCACGATCGCGTCAAAATCCTCTTCAGCCATTTCGCGGTCCTCAGTTCTTCAGGGCGGCCGTCAGCAGCGGCAGCACCGTGTACAGGTCCCCGACGATGCCGTAGTCGGCGGCTTCGAAGATGGGCGCCTGCTCGTCCTTGTTGATGGCCACGATCACCTTCGATTCCCGGCAGCCGACCATGTGCTGCACCTGCCCGGAAAGCCCCACTGCCAGGTAGAGCTCGGGCTTCACGGTCTGGCCGCTGATGCCGATGTAGCGCTCGATGGGCAGCCAGTGCTCGTCCTCGGCGATGCCGCGGGTGCAGGCCAGTTCGGCCTTGAGCACGGCGCCCAGCTCCCGGGCCAGGGCCAGGTCGGCCTTCTGGGCGAAGCCGCGGCCCACCGAGACCAGCTTGATCGCCGCGGTGATGTCCACGCCTTCGCTTTCCATGGGGGTGACGTTCAGGACGCTGACCCGGGTGTCCGCCGCCACCTCGACGCTCTCCACCGTGCCGGCCTGGGCGGCAGGGGCCGGGGCCAGGAAGGTGCGCTGGGGGATGGTCGCCACCGCCGGCAGCGTCACCACCTCGGCGCTGACCGCCAGGCCCGCGTAGAGGATGCGCTGGGTCTCAAGCTTGCCGTCGACCAGGGCCAGGGCCTTGGCGTCGGTGGTGAGCCCGGCCTTGAGGGCGGCCGCGACGTGGGCGGCCAGGTGCTTGCCGCGCAGGGTGCCGCCCACAAGCACCACGCTGGCCTGTTCCTTGGCCAGCAGTTCGGCGATGGCCGGAGCCAGCGCCTCGGGGCTGGTGGCCGCCGCCTTGAGCAGCAGGACCCGCCCGGCGCCAAGGGAAGCCAGGGTCTGGGCTTCGGCCGGGTCGGTGGTGAGCGCCACCACCGGCTGCCCCAGCGCGAGCGCGGGCGTCAGCAACTGCCGGGCCAGGGCCGCGTCTTCGGAAAAAATGAATGTAGCTGCCATGTTCCCTACTCCTTAGCGCAAGCCTTCAGCGGCGAGGCTGGCGACGAGCTTGGCGACATTGGCTGCCGCGTCAGACTCTTTGTAGACGACGTTCTTCCGGTTCATGAGGAAGCCCTTGGGGGACTTGCGCACGGCCTTGGGGGCCAGCTCCTCGGGGGTGAGGCCGAGGCTTGCGATGGGGATCTCCTCGCTGGGCTTCTTGGCCGCGCCCAGCACCTGCTTGAGGCTGGGGATGCGCGGCTTGTTGATCTCGCTGAGCACGCTCACCACCGCCGGGCCGGTCACGCTCACCTGCTCGGTGCAGTCGCCCAGCTTGCGCAGGGCGGTGACCGCGCCGCCTTCCAGAGTCATCTTCTGGACGAAGGTGAGGCAGGGCAGGTCCAGCAGCGCCGCCAGGCGGGCCGGGATCTGCTGGTAGAACATGTCCGAACTGCCTTCGCCGCACAGGATGAGGTCGTACGGCCCGTTCTTGCGGATGGCCGCCGCCAGCACGCTGGCGATGACGTACGCGTCGGCCTCTTCCGCCGACGGGTCGCCCACCCACAGCAGCCGGTTGGGGCCGCGCGAAAGCACGTCCTTCACCGACTGCTTGACCGCTGAGGTGCCGTAGGACAGCGCGTCCACGGTCCCGCCCTGCTGCTCGACGATCAGGCTGGCTTCCTCGATCGCGTTGCGGTCGAAGTCGCTGATCTTGCCCTTTGCCCGGCTGGTGTCCAGACTCAGGTCGTCGGGCCGGATCTTGATGTCCTGCTCGTTGAGCACCCACTTGTAGCAAACGAGAAGCTTAGGCATTCGGAATCCTTGCTACGCCAGCAATGCGGCGGCGATGGTCTTTTCGGGGTAGTCTGCGGGGGCGTCCAGCAGGGTGGTGCCGGCGATGTCCCGGAACAGGCGGGGCAGCGGCATGAACTCGGAGTAGCCGAAGCCGCCCTCCACCTGCACGGTGTCGATGAGCAGCTTGGCGCCGTTGCGGGCCAGGAACTGCTTGACCATGGCGGCCTCCACCAGGAAGGGCTCGCCGTCGTCCATGAGCTTGGCGGCGCAGCGCAGGCCCAGGCGGGCCAGGTGGCAATCCGCGGCGGTCTCGGCCAGCAGGGTCTGGATGGCCTGGAGGGTCGCGATGGGGCGGCCGAACTGGACGCGGGTCTTGGAGTAGGCCGCGGCGTGCTCCACGGCGGCCTGGCCGATGCCAGCGGTCTGGGCGGCTTCGGCCACGGAGGCCAGGGCCAGGGTTTCGGTGGTGATGGTCTGGCCGTCGGTGGGGCCGCCCAGAAGGGCGGAATCGGCGATGACCACGTCATCGAACACCAGGTCCGCGACCGGGCAGCCCTTGAGGCCCATGGTCTCGGCCAGGGGGCCCACGCTGAGGCCGATGGCCTTGGCGGGGACGATGAAGGCCGCCTGGGCCTTGGCGCCGGCGGCGGGGTCGGTGCAGGCCAGCACCACGTAGACGTCAGCCGCGCCGGCGTTGCGCACGTATGCCTTGGTGCCCTTGAGGGCCCAGCCGGCGGCGTGCTTGGTGGCGATCAGGGCATTGGGCCCGACGCCCGGGGTGGGGCCGTGCTCGAACACCGCGAACCCGCCCAGGGTGCCGCCGGCGGCCAGGGCCGGCAGGAACGCCTGCTTCTGGGCGGCATCGCCCCAGCGCTGGATGGCGTAGGCGGCCAGGGAGTGGTTGACCAGGATGGAGGCCACAGCCGCGCTGGACCGGGACAGGTTCTCGACCACTTCCACCAGGCTGACGTAGCCGGCCTCGGCCCCGCCGTATTCACTGGCCACGAACAGTCCGAGGAAATCCTGGGCCGCCAGCTGCTTGACGATAGCGGCCGGGAACTGGCCGGTGTGGTCCAGTTCGGCGGCGATGGGGTCCAGGTATTCCTTGGCGAATTCCCGGGCGCTCTGGCCAATGAGTTCTTGTTCTTCGGTCAGGAGGATGCTCATTTAGATGCCGCCTTTCTGGACTGCGACGGCGGGCCGGGCGGGCGCGAGCACCGCACGGGAGATCACCAGTCGCTGGATTTGGTTCGTGCCTTCGTAGATCTGCATGATCTTGGCGTCGCGCATGAGCTTGGCGATGCCGGTGGTGTAGCCGAAAGTGCCCATGAGCTGGACGGCCTGGGTGGTGATCTTCATGGCCATGTCGGAGCTGAAGGTCTTGGTCATGGCCGACTCGGCCGAGTACGGCAGGCCGGCGTCGCGCAGGTTCATGGCGTGGTAGAGCAGCTGGCGGGCCGCCTCGATCTCGATCTTCATGTCGGCCAGCTTGAACTGCAGGGTCTGGCCGGGCTGGGCCTTCTCGGGATACTGCTGCTGCAGGTGCTTGACGCATTCGTCCAGGGCGCGCTGGGACAGGCCCAGGCTCAGGGAGGCGATGGCCGGCCGGGCCATGTCCAGGGTCTTCATGGCGATCTTCATGCCCTCGCCTTCCTTCCCCAGGAGGTTGGCGGCCGGGATGTGCACGTCCTTGAAGAGCAGTTCCACCGTGTTGGAGCTGCGGATGCCCAGCTTGTGGTCCACCGTGCCGATGGTGAAGCCCGGGGTGCCCTTCTCGACGATGAAGGCGCTGATGCCCTTCATGCCCGCCGCGGGGTCGGTGAGCGCGTAGATCACGAACACGCTGGAGTAGCCGCCGTTGGTGATCCAGCACTTGCTGCCGTTCAGGATGTACTCGTCGCCCACCTTCACCGCGGTGGACTTGCCGTTGCCGGCGTCGGAGCCGGCGCTGGGCTCGGTCAGGCCGAAGGAGCCGATCTCGCCGCGCACCATGGGTCCGTAGAACGCCTTCTTCTGGGCGTCGGTCCCGGCCACCATCACCGAGTCCATGCTCAGGACGCTGGCCGCCAGGGTGGTGGCCATGCCGGCGCAGCCGTAGCCCCAGGCTTCCAGCACGACGGCCTGGGTGAGGGCGTCGTAGTCCAGCCCGCCGTATTCCTTGGGGATGGCCATGGCGAAGATCTTGCTCTCGCGGGCGGCGTCCAGCAGGTAGGGATGGAATTCGCCGGTCTTGTCGTACTGGGCGGCGAACGGGATGATCTCCTTGGCGACGAACGCGACGTTGTCGGCCTGGATCTGTTTCTGCGCTGCGGTGAGGATGCTCATGTTCTATCCACCTTTCTCTATGCGAGGACGAGTTCGGGGGCCGGAACGGCCGCCGCGGTCTTCTTGTTTTCGATGATCTGGCGCAGGCCGCCCCACTTGGCGTTGAAGATCTCGGCGGGCATCAGCTTGAGGTCCTTGGCGATGGCCGGCCTGAATTCCATCTGGGCGAGGATGTCCCGCTCCAGGTCCATGCCCGGCGCGATCTCGGTGAGGGTCAGCACGCCCTCGCGCAGTTCGAACACGCAGCGCTCGGTGATGTAGAGCACCGGCTGGCGGGTCTCGGTGGCGTAGGCGCCGCTGAAGGTCACCTGCTCCACCTTGTTCACGTACTTCTTGCCCTTGCCTTCCTGGGTGATGACCAGCCTGCCGTCGCCCACCTGGACCTTCAGGCCGCCGGCGGTGAAGGTGCCGCAGTAGACCACCTTCTTGGCGTTCTGGGTGATGTTGATGAACCCGCCGCAGCCCACGCAGCGGCCCTTGAACTTGCTGACGTTCACGTTGCCGTGCAGGTCCACTTCGGCCGCGCCCAGGAAGGCCTGGTCCAGGCCGCCGCCGTCGTACCAGTCGAACTGCGCCTGCTGCTCGACGAAGGCCTGGGCGTTGAAGGACATGCCGAAGTTCTGGCCGCCGGCCGGCACGCCGCCGATGGCGCCCAGTTCGGTGGTCAGGGTGAGCATGTCGGACGCTCCCTCCTGGGAGGCGACGATGGCCACGCCGTCGGGTACGCCGATGCCCAGGTTGACGATGGAGCCCGAGGTCAGTTCCATGGCGGCGCGGCGGCAGATCACCAGGCGCTCGTCCAGGGGCCAGTCGGGGATGGAGGTGAGCGGCACCTTCAGGTTGCCGGCGAAGGCCGGGTTGTAGTAGGTCGCGGCCGACTGCCAGTGGTTCTCGGGCTCGGCCACCACCAGGTAGTCCACCAGCACGCCGGGGACCCGCACCCGCATGGGATGCAGGGTGCCGCGCTTGGCGATGTTCTTCACCTGGGCGATGACGATGCCGCCGCTGTTGCGGGCCGCCTGGGCCAGGGGCATGCACTCAAGCAGGGCGCCCTCGTCCTCCACCGTCAGGTTGCCGTCCTCGTCGGCGGTGGTGGCGCGGATGATGGCCACGTCCACCGGGAAGGTGGGGTAGAGCAGCCACTCCTCGCCTTCCAGCTTGACCACCTTGACCATTTCCCTGGTGGTGTTCTTGTTCATCTTGCCGCCCTCGAGGCGGGGGTCGACGAAGGTGCCCAGGCCGATCTTGGTGATCACGCCGGGCCGCTTGGCGGCGATCTCGCGCCAGAGCTGGGCGATCACGCCCTGGGGCAGGCAGTAGCCTTCGCAGACGCCGTCGATGACCATCTTGGCGAAGTCCACCGCGATCCCGGTGTGGCCGCCGATCCAGCGCTTGATCATGCCCGGGTGGGCGAAGTGCTGGGTGCCCCGTTCCTTCCAGTTGCCGATGCCGGAGGCGTGGACCAGGGTGAGCTGGGCCGGATGGCTGGTTTCCAGGAAGCTCTTCTCCAGGGCCATGGCCACCTCTTCGGGCCAGCCGGCCAGGGCGAGCGCGCTGGCGCCGACGGTGGCGCCGTCCTTGACCAGGGCCGCGACTTCTTCTGCACGAATGATTTTCGCCATGAATTTGCTCCTAAGGATCGAGCCATCGGTTGGGACAGAGCTTCAGGGCCATCCCGGGCGGCGCGGTTCCGCCGTCAGGGGATCCTGGTTGAATCCGGATTCAAGGTGGTGCCATGTACGACAATGACCGATCACAGCGGAGGGCTGTATTTAAGAGCATCTCGTCGTAAACCAGGAAAACGTCCACCTGCTCCCGACTGAGACCAATCTCCGTGATTGTCACCGTATCTAAACTACTTCTTGGCTGATTGCAGATGAAATACTTTGTTTTCATGCAATCAGACGAAACAAGTCTGAGACTTGGCAGGTTTGATTCCATACCTGGCGACTATCTTCCATGATTCCGGGACTGCATGTCGGGTCCGCTCCATCATAGACTGGCTGTATCCCGCACAAGCAGGAGAGGATCAGCATGGCCACCTTGGCACAATGGATTTCCGGCGCCCGGCCGCTGACGCTGCCCGCGGCGCTGGCGCCGGTGGCCGCCGGTTCCGGCGCCGCCGCGGCCCTGCACTCTGGCCGCCCGGACCGGGCCGCCCTGGCCCTGGCGGTCGCCCTGGCCCTGCAGATCGGCGTCAACTACGCCAATGACTATTCGGACGGGATCCGGGGCACCGACCGGGACCGGGTCGGGCCGTTCCGGCTCACCGGCTCCGGGGCGGCCAGGCCGGGCGCGGTGCTGGCCGCGGCCTGCGCAGCCTTCCTGGCGGCCACCGCGGCCGGCGCGGCCCTGGTCTGGCTGAGCCGCGCCTGGTGGATGCTGGCCGTGGGGGCGGCGTGCCTGCCGGCCGCGTGGTTCTACACCGGGGGCCGGCGCCCTTACGGCTACCGGGGCCTGGGCGAGCTTTCCGTGTTCATCTTCTTCGGCCTGGTGGCGGTGCTGGGCACCACCTATACCCAGGCCGGGGCCATCTCCACCACGGCCGTCTGCGCCGCCGTGGGGATCGGATCCCTGGCCTGCGCCATCCTGGTGGCCAACAACCTGCGCGACATTCCCACCGATGCGGCCGCCGGCAAGCGCACCCTGGCGGTCCGCCTGGGCGAGGCCCGCACCCGTGTGCTCTATGCCGGACTGCTGCTGATGGCCGCCCTGGCGGTGCTGCCGATGCTGCCCTCCCATCCCCGGGCGGCGCTGGCCCTGCTCGCCCTGCTGCTCATCATCAGGCCGTTGAGGGCGGTCCTGGGCGGGGCCACCGGCAAGGCGCTGCTGCCGGCCCTGCGGGACACCGGCCGGGCCGAACTGGCCTATGGGCTTCTGCTCGGGATATCATTGGCCCTGTAATGGAAACGACCTTCCTTTCCGCCACCGTCCTGCTCATCCTCATCACCGACCCCCTGGGCAACATCCCGGCCTTCATCGCCGCCCTGGAGGGGGTCCGGCCCGAGCGCCGGCGCTTCATCATCACCCGGGAAGTGATCATCGCCCTGGCCCTGCTCCTGACCTTCATGCTGTTCGGCAGGGGCTTCCTGGCCGTGCTGCGCCTGAGCGACGAGTCCCTGAGCGTGGCGGGCGGCGTGATCCTGCTGCTCATCGCCATCGACATGGTGTTCCCCCAGCGCAGCGCGAAACCCGGGGAGCACAAGATCGAAGGTGAACCTTTCATCGTCCCCCTGGCCGTCCCACTCATATCGGGCCCCTCCGCCATGGCCACGGTCCTGCTCCTGTCCACCCAGCACCCGGGACGGTCCCTGGAATGGAGCCTCGCCATCTGCCTCACCATGGCCGTCAACTACCTGGTTTTCCTCCTGGCCATCCGCCTGCAGAAGTTCCTGGGCGAGGATGTCATCGCCGCCGTGCCGCGGCTGATGGGCCTGGTGCTCACCGCCATGGCCGTGGAGATGCTGCTGGGAGGGGTGGCCTCCTACATCCACCAGTTCCCCAACCGATAAATACTTCAATTATTCTGTCCTTTTGGCTGAGACCATGGTTTGATAGTTCATCAAACTGAGGTCTTCATGCGGCTCCGAGCCTGGCTCGCCTCCACCCTCTTATGCTGCCTGGCCTGGCCCGGACAGGCCGAGGACCTGGGCAGGAGATTGAAGTTGAGCGGGTTCGGCACCCTGGGCGTGGTCTGGAACGACACCGACCAGGCAGAATTCACTCGGGATGCCTCCCAGCCCCACGGCGCCACCCGCACCCTGGATGGCCGGATCGACAGCCGGCTGGGCCTGCAAGCGGACGGGACCCTGTCCAGCACCCTGCGCGGAACCCTGCAGGTGGTCAGCAAGTACAACTATGATGGGACCTTCAGACCGGAGTTCACCTGGGCCATGCTGGGCTGGACCCCGATTCCTGAAGTGCAGGTCCGGGCCGGCCGGCTTGGTATCGAAACCTTCATGAATGCCGATTCCCGGGACGTGGGCTATTCCTTCCTCTGGGTGCGGCCGCCGGTGGAATGTTTCGGACTGATCCCCATCACCCGGATGAACGGGGCCGACCTGACCGGGACCCTCCAGCTGGGCGGGCAGGCCAGCCTCCGGCTCAAGGGCTTCTATGGCGCCATCGTTTCCGAGCAGATCCCGGTCAACGGCTACCCGAACCTGGACCTGGGCGGGGACCGCATCGGCGGGGCCATCGCCGAAGTGCAGAGCGGGCCATGGCGGACCCGGATGGCCTTCGCCCGGTTCCAGGTGCGCAAGGGTTTCGCCCCGCCGGTCTCGGACCTGCCCGGCTACCTGGACACCTTCGCCACCCTGCTGGGGGACCCGGGGCTGGACCAGACCGCCCAGGAGGTGAGGCTCACCGGCGGAAACCTCCAGTGGTTCTCGGCCGGGCTCACCTATGAGGAGGGCCCGTTCCAGGCCCAGGCGGTGCTCAACCACCTGCGCTCCGACAAGGTCTCCGTCCCCGCCAGCTGGGCGGGCTACCTCGGCCTGGGCTACCGGGTGCGGCAGGTGACGCCCTACGGCCTCTGGTCGCGCATCGCCACCCGGCAGCAGGGGCTGCCCTACCTGGGGGCCCTGCCCGCCCTGCCCAATCCCCTGGCCGCGCAGGTGGTGCAGGCCGTCGCCCATCTCGCCGACGCCAACGTGGACACCCAGAGCACCGCCGCGGCGGGCCTGCGCTGGGACTTCCACGCCAACATGGACTGCAAGTTCCAGGTGGAGCGGATCCGCGCCACCAGCCCCGGAAGCCTGTGGAACAACATCCAGCCGGGCTGGGATGGCAGGACCACGGTGCTGTCCGCCGTCGTCGATTTCGTGTTCTGAGGGAGGAGGCATGGCAAGACTGCCCTCCCTCGCCCTGGCCAGCCTGCTGCTGGCGGCCCCCGCCGCGCTGCCGGGAGCCGAGCCGCGCCTGGTCATCGTCGTCAACTTCGACAGCGGCGTGACCCAGGTGACCCGGGAAGAGGTCCGCAACATCTTCCTGGGCCGCCAGAAACGGCTTTCCTCCGGGCTGCCCGCCGTTCCGGTGGAGCAGCA
>Ga0302320_10002545_pt1 | contig 42901 bp, 28 predicted proteins | sample Bog_T0_3_FD_202130 | JGI IMG/M metagenome (GOLD analysis project Ga0302320, IMG submission 202130) | Peat permafrost microbial communities from Stordalen Mire near Abisko, Sweden - Bog_T0_3 | ecosystem: Environmental > Terrestrial > Soil > Wetlands > Peat | place: Sweden: Abisko, Stordalen Mire... | reverse complement strand
CCACGAGATCCCGTGGATTATTATAAAGAATCGTCACTGCCCCATGCCGACAAACCCGGTTGAACAATGGTCTCCCGTATTGATGCAGGTAGTGCTTGCCATCATTATCGCGGCGGCGCTGGTCGCACTTTCGTATGTGGTCGGTCACCGGGTTAAAAATCTCGTCAAGGATGAACCGTACGAATGCGGAATCAGCCCCACTGGCGATGCGCGCGGACGCTTCAGCGTAAAATTTTATCTGGTGGCAATGCTCTTCATCCTCTTTGATATTGAAGCCATCTTTCTTTACCCCTGGGCAGTCGTCTACAAGCAGCTCAAAATGTTCGCCTTCCTCGAGATGCTGGTCTTCGTGATTCTGATCCTCGCGGGATTCTTCTTCATCTGGAAGAAAGGCGTGCTCGACTGGGCTCATCTCGAAAAGGATCCGCTCGAAAAGGCTCATTTCGAAAAGGCCGATCTCGAAAGGGCCCAGCTCGAAAAGGGGAGACATGCTGCCTGAGAGCCTCACCACTTATCCCACCGCCGCCGCGCTCGCAGATCTGGCTACCGGCGGCAAATTCGAATTCGGCGAACTGACCGTTGAGGTCGCGCCCGAAAACATCCTCACCGCCCTGCACCGCCTCAAGCACGATCTCAAGTTCGAGCGCCTCAGCAACGTCACCGGCGTTGATCGCTACCCCGCCGAACCGCGCTTCGAAGTCGTCTACCACCTCCAATGCATCACGGGGAAAGAGCGCATCCGCGTGAAGGCGCGGCTCTCGGGCGCCAATCCCGAAATCGAATCGGCGGTGCCCGTCTATCGCTCGGCCAACTGGTATGAGCGCGAAACGTTCGATTTCTTCGGGGTGCGCTTCCTCAACCATCCCAATCTCACACGCATCATGATGCCGGACGATTGGGAAGGACATCCGCTGCGCAAAGACTACCCGATGACGGGTTACCGGTACTGAATATGGCCCTGGCGACCAAAGCAGACACCAATCCGGATCTCGGAATCACCGACGACCTCGTCGTCGAACGCGATTACGAAAAGCACCAAACCACCCCCGGCGCCACGCGCACCATGGTCCTCAACATGGGGCCGCAGCATCCTTCCACTCACGGCGTGCTGCGCCTGCTGCTCGAACTGGATGGGGAAACGATTCTGAAAGCCGCGCCCGACATCGGCTACCTGCACACCGGTATTGAAAAGGAGTTTGAGGCCAAACTCTATCAGCAGGGCGTCACGCTGACGGATCGCATCGATTACCTCGCCCCGCTTTCGAACAATCTGGTCTACTGCCTCGCCGCCGAAAAATTGCTGGGCCTCGAAATCCCGCCGCTGGCCCAATGGACGCGCGTCATGCTGACCGAGTTCACCCGCCTGAACAGCCATCTGGTATGGCTCGGCACGCACGCCATCGACATCGGCGCCATGAGCGTCTTCCTCTACTGCTTCCGCGAGCGCGAAGAAATTCTGCGTATCTTCGAAATGTTCTCCGGGCAGCGCATGATGACCAGCTACTTCCGCATCGGCGGACTGGCGCTGCCGCATCCGCGCGGCTGGCAGAAGCGCGTGAAGGACTTCATCGATATCTTCCCTTCGCGCATCGACGAGTACGAGGAATTGCTCACCGGCAACCGCATCTGGACCGGCCGCACCCAGGGCGTGGGCTACATTTCCCTTGAAGACATGCTCGATCTGGGAGTATCGGGACCCATGCTGCGCGCCGCCGGCCTGGCGCATGACGTGCGCAAAGACGCCCCCTACTCCGGCTACGAGAAGTTCGATTTCGCGGTGCCCACGCGCACCGAGAATGACGTTTTCGCCCGCTACCTGGTTCGTGTCGCGGAAATGCGCGAGTCGACGCGGATCATCCGCCAGGCGCTCGAAGGCATGCCCTCGGGATCGCATCAGGCCGACGCGCCGGGCATCGTGCTGCCCGACCGCGAAAAGATGAAGACGCAGATGGAAGCGCTCATCTATCACTTCAAAATTGTCACCGAAGGTTTCCGCGTGCCCGAAGGCGAGGTTTATCAATCCGTCGAATCGCCGCGCGGCGAGTTAGGCTGCTACATGGTGAGCGATGGAACCCAGAAGCCGTATCGCGTGCACTGGCGCGGCCCCAGTTTCGGCAACCTGCAAGCCATTCCGAAAATGATTGAAGGCACCCTGATCGCCGACGTGATCGCCGCCCTCGGCAGTATGGATTTCGTGCTGGGAGACACGGATCGTTAATAGAACAAGATGACGTTCTCACCCGAACTCGAAGCGCGCTTCGAAAAATTCCTCAACAAGTATCCGGCGGACCGCAAACGTTCGGCGATGATTCCGATGCTCATCTACGCGCAGGATGAGGTGGGCTCCGTTACCGACGAGCTGGTGGCCGAAGTGGCAAAGCGGGTCGGCGTGGAACCGCTCCAGGTGAATGAGGTGGTGGGCTTCTATTCCATGCTCCACCGCAAGCCGATGGGAAAATATCACGTGCAGGTCTGCACCAATATTTCCTGCCTGCTGGTCGGTGGCGTCGAACTCTGGGAACAGGCCTGTCACAAGCTGGGGATCGGCCACAAAGGCGTAACCGCCGACGGACGCGTGTCGCTCGAGGAAGTCGAATGCATGGGCGCATGTTCCTGGGCGCCGGCCATTCAGGTAAATTACGATTTCTATCACGATGTGACGCCCGAGCAGTTCGATAAGCTGCTCGACGGCCTCCGAGCGGGGAAGCGGCCGGAAGAGATCCAGGAAATCCAGAAGGTCAACGCCTGATGCCCAACCCCGAACTTTCGCTATGCTTGGTGGGGCAGGTTGGTAACCTGCGGCCGATTGGTAATCGGCCTATCCGGAGGTCCGACATCTAATGCTCTATAACCAACCCAATCCGCTGGAAGTCAAAGTCCTGACCCGCCGCTTCGGACTGCCGAATTCGCAATCCATCGACACCTACCTGGCGAACGATGGCTACAAGGCCTTCGAAAAGGCGCTGGGCATGTCCCCCGACGAGATCATCGGCGAAGTAAAGGCCTCGGGATTGCGCGGACGCGGAGGCGCGGGGTTTCCCACTGGCATGAAGTGGAGCTTCGTGCCGAAGCAGTCGTCCAAACCGAAATATATAGTAGTCAACGCCGATGAAGCCGAGCCAGGCACATGCAAGGACCGCCTGCTCATCGAATACGATCCCCACCAACTGATCGAAGGAGTTCTGATCGCCGGTCTCGCGGTTGGCGCGCATCAAGGTTACATCTACATCCGCGGTGAATACCGTTATCTTCAAACCATCATGGATCGCGCCATCGAGGAAGCCTACGCGCGCGGCTATCTCGGCGAGAACATTATGGGACGCGGGCTGACCTTCAACCTCGCCACGCATTCAGGCGCCGGCGCCTATGAGTGCGGTGAGGAATCGGCGCTGCTCGAATCGCTCGAAGGCAAGCGCGGCAATCCGCGGATCCGTCCGCCATTCCCAGCCGTCGCGGGCGCGTATCAATCGCCCACCATCCTCAATAACGTGGAAACGTTCTGCGCGGTGCCCCCGATCATTCTCAGCGGTGGAGCGTATTTCGCCGGCCTCGGCACCCCGAAGAATGGCGGCACGCGCCTCTTCTGCCTCTCCGGCCACATCAACAAGCCCGGTGTATACGAGCTCCCCATGGGCTTCAACCTCATGCGCATGATCAATGAAGTTGGCGGCGGCATGCGTGGCGGGAAAAAATTGAAAGCCGTCATCCCCGGAGGCTCCTCCTGCCCCGTGTTAAAGGCCGATGAATGCGATCTGGCCATGGATTTCGATACCCTGGCTGCGGCGAAATCGATGCTCGGCTCTGGCGGCGTAGTGATCATGGACGAAGACACCTGCATGGTAGGAGCCGCCCTGCGCATCATGCGTTTTTACGCGCACGAAAGTTGCGGCTGGTGTATTCCGTGCCGCGAAGGCACCACCTGGCTGCGCAAACTGCTGCAGCGTTTTCACGACGGCATGGGTCAAAAAAGCGATATCGTGCTGATCGGCGATCTTTCGAAAAATATGCTGGGCCGCACGTTCTGCCCGCTGGGAGATGCGGCCGCGCTGCCGACCATCTCGATCGTAGAGAAGTGGCGCGACGAGTTCGAGGCGCACCTGGACGGAAAGCCGTGCCCCTATGAAAAAGCGGTGATGGCTTGAGGTGGGGCAGGTTGTCAACCTGCGGCCGATTGGTAATCGGCCTGCCGAGGCATGTAACCACGCCGGTAATCTAGGAAGCAAAACGATCATGGCTGATTTGGTAAAGTTCACAATCGACGGACGCGAGCTCGAAGTAGCTCCGGGCACGCTCGTCATCGAAGCGGCCAAACACGCGGGCATCGAAATCCCCTCGTTCTGTTATTACGAAGGCTATTCGCTCCAGGCCGCCTGCCGCATGTGCCTGGTGGAAGTGGAGAAGATGCCCAAAATGCAAGTGGCATGCACCCTCCCCGCCACCCCGGGCATGGTGGTGAAAACCGACACCGAGCAAGTCCGCCTCGCGCGTAAATCCACTCTCGAATTCCTCCTCACCAACCACCCCCTCGATTGCCCCGTCTGCGATAAAGGCGGCGAGTGCGAGCTGCAGGACATGGTGTTCCGCTACGGCGCCGGCGAAAGCCGCTTCACCGAGAACAAGATGCACGTGGACGAGCAGCAATGGTCGCCCGTGGTCTTCTACGACGGCCCCCGCTGCATTCTCTGTTTCCGCTGCATCCGCGCCTGCGACGAAGGCATGGGAGTGGGCGCGCTCGGCACCATCAATCGCGGCGCCATGTCGCTCATCGCCCCCAACAAGTCCGATCATCAGCATGGCGAATACCTCGAATGCGACGAGTGCGGCCAGTGCATCGATATCTGCCCGGTGGGCGCGCTCACCAGTGGCGCATATCGTTATCAAACGCGCCCCTGGGAAATGGAGCATGTCGGCACCATCTGCACCCACTGCTCGAACGGCTGCAAGACCACCCTCGGCGTCCGCAACGATCGGATCATTCGCGGTAACAATCGCGACCGCTCCGGCATCAACGGCGAATTCCTCTGCGTCAAAGGCCGCTACGCTTTCGATTTCTCCGATCATCCCGAGCGCCTGCAATCGCCCATGATTCGCGTCCACGGCAAGCTCGAAGCAACTTCATGGGCGAAAGCCCTCGAAACCGTAGCGAAGAAATTCGCTGAAATCAAGGCGCGCGGCGGAAAATTCGGCGTGGTCGGATCGAACCACACCACCAACGAAGAAAATTTCTACCTGCAACGATTCGCCCGCGAAGGCCTCGGCACCAACAATATCGATCACCACCGCACCGGCGACGTCACCACCCTGATCGACGCGCTGTCGGGCACCACGGCAGCCCTCGCCACCAGCACGGATCTCTACGAACGCAAAGCGTTTCTGGTAATCGGAGCCAATCTCGCGCTCGAGCAGCCCTTCGTCGCTTTCCAGTTGCGCGCCAACCACCGCCATCACGGCGCCCACGTCTATACGGTGACTCCCGGCGCAGTCCGCGAAGACAGTTACGCGGTGAAATCGCTGCGCAAGCCGGCCGGTTCGGAACTCGAAGCCCTTGAAGAACTCCGCGCCGCACTGGCCTCCGAGCCCGAACTGGTCATCCTCTTCAACGATGCGATAAAGGGCGACTCAGTCCGCCAACTGGTGGCCTTCGGTCAATCGCTTGGCATCCCAGTGAAATACTGCGCGCTCGTCGATTATTCGAATTCCCGCGGGGCGATCGATATGGGCCTCGTGCCCGAACTGCTTCCCGGTTTCCAGGCCGCCCAGGCTCCCGGTCTCACCGTGGCCGAGATGCTCGCCGCCACCGATCTCGATGCGCTCCTCGTAGTGGGCGCCAACCCGCTGAAGCTGGCGACCCTGAATTCCACTCGCGCTTTCGTCGTCGTGCAGGAGATGTTCCTCACCGAGACCGCGCAACGCGCCGACGTGATTCTGCCCGCCGCCAGCGCCTACGAAAAGAACGGCACCGTGACCAATGTGTTTGGCGAGGTGCAGCGCCTGAAGCGCGCCATCTCAACCCTCGGCGCCAAGCCCGATCTCGAAATCATCGGCCTCATCGCCAAAGAAATGGGCCTCGCACCCGTGCTGGGCCCCTGGCTGCCGGAGACCATTTACAACCAGATCCGCGCCTCCGTTAAGGGCTACGATATTCCGCTTGCCCTCGTATCCGTCGGCGCGCAGCAAACCACCCCGGTGAACGGCCGTGTCGGCGTCGAGAGCCGTCCCGGTTTAATTCGTTCCGCCCACGATAATCTCTTCACGTCGGGAACGCTGGGACGGTATTCTAAAATACTGAATTCAGTTATCGAGAAGCGCCAAAGTCACGCTCCGCCACACGACAGCGTGGAGCAAGTCGGCCAGTAAATGCTTGCATTCTTAATCATCACCGCCGTGAAACTCGCGATCATCGCGGGCGTCTTCATGACGACGCTTGCCTATCTGCAATGGGTGGAGCGCAAGGTGATCGCGCACGTGCAGGTGCGCATGGGCCCGTCGCGCGTCGGCCCGCACGGCCTGCTGCAGCCGCTTGCCGACGTGATCAAACTGATCACCAAAGAAGGCGTGCTGCCTCCTCACGTCAATAAATTCTTCTACCTCCTCGCCCCGTTTCTCGCCGTTTTCATGGCGCTGATTTCCATCTCGATCATCCCCTTCGGCACCAGCATCACCATCCCCGCCTTCACCATCGGCTCCACCGTCTTCGGCCCGTACCAGACCATGATGGAACTGGCGGATCTGAACATCGGCGTCCTGTTCATCCTTGCCATCAGCTCGCTCGGCGTCTATGGAATCGCCCTCGCCGGATGGTCTTCGAATAACAAGTACGCGCTGCTCGGCGGCCTGCGAAGCTCGGCACAGATGATCAGCTACGAATTGCCCATGAGCCTCGCCATCGCCGCCCCATTGCTGTCGGCCGGCACTCTGAGCCTGCGCGGCATCTCCGATTCGCAGGCCGGATACTACCTGGGCTTCATTCCGCACTGGGCCATTTTCCAGATGCCGTTCCCGCAAATCTTCAGCTTCATCCTTTTCATGATCGCGGCCTTCGCGGAAACCAATCGCATCCCGTTCGATCTGCCCGAGGCGGAGAACGAGCTCGTCGCGGGCTTTCACGTCGAGTACAGCAGCATGACGTTCGCCTCCTTCTTCATGGCCGAATACGCCAACATGGTGACTGTCTGCTCCGTCGCGACTTTGCTCTTCCTCGGCGGCTGGCATCCGCTCTTTCCGGCCTCTCTCGGTTCCAATTTTGTAGCGCCTCTCATCCTCTTTATAGCCGGCGCTGTTTGTATCTATCATGGCCTGAACCCGGCGCGGCCCCTCGACCGCATCACGCTGCCGGTCTTCGGCGTCATGTTTTTCGCTCTCGCGGGATTGATGGCAATTCCGCAACTGGTCCCCATCCTTACGCCCTTATTCTGGTTTCTCGCCAAAGTCGGTTTCCTTTTATTCGTCTTTATCTGGATTCGCGCAACGCTGCCCCGCTTCCGTTACGACCAGCTCATGAGCTTCGCCTGGAAGTTCATGTTCCCGGCCGCGTTGATCAATCTGTTGATTACCGGATTTCTGGTGGCCTGGTTCTCGTAAGATGGAGCTATTTTTCTTCTCTCTGTTCGCCCTGATCTCAGTGGTGTGCGCCATCAACGTGGTGCTGCAGAAGCATCCCATTTCGAGCGCCCTCTCGCTCATCGGCGTCATGGGTTCGCTGGCCGTCATGTACCTCGCGCTGGGCGCGGAGTTCATCGCTATGGCGCAGATTATCGTATATGCGGGCGCCATCATGGTGCTCTTTATCTTCGTCATCATGCTGCTCAACGCCGGCGCCGAATCCTCGCGCGGCCGCTCGTGGATCGTGCAGGTGCTGGGCTTTCCCCTGATGGTCGCACTGCTCGGAGTGCTCTGCTACTTCTCAATGCAGTGGTTTCCCGATTCCGGCTTCGTGAAATTCGGCGACTTCCAGGGCGGCGGCGCACAGCAGGTCGGCTACGCGCTCTTCACCGATTACCTGCTGCCCTTTGAAGTAACTTCGGTGCTGATTCTCATCGCCATCATCGGCGCCATCGTCCTCGCCCGAAAGGAAATGGATTAATCGATGAACCCCGCAGGCGCGCTCGCAACCCTGAATAACGGCGTCCCCATCTCCTGGTATCTCACTCTCAGCGCCGTATTATTTGCCATCGGCGTGGCCGGCTTTCTGTTCCGCCGCAACATCATCACCGTCTTCATGTGCATTGAGCTGATGCTGAACGCCGTGAATCTCAGCTTTGTCGCCTTCGCCCATCAGCATCGGGAAGTCAGCGGCCACATCTTCACATTCTTCGTGATGGTAGTGGCGGCGGCTGAAGCGGCCGTCGGCCTGGCCATCATCCTCACGGTGTTCAAGAACCGCTCCACGCTGAACATCGACGACGTCGACACTTTAAAGAACTGACCCTGAACCGATGCACAAACTCTGGCTCATTCCGGCGCTCCCCTTCATCGGCTTCCTGATCAACGGTATCCTCGGGCGTAAACTGCCCAAGGCGATCATCAACGCCGTGGCCTGCGGCAGCGTCGTCCTTGCATTCATCTGGGTCGTATTGGTCGGCATGGGCTGCGATTGGGGCGCCACCCCGCTGCACGCGCATTATTTCACCTGGATCAAGAGCGGCGTCTTCAACGTTGGTTGGGATTTCTCGATCGACAAACTGACCATGATCATGCTCATGATCGTCACCGGCGTCGGCTCTCTCATCCATATCTACGCCACCGGTTACATGGAGCATGAGGAGGGTTATTACCGCTTCTTCGCCTACCTCAACCTGTTCATGTACTTCATGCTGACGCTGGTTCTGGCGGGCAACTACCTGCTGCTATTCGTCGGCTGGGAAGGCGTCGGTCTCTGCAGTTACCTGCTGATCGGCTTCTACTTCGTGAAGAAGAGCGCCACCACCGCCGGTAACAAAGCCTTCATCGTGAATCGCATCGGCGATTTCGGCTTCTCGCTGGCCATGTTCCTGATCGTGGTGAATTTCGGCACACTCGATTTCCGGCGCGTATTCGCCGCCGCTCCGGGCAAGCCTGTGGAGATCCTGACCGCTATCGCGCTGCTCCTGCTGGTGGGTGCGACCGGCAAATCGGCGCAGATTCCGCTCTACGTCTGGCTGCCCGATGCCATGGAAGGTCCCACGCCGGTTTCCGCCCTCATTCACGCGGCCACGATGGTGACGGCTGGCGTTTACATGTGCGCACGCTCCGCCGTGATTTTCACTCACGCCCCCATCGCCATGGAAACGGTGGCCATCATCGGACTCGCCACCGCCGTCTTCGCCGCCACTATCGGACTCGCCCAGAACGACATCAAGAAGGTTTTCGCCTACTCCACGGTTTCGCAACTCGGCTACATGTTCCTCGGCGTCGGTGTCGGAGCTTTCTCCGCCGGCATTTGGCACCTGATGACGCACGCGTTCTTCAAAGCGCTGTTATTCCTCGGCGCCGGCAGCGTAATCCACGCCTGCCACGGCGAACAGGATATGCGCCACATGGGAGGATTGAAAAAGTACGCCCCCATCACCTTCTGGACGCTGGTCTGCGCCGCGTTGGCCATCGCCGGCGTGCCTCCCTTCGCGGGCTTCTGGAGCAAGGACGCCATTCTCACCGCCGCCTTCGCCCATGCCCCGTGGATGTACTGGGTCGGCGTGATTACGGCAGGCATGACGGCCTTCTACGTCTGGCGCGCCATGTTCATGACCTTCTTCGGTGAGTATCGCGGCCACGGCCATCCGCATGAATCGCCGATGTCCATGTGGGGACCGCTCGCCGTGCTGGCAGTTCTCTCCACCGTCGGAGGCTACTTCCTCAACGTGCCGCAAATGCTCAGCGGGATGTTCCCTCTGCCCGAAGAAGTCCCGGGTGAAAGCATGCTCATGATCGTCTCCATCACTGCCGGGGGCCTTGGCATCCTGATCGCCTGGTACATGTACGTAGTCAACACCGCGCTCCCCGAAAAGATCACCACCTCTCTCGGCGGCCTCTACACCCTGGTCTATAACAAATACTTCGTCGACGAAATCTACGATGCCACAGTCGTCCGTCCGCTGATCGAAGGTTCCACCACAGTTCTCTGGCATGCTGTCGACCAGGGCGTAATTGACGGCACAGTCAACGGCGTCGGGCTCGAATCGAGACGCATCGGCGGAGTCCTTAAGCTGATCCAATCCGGCAATATCCGCAGTTACGCAACCTGGGTGGTGCTCGGCTCGGTGGTCCTGCTGCTGATTATGGGCTTTGCGGGAGGTGTCCATTGAATCTCCTCGACGTCCTCATCGCCCTCCCCGCCATCGGCTTCGCAGTAACCCTGCTCCTGCCGCGCGCCCAGGAGCAAATGATCCGCCTGTTCACCCTCGTGGTTTCGCTCGCGGCCTTCCTGCTCTCTCTCGGCCTCGCCTTCGGATTTCAAACCGGCCAGTCCGGCCAGCAATTCGTCACCAACGTCATCTGGATCCAGAATCCCGAAATCCACTATCACGTGGGCATCGACGGCCTCAGTCTCTGGCTGATCATCCTCTCCACGTTCCTGACCCCCATCGCGATCCTGCTCTCGTGGAAATCCATCCACTTCCAGATCAAAGAATTTTTCGCCTTCCTCCTGCTGCTGGAAGTCGGCCTCGTCGGCGTCTTCGCGGCTTGGGATCTCTTCCTCTTCTTCGTGTTCTGGGAACTGGTGCTGGTGCCCATGTATTTCCTCATCGGCATCTGGGGCCACGACCGCCGCATCTACGCCGCCCTCAAATTTTTCGTCTACACCATGGCCGGTTCGATGCTGATGCTCACCGCCATCATCTTCCTCTACAACCTGGCAGGCACCTTCGATTACACATCGATCCTCGATCAGCTGGGCAGCGGCAAGATCGCGCTCTCGCACACCCAGGAGTCGCTCCTCTTCCTCGCCTTCTTCATAGCCTTCGCCATTAAGGTCCCGATCTTCCCACTGCACACCTGGCTGCCCGACGCACACGTGGAAGCGCCCGCCGCCGGTTCCGTCATGCTGGCCTCCGTGATGCTCAAAATGGGCACCTACGGGCTGATTCGCTTCTGCCTGCCCATGTTCCCCAACGCCGCCCGCCAGAACGCTCCCTGGATCGTCATCCTCGCCATCATCGGCATCGTCTACGGCGCGCTCGTCGCCATGGTGCAGCCCAATATGAAAAAGCTGGTGGCGTATTCGTCCGTCAGCCACCTCGGCTTCGTAGTCCTCGGCATTTTCTCGTTCACCCAGATGGGCCTCGACGGCGCCGTGTACGTCATGCTGGCTCACGGCATCTCGACCGGAGCCCTCTTCCTCCTCGTCGGCTTCCTCTATGACCGCCGCCATTCGCTTGCCATCTCCGATTACGGCGGCGTCGCCACTGTCGCGCCTTGGCTCTCCACCTTATTCCTGATCACCACCCTCGCCAGCATCGGACTGCCCATGCTGAGTAATTTCGTCGGCGAGTTCCTCGTCCTGCAGGGTTCCGCGCAGGCCAACTTCACGTGGACCGTCTTCGCCGCCCTCGGCAGCATCCTCGCCGCCTGCTACATGCTCTGGCTGTATCAGCGCGTGTTCTTCGGCGAAGTGACCGACGAAGTTCGCCACCATGTTCCCGACATCGACCTGCGCGAGTGGGCCTGCGTCGTTCCGCTCATAATCATGATGGTCTGGCTGGGCGTCTTCACCCAGACTTTCCTGCCCGCCGTCTCGGCCACCAACGCGCAGATTCTCGATCAAAGCAAAATGAATGTTCCCCTGCGGGTCTCCGCTCCCGCTCACCTTGCCGGCGGAGGCAACATCCATGCCCGCTAACTTCGCGCCCAGCGCCGACGATCTGCTGCGCTTCGCACCCGAAACCATTCTCACCGTCGCGGGCACCGTGCTGATGGTTCTCGATCCCTTTTTCGCCAAGAAGGCCCCGAAGCTTTTCGGCAACCTCACCATCGTCGCGTTTATCCTCGCCATCTTCGCCGCCGTCGCCGCTAATTCCGTGCCGGGCCACGCCTTCTCAAACCTCCTCATCGTGGATGGCTTTGCCACGTTCTTCCGCGTTCTCGTTCTGTGCCTCGGCATCCTCACTGTGCTCTCCTCCTACCGGTATCTGGAGCGGGAAAATGCCGAGACCAGCGAGTATCATGCGCTGCTGCTCTTCTCCGTCGCGGGCCAGTGCCTGATGGTCGCCGCCAACGATCTGATCATGATCTTCATCGGACTCGAGATCTCTTCGATCGCCAGCTACATCCTCACCGGCTACCTGCGCGACGACAAACGCAATAACGAAGCCGCGCTGAAATATTTCCTGCTCGGTTCCTTTGCCACCGGATTCTTTCTCTACGGCGTGGCCATCGTGTACGGCATCACCGGCACCACCAAGCTCGATGAGATCCGCACCGTCCTCAATAACCCGGGAACTTCGCTCGCGATAGTTGGCGTCGCCGCCGCCCTGATGATCGTCGGCCTCGGCTTCAAAGTCTCCGGCGCACCCTTTCAGATGTGGGCGCCCGACGTCTACCAGGGCGCTCCCGCACCCGTCAGCGCCTTCATGGCGACCGCCCCTAAGGCCGCGGCCTTCGCCATTTTCGTGCGCATCTTCATGACTTCCTTCCAGCAGATTGCCGGCGGCTGGGAACCCCTCATCTGGATCTCCGCGCTGCTCTCCATGACCATCGGCAACTTCGCCGCACTTACCCAGACCAACGTGAAGCGCATGCTCGCCTACAGTTCCATCGCGCACGCCGGTTACATTTTGGTGGCGCTGGCTGCGCGCTCGGAATTAGGTACCGCCGCGGTGATGTTCTATCTCGCGGCTTATGGACTGATGAACGTCGGCGCCTTCGCGGTAGTCATTCACATTTCCGGCAAGGGCGAACGCCACCTGCGCATTGAAGACCTCGCCGGCCTGAGTAAGAAGCAGCCTGTAACTGCCGCACTGCTCACAGTCTTCCTGCTGTCATTTATCGGTGTGCCCCTCACGGGCGGGTTTTTCGGAAAGTTTTACATCTTCCGCGCCGCCCTTGAGTCAAATTTGGTCTGGCTGACCGTGCTCGGCCTCCTCAACAGCGCAGTTGCGGCTTATTACTACCTGCGCCTGCTCGTCGTGATGTATATGTACGAACCGGGCGAAGTTACTAATTCACTGGAACCACTAACCCCGGGGCTACGTATGGCGTTGATTCTCCCGGCCATCGGAACGTTTTTCCTGGGCGTGGTTCCCAACGCCGTCCTCGCCTTCGCCCGCAGCTCTTCGTTTCTCAGCCGATAGTACCGTTTCGTACGTTGGCATTTAAAGAGCCTTGTAGAATCCCGTCAAGGAGCAGGAGAAATTTAAATGCGCACAACACTTACAGCGATTCTTACGATGGCATGTGCTCTCAGCACCAGTGCCTTCGCGGCCGACAGGGAAGTTAAAACAGACGATCGACTGCAGGCGTCAGCAGACGTACTGGCGGCAATGATGCATGCCGATGATAAGGGAGTGCCTCAGGATCTCCTGAATAAGGCCCGCTGTGTCGTGGTCATTCCAGGTATGAAGAAAGCCGGCTTTATTATCGGCGCCCAGTATGGCAGAGGTTTTGCCGTGTGCCGCCGGGGCGGTGGCGCAGGCTGGACGGCTCCCGCGGCCATGCAGATGGAAGGCGGCAGCTTCGGATTTCAGATTGGCGTTTCGGACACCGACGTTCTCCTGCTCGTCATGAATGACAGAGGCATGCACCACCTGGTGGAAAGCAAGTTCACCCTCGGTGGCGACGCAAGCGTTGCAGCTGGTCCCCTGGGCCGCACTGCCGCTGCGGAGACAGACGCTACGATGCAGGCGGAAATTCTTTCGTACTCGCGGACCCACGGAATATTCGCCGGTATCTCGCTGGCAGGCGCTTCGCTTCGTCCCGACAAGGACGACAATCGCGCTCTTTATGGCCACGAAATAACGACGCATGAAATCCTCATGGGCGACGTGAAGACGCCGCCAGCCGCCGAGAGGCTCATCCACGCTCTCGACCGCGACTCGATGTCCCGCAACCGCTAACTACGCCGGGGCAGGCTGGTAGCCAGCGGCCGATTGGCAATCGGCCTGCCCCTCTTGTACGATAAGTTGAATGCTTAAATCCTTCCTTCCAATTATTACCCTCGCGGCGTTAATCGCATCCCCGGCTCTCCACGCAAAGGACGATGCAACCGCCCGCCTCGACAGCGCCGCCGATCTTCTTCAAGACATGATGAAGGCATCCGACAAAGGCGTGCCCCAGGATCTGCTCAACAAAGCTCGCTGCGTAATTCTGGTTCCCGGCCTGAAGAAAGCCGCCTTCTTAGTGGGCGCGAAATATGGCCGAGGATTCGCCATTTGCCGCCGCGAAGGTGGAGTCGGCTGGACCGCCCCCGCCGCCATCCGCATCGAAGGCGGCAGCGTGGGATTTCAAATCGGCGGTTCCGAACAGGACGTACTCCTGCTCGTCATGAACAACGACGGCATGAAGCATTTGCTGACCAATAAATTCACCATCGGCGGCGAGGCCACAGCATCGGCCGGTCCCGTAGGACGCGACCTCAGCGCACAAACAGACGCAGTGCTCCGCGCCGAAATGCTCTCTTACTCCCGCTCGCGAGGTCTTTTCGCCGGCATTTCTCTCGACGGTGCAACGCTGCGTCCCGACGACGAGGCCAATCGCGAACTCTACGGAGCCGATACCGGCAACAAGGAAATTCTGACCGGCCAGATCAAAACCCCCGTAGCCGCCGACAAAGTCGAAGCGCTGCTGAACCGAAACTCCTCCCGCCAAACCCGCTGAATCCGGCGCGACTAAAGGGCCCCAGATCCTTCCACCTCGCGCAGGATCTGGTTGGCCTTGACGCTGGAGACACGATCCACCTGCCCGCTTGGCCAGCGAATTTCAAGATCCGCGTTCTCCGCTTACCAAGCCCGCGGTCAACGCGCAGGTCGCTCTGCGAAAGATATGAGCCGCCGCTGCGCACTTCGGTATGAGACCGGGGGCGCCGAAAGCTTCCTGAAGCCACCGCTGGACGCCTTATGGAAAAGCATCTTTCGCCCCGGAAGCAAGTGTGTAATGTCATTCACGAAACCCCTTTTTTCTGCGCAGCGACACGGGGTCTTCGCGGATGTACACCTGATCTATCGCGGTCCCCTCAACGCTCCGGCGGTACGGATCTGAAACTTGCTCCCACAGCACTTCGGCATCTCGCAACAGCAGACTCTGCCAGAATATTTTCAAGCGGTGATTCGAACAGAGATCATTCGCGACGATCCGGCGAAGTCGTCGGTAGTGACCGTGCGGACTCTGCAGACGCGCTGAGACGCTCGTACTCGGCTCGCTCTGCCTTAGCCTGGTCCGTCTTGCCAAGCCGCAAATACACCCGCGCCAGATCGTAATGCGACCGCGCTTCCCCGGGATTCAGTTCTATGGAGCGCGACAATTCGCGTTGCGCCTCAGCCCACTTACCCTGCCCTGAGAGCAGCGTGCCCAGTTCCATATGGGATTCCCAGAACGCTTCGTTCAGCTTTATCGAGCGGCGCAGCAAGGTTTCGATCTCCGCGGCATCCGGGGCCGACGAGGCCAAGAGAGCCTTGCCGTGAAGAAAGACCGGCAGATAGTTGTCCGGCGCCCTCCGCTCCCACGCCGCGTCTGCCGCCACCACCTCCGGTAGCCTGTCTCCCGCATGCTCCGTGATCTTTCCCAGAAAAACGTACGGTTGTTCGATCGTTGCATCGAGCCGAATGGTTTCGAGGAAGGCGCTCACGGCGTCCGCATACCTGCGTTGTGCGTAACAGGCTACGCCATACGAAAGCGCCAACTGCGGATCCTTTGGAAAGCGCTGCCTGCCCTTTTCGAGCACAGTCAGTGCGTCGGCGAAATCCCGGTGTTCCAGGAGCGCTTGTCCATAATCCGCCATAAACACGTCCGGCGTGGGCTCACCCTCGGCCGCCCGCTGCAATTCGGGAAGAGCTCGTTCCAACTGCCCGGCCGCCTCGTATGCTTTGCCCAACAAATGATGCACGGCCAGACTGTCTTCACCCCGCAGTGCGGTCTGCGCCCATTTGATCGCCTCGTCCGCCTGGCCGGCTTCGAGCGACAGCGCGGCAGCGTTAGCCGCAGTCTGCGCGCTCGCCCCCGGTGCGGCCGCAAAACGCCGTTCCCATTGTGCTGCCTCCGCCATGTCGCCGATTCCCGCGTAGAACAAAGCCAACGCATGCTGGACCGCCGGAGTCTCGGCGCCGAACTGCCCCGCGCGCCGGACCGACTCGACCGCCAGTTCTTTCTGCCCGCTCTTCAAATACGTCTGCGCCAGCGCTACCCACACAATGGCGTTCTGCGGATCGGCCTTCGATGCCTTTTCGAGATATTCACGCGCGTGCAGCGGATCGTTGCGATTGAGCGCGGCGAGGCCCTGGCGAAGATCGTCCTGCTGCATCATCAGAAACAGAGCCGTCGCCAAAATCATTGGCGCGGTTCCTTAACGCGAACGATTCTGTCCCCGGCAACATGCTTTAGTTCCTGCACGATGCCTGAGGGCCAGCGGATCTCCACCGCTTCCACGGATTTGTCCGCCCCCAGGCCGAAGTGTACCGGCCCCGCGCTTGACGAAGCATAACCGAAGTTGAACGACACGTGGTTGTACTGCGTGCCCCCGTGCGTCACAACTTTAATACGCGCTCCCAGGGCGTCACGCGTGCTCTTCGTGCCTTCCAGCTGGAACTCGATCCAGTGATTCAATCCCGGGCTATCGTTCATCCAGATCTCCGCCGGCGCGCCGATAGCTGTCGTCACTATATCCACGCGTCCATCGCCGTTCAGATCCCCCACCGCGGAGCCACGGTGTCGCCGCGGGGCTTGCGCGGCCAGTCCCGCTTCGGCGGTGAGGGCGGCGAATTTCATACCGCCGGTGTTGCGAAAAACAGTGTTGGGCTGCTCCACCTGTCCGTGCCGCTCGGGCAGCATTACTTCCACGTGACCGCGCGTGACGAAGATATCCTTCCAGCCGTCGTTGTCGAAGTCGTAAACGGTCGGCGAATAGCCCGCCATCGGGAGGCTTAAAGTGCTCATGCCGCTTGCACGTGTTACGTCCGCGAACTCTCCTTTCCCTGTATTCCGCAGGACCGGGAAAGTCTCGTCGTCGAGCGCCACGTATACGATGTCGGGATAGCCATCGTTATCGATGTCGCGGAAATCCAGACCCATCCCCGAAATCATTTGCGCATCTTCGCGCAGCGCGGCGCCAGCCTCAAAAGCCACCTCTTCGAACTTGCCTCCGCCTTTGTTGTGGAACAGGAAGTTCTCCAGCTTATCGTTCGGCACGAAGATGTCCATGCTTCCATCGAGATCGTAATCGGCAGCCGCCGCGCCCATGCCTTTGCCTGGATGTGCACGAATCCCGGATTCGGCGGATATGTCTTTAAAAGTGCCATCCCCGTTGTTGAGAAAAAGCTGGTTGGGGGTCTTCTTGTAAAACTTCGGATCGCAATAGTCGCGGCCCCCGGGCGCCGTGCAGACCGGCTCATGCGCGAAATCCCACGCCAGATAATTCACCACGAAAAGATCTGGCAGGCCATCGTTATTGACGTCGAGCCAAAGCCCCGCCACGGACCACAGCGGGCCATATTCCGCATCCGGGCGATCCAGACCCGCCTGATGGGTGACATCGGTAAAAGTGCCGTTGCCGTTGTTGTGGTACAGGTGGTTGCCGTGAACGCCCGCCACGAAGAGATCTTTGTAGCCGTCGTTATCGTAGTCGCAAACCGCTGCGCCCATGTCATAGCCGTCGCCGGCCAGCCCGGCCTTTTCCGTGACATCGGTGAAATGGCCTTTGCCGTCGTTGGAAAACAACCGATTGGAATATTTGGGCGAGTTCTTCTTCAACGTTCGGATGTCCGCCCCGTTGGTGAAGAAGATGTCCAGAGCGCCGTCGTTGTTGTAGTCGAAAATGGCCACGCCGCCAGCCATGGTTTCGGGCGCATGCCTCTCCGGCGTTTCGGAAGTTTCGAGGGTGAATGGGATGGGCCGATAGGCAAAATGAATCGGCGATTGGAAGGCCGGCGCGTGCCAGTTCAGCGCGGCCAGAACTACGATCCCCGCTGTGATGGTTGCCCGCACAATTCGTGTCCAGTATAAATGAAAAGCCCCCTCACCGCGAGATGAGGGGGCCGTGAACTGCCTGCCGGCGCTGCGCTTTCCGGTTAGAAATGCAGCCGCAGAGAGAACTGCGCGTGCCTTTCACTGTTGCTTGAGGTAATCTTCCCGAAGGTCGAATCCTGCAGGTTAGTGTCGGGCGCGCCGAGTTGCGTCTTATTCAAGGCATTGAACGCCTCGAATCTCGACTCCAGATTGAATCTCTCGGTGATCCGGAAAGTCTTGAACAGCGAGAGATCGAGCGTGCTGTTTCCTGGCGCGCGGATGTTGAACGCACCCGCGTCGCCACCCGTCAGTGGTGCCGCAGCCCGTACCGCCGCGATGTTGAACCACTCCGCCGCGGTTCGCCCGCCGGAAGGGGCGCAGTTGGCGCACATTCCAGGAACGATATCCGGACGGCACGAGTTCCAGATGCCCTGGCACCCGTTGTAGGAAAGCGTCAGAGGAACACCGGTGCGCAGCGTCAGGATGCCGCCCAGTGCCCATCCGCCGATAACCTGGTTGGCGACCGGATTCAGATTCGATCCAAAGGTTCGGCCCTTGCCGACCGGCAGTTCATAGGTGAAGCCGGTAGTGAAATTATGACGAATGTCCCACAGCGCATCCGCATAACCGCTCTGGTACACCAGCGGATTGTATACATTGCAACCCGTAAGCGGCGTGCACGAATCGGATATCGCGTGCGACCACGTGTAGGCGCTGATGAACTCGAGACCATTCGACAAGCGCTTCTCCAGCTTCACGGTAAGTGCGTTGTAGTTGCCGTCCCCGAATGTGTCGACCACCGTACCCTGCCCGATATTCGCGATGGGACGCAGCGAATTGCAGGTGATATTTGGGTTGTTGGTTCCCACGTTGGGGCAGCTGTTGGCGTTGTGCAGGACGATTTGGTGGATCTGTGCATTGCCCACATAAGCCACTTCGAGCGCCATATTTCCCGGCAATTCGCGCTGCACGGCAAGGTTCCACTTCTGCACGGCCGGGCTGCGGAAGTCCGTCGCGATGCCACGAAATCCCACCGGAGCCGGCGTATTGAATACATTGGTGGGCCACCCGCCCGAAAATCCGCCAAGCCCGCCGGCCGCATTCCCCGGCAGATACGGATTCACCGAGAATGTCCCGACGTTGTTCAGGTTGACCGTGGTATTAAACGGCGGTCCTTCACCCAGATTCGGATTCCCGCCCAGGTTTTCCTCGCCGCCATAGAAGATTCCAAAGCCCGCGCGGATTACCGTCTTGGCTTGCAGCTTATAAGCCAGACCGATCCTCGGGCCGAAATCCGTCTTGTCCCAAGGGAACATGTACTTGCCGACCTGGCCGCGGGACACGATTACGTTCGGATAAGAAGTAGCGAAATTCGACGGCAGGGGCGCGTTCTGGTTGGGGCTCGCCGGGATGTAGAGCGTCGCGTTATTGAAATCGAAGTTCGATTGCCGGCCGTCGGTCGCATAAGTCGGCGAGAACAGTTCGTAGCGCATGCCCAGATTGACCGTCAGTTTCCGGTTCACTTTCCAGTCGTCCTGAGCATAAACGGCCCACGTTTGCTTGGCCGAATTGATCTGGTTGACAGTGGAGATGGATCCGCTGTCCAGCACGCCCAGAAGAAACGACGCCATCGGATCGCCCGTATTGGCGTTGAGCGAGTTGACCGTGGACGGAAAAGCTGTCGCGTTTCGGCTCACGCTGAAATCGCCGTGCGGGTCGGAGAACTGCACGAACGGGTATTGGATCAGGCGCAATTCGCCGCCGAACTTGAACGCGTGCGAGCCCCTGGAAATGGCAACGTTCTGGATGAAGTCCTGTACATTGCTGTGCATCTTCATCGGTTGCCATCCGCCGGAGCCGAAGCCTTGGTAGGGAGTACCGTCGTCGACGCTGACGCCCGGCAGTCCGCCGTTTTGCGAAAACGCGTTGGTGGGGTCGTAACCGCCAATGCCGAAGGTCTTGTACAAGTCTCCCGAACCGCCATCGGGGCCGACGATCGAAGTCACCAGCCGCGTGATGCCGACGCGGGTTTCGGAAACGATGGACGGAGTCCAGACGCGCGTGTAGCCGACCTGCCCATTCTTGGTGGCAGTCGCCTGGACGTCTCCGCCTGTCCCGCTCGCCGAGCCGAGTCCCTGCGCAAACACCTGCTTACTGGAGTTGTTGTTGTCGTTGATGCTGAACGATCCATAAAAGCTGTTCTTATCGCTCAGTCTGTAATCGCCGCGAACGTCTCCTGAGTCCGTCGGGTTCTGTCCCGGCGAAACATAGTAGTAATCGTTCTTCGGGAAGCCCCCTGCGGGGTAGGGCCGATTTGGCGCCGGGAAGAGCGCCAGCATTTTGGCCGCGGCGGGATCGAACAAACTGGCGGGAATCATGTTGTTGGGAAACGGAGTGCGCGTCAGTTGGCCATTAACCGTCGTTTGCGTGGCGGGGTTATAAATCGCGCCCGAGAGAATGGGAGCCCCTGACGGATCCGTGCCGATGGCCGGCCCAAGCAGGCTCGAGAAGTTCCCTTTGATCTCCGCGGGGGTGGGAATCGTCACGAAGCCCGAGTGAGCCACGTCCGAAATCCTGGTTCCCTGGTAATCGCCGAAGATAAACAGCTTATTCTTGATAATCGGGCCGCCCGCCGCCGCGCCAAACTGGTTCTGCCGGAATACCGGCCGAGGCGCTCCCGCACTGTTGTTCTGCCAGGAATTGGCATTCAGGTCTTCATTCTGCAGGATCTCCCACAGGCCGCCGTGAATCTGGTTGGTTCCGGTCTTCAGGTTGACGTTAATTACGCCCCCCGCCGCGCGGCCGTACTCTGCGTTGTAACCGCTCGTCAAGACCTGCATTTCGCCGATCGCTTCCGGCGGCGGCCCGATTACGAACGCCGCGCCGTTCAGGAAGTCGATAACGTTCACGTTGTTATCGACGCCGTTCAGCAAAAAGTTATTCTGGCCCAGCGAACGCACGCCGTTCGCGGAGAAGCTGCCCGTAGCCCCGTCGCGACCCGATTCACCGGGGACAATGCCCGGCGTGAGCCTCGCCAGATACGTAAAGGTACGCTGCGCGCCCAGCGGCAAAGTGGCCACTTGGTTGGTATCCAGTTGACCGCCGAGTTGCGTGCTTTCGCTCTGCACCAGCGGCGCTTCCGCGCTGACCACGATGGATTCATTCACGCCGCCTACCTGCAAACTCAGCGTGACGCCGACTCTGCCTCCGGCAACCACCGCAACATTCTCCTGGCTGACCCGGCGAAAACCCGGTGCTTCCGCCATCACGGTGTACGTCCCGGGCTGCAGCGCCGGTCGTGTGAAGTCGCCGTTTTTCGAAGACGCGAGAGTCGAACTCTCTCCGGTCGCCACATCGGTGATGGTAACTGTGGCGTTGGCTACAGCCGCACCCGACTGATCGGTGACCGTGCCCGTGATGGTGCCCAGGTCGCGTTGCGCCAAGGCCAGACTGCTGAACAACAAAATCGTGAAAAGGAGCCACAGACAACCGCTCACTTTACGGAAATATCGAATCGTCGCCATGCTCAAGACCCCCTCGGATAATCTACGCGGATACACCGACACATCGGACCTGCCCCTCAATTGTGACAATGCGTTGAATCACTCTAATAGAAAACTATTATCTTGTCGAGGTATATTTCTGACCGATATTTGCAAATTTCTGACTTTATGTTCCTTTGATATGACATTCGCATAGGCTTTAAATGGGCGCCCAATATTAAATGTGATCTTTCGCTCCGTTCTCTAACGGGCAGCCTGGAATCGATCCACGCCCGCGCCATGACCCGGCATTCCCCGCTTCCGGTGGTATTCTGGTTACGCAACGCCGGGGAGAAGCCATTGGATCTAAATCTTGAAACGCTCAAGAGCGAAATGCTCGACTATCTCGCGGCATCGGAATTCGCCGTCTTCCGCAGCCATGCGGGCGGTCTCGACAATCTGAACGTCATCACGTGGGATTCCGAGCGCTTTCCCGACTACCGCATGTTTCTCGATACGGCGCGCAAAGTGGGTCAGAAACTGATCCTGTTCGCCTCCCGGGAACTGGATGAAGAAGAGGTGGAAGAGGCCGTCGAAGAGCTGGAAGAACTTGAGCTGTCCCGGGAGGAGCAGCGCGAATTCGAGAACCGCATTCGCGAAGCCCGCCGCCATGTCGGCACCACCTGCGCGCTCGAAATCGCGTTCGATTACAATTCGCACCTCTATGTTTACGAGGCCAGGCCGGACTGGTACGAGGAATTTCTGGAGGCCTGCGACGAACTTACCGCCATGCTCCCGGCTGGCGACGACCTGGCCGATGAAGGGCACGACGGGCTCGACGGCTTCTATTCCAACAACTGAATTGTGCCTGAAAATCCCTTGAAAATCGTCCGGCCCACGTGGGGCAGGTTGGTAACCAGGTTGTTTACCTGCGGCCGATTGGTAATCGGCCTCCACGGGCTGGGTACCAATCTACCGGACCGCCGACACCATGTTTTCAAGTAATGCCCAATAGCCGCTGGGACTTCCCCGCCTCCCAACACGACTCCGCCATAAACGCCCTGGCCCATGAACTGAATCTCCCCGGGGCCGCCGCCACCATACTCTGGAGCCGAGGCTACCGCGACGCAGGCACCGCCCATAGCTTCCTCAATCCCCGCCTTGAAGACCTCCACGATCCCTTCCTCCTGCGCGATATGGACCGCGCCGTCGACCGCATCCGAACCGCCCTCGCGCGCCACGAAACTATCGAAATCCACGGCGATTATGACGTGGACGGAGTCGTCTCTACGGTCATTCTGAAAAAAGCCCTCGAAATGGCCGGAGGCCAACCAGCCTGGCATATTCCACATCGTCTGCTCGATGGCTACGGCATGCAGGCGGCATCCGTCGACGAGGCCGCACTCCGTGGAGTGCGCGTGATCATCAGCGTCGATAACGGCATTCGCGCCGTCGCCGCCATCGAGCGCGCCCGTGAGCTTGGAATCGATGTTATCGTCACCGATCACCATCTGCCGGAAGCCGAACTGCCGCCCGCGCTCGCCATCGTTAATCCCAGCCGCCGCGATTGCAGTTATCCCAATCCCAACCTCTGCGGTGCGGGCGTCGCACTGAAGCTCGCGCACGCCATCCTTGCCGGACTCGGCTGGCCGCCAGCGAAGCTCTACCGCGTGATCGAGTCTTTTCTGAAGCTCGTAGCCATCGCCACCGTCGCCGATATCGTGCCCCTGACTGGCGAGAACCGCATCATCGTGAAGCACGGCTTGAACGGTCTGGGAGACGTCCGCAATCCGGGCCTGCGCGCGCTGCTCGATGCCGCCGGCTTTCGTGACAGGATTCCCAATGCCACCGAAGTCGGCTTCCGCATCGCTCCCGCCATCAACGCATCGGGCCGCATGGACGATGCAGCGCAGGCCGTCCGCATGTTCCTCACCACCGATCCCGATGAAGCCGCCCGCATCGCGCAGGAATTATTCGCGCTGAACCAGCAGCGCCAGACCGCCGAGCGCGCCATCGTGCATGAGATTTTCGAGCGCTGCGTGGCCGCGCCGGTTTCAGATAGCGAGGCCGCGTTGATTTTCTGGGGCGAGGGATGGCACCGCGGCGTAGTCGGCATCGTGGCCAGCCGCGTGATGCAGCGCTACCACCGGCCCGCCATCGTGATGGGCGTCGAAAACGGCGTGGCCCAAGGGTCTGGCCGCAGCATCGAAGCCTTCCATCTTCTCGACGCGCTCGAAAGCATGCGCGATCTCTTCACCAGGTTCGGCGGTCATGCCCACGCGGCGGGTTTGACCCTGCCCGCGCCATCACTTGAGGCTTTTCGCCATCGCCTGCAGGCGTACGCAGCCGAACGTCTGACGCCGGAAGATATGCGCCCGGTGGTCGCGGTCGACGCCGTCCTCGATCTGCGTGAAGTCAACGAAGATCTTTGGAGCGCACTGGAACAGATCGCGCCCTTCGGCATGGACAACCCCCGGCCGCTCTTCGCCGTTCGCTCCGCCCAACTGGCCGGCCCGCCGCAACTCTGGAAAGAGAAGCACCTGAAGATCGCCGTACGGCAAAGTGGAAGAACCGTAATTCTGAAAGGTTTTGGAATGGGCGCCCGAGCCGCCGAGTGGAACGCCCTGAGCGCGATAGATGTGGCCTTCGAAATCGAGCGCGACTGGTACGGAGGGGTGGGCCTGATTGCCCGCGACTGCCGGGCCTGCGAAGTCGCCGCGGCCGGCGCCTGACGCCATGTAAAATGTCGCGGTGGGCCTGTTTCGCCGTATTCGCTGGCTATCGCGGGCAGCCCCGGTCTTCATCAGCATTGCCTTTTCCTGCCCGCAGGCGTATTCCCAGGCTCAACCCCATACCCGGTCGACTGTCATTCTCCCCAGCGCCCCGAATTCCATGAATTACATGCGCCGGCGCGTGGTCGCCGGACGTTATGAATTGCGGAATGCCAGTCTGGTCGACCTGATTGGCGCCGCATGGAATATCCACGTCGACGATGTTATCGGCGGACCGGAGTGGCTCGACAACAAGCGTTTCGATGTTTCCATACCGGTGCCACAGTCCTCCACCACGGAACAACTTCGAAGCATTCTGCAATCCATGCTTGTGGACCGATTCCATCTGGCGGTGCACAACACCACACGGAACGTCCCGGTTTTCGCCATGACCGTCGATAACAAAGCTTTGGCCGCCAAAGCTGTGACCGAAACGCCGCAGGAATCTGAAGACAGCGGTTGCAGGCAGCCCCCAGGCCCGTCAGCTGCGCTGGTCGTCTTCGAATGCCGCAACCTGACGCTGGCGAAACTTGCCGAGGGCCTGCCGCGCATGCGCGCTACCGGCTACCTTTTCAACTATCGTGTTGTCGACCGCACCGGCTTGGACGGCCCCCGGACCTTCACCGTCAAATGGACGCCGCGCGATTCCTGGAGTCCGCGGGCCCCATCCGCTGAGACCATCTCGATCTTCGATGCATTCGAGAAACAGCTCGGGTTGAAGCTGGCGCTCGGCAGCGTCGCGGAGCCGGCCATCGCCGTCGATAAGGTCGGCAATCAGCCCACGGCGAATTTGCCCGGTGTCAGTGCGGCGGCGCAGGCAGCCCTGCGATTCGAAGTGGCGGCCATCAAACCCTCTCTGTCCCCGCCGCCCTGTTCTTCGGTGAGCATAGAGCCGGGTGGCCGCGTTCGCATCGTGATGACGCTCAAAGGCATGATCCAGGAGGCGTGGGGCGACATCGATACCAACCGTGTCCTAGGCGGTCCCAAAAATATGGAATCGACCTGTTACGAAGTTCTGGCCAAAGCTCCCGTCGAAGAAGGTTTTGGCGCGGGCTGGGACGGACCAGTATGGAACGGGCTCGATGTGGATTCGATGCGTAACATGCTTCGCATACTGCTGACAGAGCGTTTCAAACTTGTCGCGCACATGGACCAGCGAGCCGCTCTCGGCTACGTGCTCACGTCTGCCCGGCCAAAGCTGCGCGGCTCCGATCCGTCTCGTCGGCCGGGATGTGGCCCTTGGCTGCCGGACGATGGCAAGGACCCGCGCATTCAGAATCCCGTCGCCTCATCTCTCCTGACTTGCCACAACGTGACGATGGCGCAATTCGCGTCGGCACTTTACGGGGCATTTCACGAAGCGTCCCCGGTGGTGGATGAGACCGGTCTGAAGGGCCGTTACGATTTCTCCATCCATTTCACGCCGCCGGGAGCATTTGAAGACCTGTCCAGACCAACGGCCGGCGACGTTGCCCCGGAGCCGAACGGGGCAATCTCTGTCTCCGACGCTCTCAGCGGACAGCTTGGCCTCAGGTTGCGATCGCGTCGCATGCCGGCCTCGGTGCTGGTTATCGACAGCGTCGACGAAACGCCAACCGGAAATTGATTTTCCGGATTCGCCCGGCGAATTTACTGCGCAACCTTGAGAACGAAACTCTGCGAAACCGTATGACCGGCGCCGTCTTCGGCCACCAGTTTGTATTCCGTGTCCCGGCGCGGCGACACCTGCACACAGCGCGTCAGGGCCGGATACACGTTCTCAACCGGAGGCTCGATCCGCACCGTTTTGGCTCCGTTTACTCCGTAACAGATGTTGGCGTGCGCCCCGGCCCGGATGGCGCCGGGAATTACATAGAAACTCAGAATCTTCAGCTGATCTCCGCCCACCATCTCGATCACCTTGCGGTCTCGCTCGGCTTCACTGGCAGAGGCCTCGCGTTCCGCCGCCCGGTTGCCGCTCCAGCGGGAATAGAAAACCGCGCCGTCGTAGATGGCCGCGGCAATCAACATTACGCTCAACCATGGCAATATTTTGCGCAGCATCTTTCCTCAAGCCTGGGCGAACGCCTGCCGGGGTTGAGCCACTTCCGCCCGGCGCATCCAAAAATAGGCGGCGAGCACAGCCACTACCAGGGTGAATCCGATGCCGAACTCTCCGAGGATGTATTTCGTGCGGCCGGTGTACACGGTCATGGGATCGAAAAAATGCTGGATGAAGTGGTTGTGGGAAGCGTGCAGAATAACGCCGGTCCACAAGCTGCCGGACTTCAGCCTCAGCCAGGTCATCACGAAGCTAAGAACGACTATGTTGGCGCAGACAACGGCCAAGCCATACGAGCCGGTTCCCACATTGTAGCCGGCCAAGACCATGATGGGCACATGCCACAAGGCCCAGATTACGCCGGAGAGAACAGCCGTGGCCGTAAACGAAAACCGTTTGGCTAACTCGGGCACAAGGAATCCTCGCCAGCCGATTTCTTCCCCCAGCGTGGTAGCGCAGTTCTGGATTACGCCGGTGGTCGCGACAACCAGGAAATAGAGCCCTGTAGCGACGGGTCTGGACAGGGGACCGAGACCCAGCCATCTCGATAAGCCCGTGGCGCTCTGTTCCGGGTTTAACGCGGCGATGCCCGCCAACCAGGCGAAGCCGTAGAGAAAGGTGGAATAACCGAGCGGAATCAGGTAGCTGATTACCTGGTAACGGGTTTTGCCCCACTTCCAGCCAAGGCTGGCGACAGGGCGGCCGAGATATCTGCAGGCGAGCAAGGCCCCGGTGGCGGGGCTCCACATCAGTCCGGTGGTCCAGGCTCCATCGGCGGCATTGGTGCCGGCGGATTTGATGATGAGGAAATAGAACAGGGAACTGACGGTCCACGTAAAGGCCAGATACGCGAAAATCGCGCGGCGGTCCGCGTCCGGATTCATCAGGACAGATTACAACATTCAGGTGTGTGCGTACATCCACCTCCCATTCGTCAGAATCCTCCCGGCTTTACCCAGAAGCTTGCTTCCCAGGTCTGATTGGGCGCCACCGATTGCAGATTCTTAATGGTGCCTTTTTGCGCCAGGTTGATGGCGTTGGTGATGCCGGGCATCGGCTCGATGCAGATATAGTTCGGCGTCGCCAGGGGGTTGGCCGGACCCCGTCCGCGCCCGGCCGCGCCGCGCCCACCACCTCCTCCGCGTGCCGGAGCGTTCGGATTCTGCAGAGCGTTGCCCCCAAGGCCCTGGCCGGTCGGGTTCGGCGAGTAGATCACCTCCGCCTGATAGTTCTGGCTGAACATGATGTCCAGCGTCTGCTGCTTGCCCTTGACGATGGTGTGGGAGCGGCCCTGAGGATCGCGCTCCAGATCGCCGAAGACGTCGTCCAGGTTGTAGTCCTTCAGGGTGCCCTGCCGGTTGGGAAATAATTTCTCGACCGCTTCGGTTTCCCCGGTCGGAAGCTTCGCGCCCGATAACAGATAGTGCGTTTTCGCCGGTACCGTGATCGTCCAGTCTTCCCGGGGCGAATCGGTGAGTTGATAATACGGGTGAAATCCCACCGCCACCGGCATCGGTTCGGCGCTCAGGTTGGTGATCTTCGTTTGCACCTGCAGCACGCCGTCCTGCAGCCGATGCGTAATCTCAATCGTGTGGGCGAATGGCCACTGCTTCATCCACATCGGCTGTTTCCACACTTCGAGCTTGCTGGTTACCCATGCCGATTTCTTATCGGCCTTGACCTCCATCACCTGCCACTGATCGGTCCCGGTCAGGAACCCGTGGATCGGAATCGCGCCGCGCACGTTTCCCAGTTCCATGTCGAAGTTATATTTCTTGCCGTTGGCATAGAATGCCTGTTCGTCCAGACGATTGGCCCACGGTCCGAGGAATGGGATGCCATTCAGTCCCCCGCCGCGCGCCTTGTAATCCTCGATCGAGGTGTACGGCCAGCGCAGCACGTTCTGCCCCTTCACAGAGAACTCGGACACGATATTCCCTATTGAAGGGACTATCGATACCACCATCTGCCTGCTCGCGTCCTCGAGCCGGATGACGTCGCCCGCGTGAAGGGCCTTATACTGCTGGGCCGTCGAGGGCCGGACCGTCGCCGCGACCATCAATGCCGCAAACACCGCAATGTGTCTCATCAGCATGATCTTCTCAAATGCACTTGCGAGGAGGCAACGCGACTGGCGCCACCCGACGATGATGTACGATCAAAACGGCCGGATCGCTGAGGATCGGGCGTTCTTTAAACAGGAGACATCTCGATGAAATTGGCGAAAACGGCGTTGCTTGTCGCGCTGGCGGCACTTTTCAATTCGGCCGTTTGGGCCCAGGTCAATATAGGCGAACAGAAGCCCGAAGCCAGCCTGCCCTTCACCATGACTACGGTGGCCACCTTTAACCTGCCTTGGCGGCTGGCCTTCCTCCCCGATGGCCGCATGCTGATCACTGAAAAGGTCGGCCCCGTCTGGCTCGTGTCTCAAAAGGGAGAGAAGATCCAGGTGGAGAATACGCCCGCGGTCTATTATCAAGGCCAGAGCGGTATGCACGGCGTCTTCCTCTCGCCGAAATACGCGACCGACCACAATATTTATCTGACCTATGCCGAGCCGGGCGAGTATGGCGGAGGTCTGGCGCTGGCGCGCGCCCGTCTGAACGTCACGGCGACTTCGGCTAAGCTCGAAAACTTTGAAGTGCTGTGGCATCAGATGCCCAAAGGCAAGGGCGGCCAGGAAGGCGCCCAGGTCGCCTTCTCGCCCGATGGCCAGTATCTGTACCTCGCGGTGGGCGACCGCCAGCGCATGACGCCCGCCCAGGATCCGGACCAGCCCGTGGGCAAGATCCTGCGCCTGACGCTCGACGGTAAACCAGCCCCCGGTAATCCCAACTTCGGCAAAACCGGCGCTGCCACTATCCCCCTGATTGACCCGCCCCGGGACACGGAAGCCGCCAAAGAAGCCAAGGTGGTAAGCACCTACACCTTCCCCGGCCCCAACCTGACCCCGGCTGAAACCTGGGCAAGCGGCGTGCGCACGCCTTACGGCCTCGCGTTTTCCCCCAACGGCGAACTGTGGGAGGTCGAGCATGGCCCGCGCGGCGGCGACGAGCTGAATCTGATCGAGAAGGGCAAGAATTATGGCTGGCCTCTGGTCTCTTTTGGCCAGAACTATAACGGCGTGCCGATTCCCAAGCCCGATTCGCGGCCCGATCTCGCCATGCCCGTGCTCTATTGGGTACCGGTAATCGCGCCGGGCAATCTGATGTTCTACACCGGCACCCAGACCTTCCCGCAATGGAACGGCAACGGCTTCGTCAGCGGCATGGCGACGAAAGCGCTTGTCCGCATCGTGTTCGACGGCCATGGGGGCGCTAAAGCCGTCGAGCGCTGGGACATGGGTCATCGCATCCGCGATGTGGAAGAAGGCCCCGATGGTTCGCTGTGGATGCTCGAAGACGCCAATCCCGGCGCCCTGTTCCATGTGACCCCCAAGTGAGGCCAACACCAGCACGTCCCCTTACTTGAGGGATTGTACGCTTGGCTGCAGCCAGGAAAATACGAAATCGGTGATCGATGGGAACAATGTAGTAAGAAGTGCCGCGAGCGGGCCGATACCAAACGTCGCCATACGAATCCAGAAATCCGCTCCCAATTCCCCGGGAATCGTGTTGGTGATGTGGCTGAGGGTGGCGTCGCGGGACATTTGCGAATAGACGATAGTCGATAGACCGGCGACGATGGCGAAAACCGTCAGGAAAATGCCGCCCAGCACATTCAAGGGGTCAAACGGGTAGCTCGATACTGCCAGCGCGGCAGCCACAAACAGCCAGAGCATGCCTAAGGCGATGGTACGCAGGCGGCCGAGAGTGTTCTGGATGAACGCCAGATAAGGGAGCACGAAAAACTCCTCCGCGGCCACAACGTGGGGCGCGAGTTTGGCGGTCGAAATGGCGAGTTCGTCCACCGCTGCGTCTTCGCCGGCTTTTCCGGCGGGCTTTGAGCGCTCGAAAATAAGCGAGTCGCTCTCCATTTGCCAGGCCGGCAGCAGCACGTGCTTCACTAACAACCCCGCGGTGCTGGCCAGTTCGATCTGGAAATCGCGTATGGCTGACAGGTCGTCAATGTTCTCCGGAAGCCCCACGTACCATGCTGCGAAGGCGCCCATCTTCGCCTTGCACTCGTTCAGTTGGCGCATGATCTTGATTTTGCAGTCCTGGGCGTCGACAGGTCCCCAATCTGGCACCCATTCGGCGGTGGAATTTGTCAGATGCCTGAGGCTTTCGATCTGGAGCGAAAGAACCCGATATCGCTCACCCAGCACATTCCCGCTCAACTTCCAGATCGACCCCCATTCGAGTCCCTTCAAAGCGCGCAGGGTGCGCCGCAGGGGTAGCCGGTCCAGAAAAATCAGCAACTGGCGAAGCTCGTTCCAGGCCCACCACATCTCTATGCCATCGGTAACGATAGCGGCAATGCAAAGAGTTACAGAGGCGAAGATGAGACAGCCAAAGGCACGTTCTCCCAGGGTGCGCACCGAGAAGCCTTGCAATTCAACCCAGCAAACACCGGCGATAACTAATAAGGCTCCGAGAAACAGGCACAGGTAATACGGGTTCAGAGGGCGCGCCGCGTCTTCCACCCGATCGCCGGCCTTTTCCCGGCTGAACATCGGCATCTGGCTGGGGAGATCGTCCACGGCGGGCAGGACAGGCCGATCGTCCCCGAAGTGGGCTAGGCCCCTCAAGCCGCACCAAAACCACACATATACGCCCGCAATCAACAGGAGCTGGGGGAGCATAGGCGAGACGCCGCTCTGCAGATTGACCGCCCGCCAGTAAGCAGGCACGGCGTTCGATGGCTTCAACAGGGAGATCAAAGCCCGGTGGCCGGCCGCGTACAAGACGAAAAAAAGAATAGCGGCCAGCGCGACCAGAAAGCGCGAGATGCCGGCCGACGCCACACCCGTATTGTGGGCGTATGACGGTGTGAGCGTGTAGTTTTTCGCACACGCTGCAACTGCCAGAACCAGGATCGACGAAACCGAGATCGCCAGCGGCAATTCTGTGTTTCCCGGGTACAGGCGCGCATCGGCCAGTGAGGACCACAGACCTGAGGCGGACGCTACAACTACGGCCAGCATCGCAGGAAGCAGACTGCCCAACGCGATCAGCGCGGGATGTTGCCAGCGAGGTATGGGCGCGAAATAGGCCCGCGCGCGAGGCAACCCGAAAAAGGAGCCGTTCCAGCAGAAATACAGATGGGCCGCACTCCAGAAGAAGCATGCGATCAGAAACATCCACATTATGGTCGGGAGCGTGAGGGCCTCGGAGTCCAACTTGCCGGCGGGGGGCTCCGCGAAGGGTTCCACCATCGGTTCAGCGTCGCTTTTCAGCGCCGCCTGTGTGTAGGTATTGAGCACTGCAACCGGCCAGAACTGCCGGCGGCCGATCACAGTGAGCCACGTAGCCGGGCGATTGTCTTCGCTTTCTTCAGCCAGGTTATGGGCAGGACGGGCCGCCCATGCCGGCGCCGCATAATCGAGAAGCGGGAGTGTCCGGCGGCCATCGGGGGAGCCAAACAAATTTCGCGCGGCGATGTATTCCCCCTCATCGGTATCCTCTCCGAAGGTTCTGTAGGTTCTGGCGCTCCCCGTCCGGGTCCAATCCTGTTCCTGAGTGAGCAGGGGATAGGTGGAAAGCAGCATGACGCCGCGCAGCGATCTCCCCTCGGCCCCTCTGGTGAACAGCAGGTCGGCGCCATCGATTACCAACCGTCCTTGCGGATAGGACCGGCGCAGGAATTCGCTCAAAAAGATCTGGTCCAGGGAACTTGTGCTCCGCAGAATGACGAACTCGATTTTGTGCTCGCTCAGACGGTTCACAATGTCGAGCAGAACGGATTCCTGTGCCAGAGGCGTAAGCTGGCCGCCGTAACTGCGCACCGTGTCGTGTTCGTTGCCCGAAGGTTCGCTCAGATCTCCGCGCAGCGTGGTAGAGGGAGCGTTTGTACTCGGCTGGGGACCGGCCGAGCCCAGAATCGATTGCCGCTCGTAAGCTGAGCGGAGCGTGGCGATGTCGCGCGGGTAATAGAGGCGCACGGCCCGACCGCACGGGGAAGCCGGTGCATGGTCCGTCCTGCCGAAGGCGGTTTCATCTTCAGAAAGGAACGCCATATCCTCCGGAGAGTATCCCTGGTCCGTGAGGTACTGACAAAGGCGATCCGTCATCAGGGCGTCGTTCTCCATCGCGGCGTGGAAGAAGGATCCCGGCTTTCGTTTCTCTATCCAGCTGGAAAACCATCGCCATGCGAGGCCGGAAGAGACGGTGCCGCTCCACACCTGAATCTGGCCATGAAACGCTTGCCGCTCCAAAGCGGAACGGAGGGACGGAAGCGACCCGGAGAACGTCGGGCCCAGAACACGCAATGGCTGCGAACCGGAGAGCCCGTCGAAGCCGGCGATCCAGGATAATGCATTGTCGAATTGAGTGTCGTCGATGCCGCCGGTCGGCTTTTCCCCGACCAGAAACACGATCAGTCCGCCGGCGTAAGGCGATCCACCCGCCTGGGCCGCAAGCCCCCGCCGGAATACGATGATTCCAGGCTGGCTCCGTTGTTCCTCTTGCAAATCCTCGGCCTTCAGCTGGTCGGCGAGATTAGAGTAATCCTTCTTGCTGGCGTCCCAGGGGAACCATGAATCGTCATACGAGTACAGTTCATCCTGCGCCGCCTGTTGAATAGCCTCGACAATTCGATCGAAAAAAAGCGGCAGATGCGTGGATAACGGGTTTGGAACCGTGGCGATGACGAAACGCACGCCGGGCAATGACGGATTTTTGGGCGGCATCTTTGGCGCGTGCCCCTGTTCGTAGCAGGAATCGGGAAGCTTCATTTCCAGGGGTGTGGCGTTCGTTTCCGCAACGAAGCGCTGCAGCCTGTTTTGAATCTCCATGCAGGGAGCATGCGGACCCCCCGAAACTGCCGCTGCCGCGCCGCGACCGGACCCAGCGTACCCGGACGGCTGAGGCATGCCTGCAGCAGCCGTGTCCGCGCCCGTCGAGCTCTTCGGCAAATTGGAAACTCCCAAAGCCGTAAGAACCACCAGCCCTGCCGCAACCAGACTGCCGTCGCGCTTCATGGCACGGCCCCCGGCGAGCCTTCTCTGTGCCGCGGGCTGTGACTGCGGGCCGGAAATTGACACGCGCCGCCGAGCACATCCAGCATGGGTGCCGGTACCTCCTCTCCGGGATTTCCGTGATTATAACAGTATTTTTGAGTGCGAACTTTGAAAAATAAAGATCCATTTTGCGGTGCGCCGATGCCGCAGAATCCCAGTCAGATATCAACTGCGTTAATACGCCGTCAATATCAAGGAGAAAACTTTCACGCCCACTATCACCACCAAAGACGGAACGGAAATCTTCTACAAGGACTGGGGTAAAGGGACAGCCCATAGTTTTCAGCCATGGTTGGCCGCTCAGCGCGGACGACTGGGATAACCAGATGTTGTTCTTCCTGCATCGCGGCTACCGTGTTATCGCCCACGATCGCCGTGGACACGGCCGCTCAGCCCAGACTGCCGACGGCCTGCCGGCTCTTACTGCGCATCTCGACCTGAAAAATGCCATCCATGTCGGCCATTCGACCGGGGGCGCCGAGGTGACGCGCTATTTGGCGCGGCATGGCGAAAGCCGGGTAAGCAGGGCGGCGCTCATCAGCGCCGTGCCCCCTCTCATGGTCAAGACGCCCGCCAATCCGGCCGGCCTTCCCAAAAGAAGTGTTCGATGGTCTTCAGGCACAGCTCGCCGCCAATCGATCGGAATTCTATCGCGATCTGGCGGCGGGGCCTTTCTACGGCTACAACCGGCCGGGCGCCAAAGCTTCCGAAGCGGTTATCGAAAACTGGTGGCGCCAGGGCATGATGGGCGGAGCCAAAGCCCACTATGACGGTATCGTGGCCTTTTCCCAAACCGATTTTACGGAGGATCTCAAAAAGATCAACGTCCCGGTCCTGGTCATGCATAGCGAGGACGATCAGATTGTGCCTTATGTCGCCGCCGGTCCCCGGTCCGCTAAGTTACTGAAGAACGCAACCTTCATAAGCTACAAGAACTTCCCGCACGGTATGCCCACCACCCAGGCGGACACCATTAACGCCGACCTGATGGCCTTCATCGCCGCCGCTGCAACGCTCGCGGCTTGAACATTTCCCGGCCTGCGCCCTTGCGAAGGCCGGAGCAAAGGAAATATGAAATGTTGCATCCTCGCGCGGTCGCGGAACGCTTTTCAAGGAGGAGGTGTAATGCCTGTTTCATTTGAGAATGACATCGAGCACATGAAGCGGTACGGGGTCCTGCTCGACGACTATGCCTATATGTCGGACGCTGCGGACGATCGCGCGAACGCCCGCGCGGTCTTGAACACTTTACGATAAAGACGATGCCACCAGGTCGACCGTTCTGGCCTCAGGACCGGCTCGACCTGTTCGCAAAATGGATGTCCGACGGTTATCGGAAATGAGCGCGTCAAGGCACGAACGTCATCCTTCGCTCCAACGTACGCCGATCGATGTGCTGGTCTGGCCAATTGCACGGCGATAGTGACGGCGCGATGACGGTCGACCACGACACAGGTGCTGCCTGGCCAAGCGGCCGAGGGCGGAACCGGTTCGTTCTTTGGCCGAAAGCGCCCCGCCTGAACTTCTCCCATTTGGTAGTGGTGCAGCTGGTTAACCTTGCCGTCGCCCCGCCTAAAACCTGGCTGCCTATTGAACCGTTACCACCGGTCCTTGCGGCGTCCGAACGCCGTCGATGTAAGCTTCGAGCGGCTGGTCTCCGCTACCGGTCACCGGGACGGAAAGATTGAACTGATAGAGTCCGGCTTCCGTAATCCCGGCAAACAAGATGGTTGCTTGCACGCCCCCGATAGTAATCGTCACGGTGTCGTCGGCGGTCGCGGCGCCCGAGAACGCTCTTCCCGCGGGAACACGTGGAGATGCCGGCCCAAAACCGACCCCGTAAAGGATTAGAGTCTCTCCCGGTCTGACGGGCCGGGTATTGAACGGGAATGCCCCCGAGGGCCCCACCAGATCGTAGGTGCCGTCGCCATAGGCTCCGCCCCCATTGGGCGTCGCGATCTCTCCGGCTGCGTGCTGCCCGTCCCCAAGCAGACTGAACGACGGAGCCACCGGTCCCAGCGTTACCGTCGAGACGGCGTTCCCGCTCCCGGTTGTCACCACCACCACCTGAACCGCACCGGTGGCGCTGTCGTCGGGAGCCTGTAAGTTGATCTGCCCCGGGCTAACGAACCAGAGATAGGCGGGCTTGCCGTTGATGGTGACGCTGGTGCCGCCCAACGACGTCGGAAAATCTCCATTCCACGTCACCGTGGAACTCGCCAGATTGCTCCCATAAATCGAGACCCACTCGCCCGGCTGAATCGTCGTAGAGGAACTGTATATGGGCACAATGCCGTCCGGCTGCACCTGCGCCGTGGGACGGCCGCCGGTGGCAGGAAATATCGTGTAAGATTCGGTCACCGGCGTTGCGGCCATGTAATTTGCGTTTCCCGGCTGGCTCGCCGTTACGGTGCAAACTCCGCCGGCGAGCGGGATCACGTCAGCCCCTCCCACGGCGCACGTCGAAAGCGTAGTCGAGACAAATGTAAGCGGCAATCCGGAGGTCGCGGCCGCTGCGATCGCAAACGGCGCGGCCGGCAGGTAAATGTTCGCGGGCTGCGCAAACTGGATAGACTGCGGCCCCTGCGTAACGTTGAAACTGCGCGTCACCAGCGCCGCCGCGCCGAAAGTTCCTCCGCCGGGCTGCATGGCGACCACGCTGCAGACTCCCACCGAGATCAGATTCACCGTCGCACCCGATACCGCGCATACCTTCGGTGTCGCCGACGAAAAGCTCACGGCAAGCCCGGAACTGGCCGTCGCGCTCAGCGCTATCGGAGCCAGCCCGAACATTGTATCGGGAAGGGCGGAAAATGAGATGCTCTGCGCCGCCCCGGCGTTGATGCTTTGGGTCACGCTCACGCTCTTGTAATTGAGGCCGCCCGGTTGCGTCGCAGTAATGACGCAGAGACCGGGTTGGCTAAACGACACAGAGTTTTCGCCAACAAAGCACACAGCCGGGTTGCCGCCTGAAAAGTAAATCCCGCCGCCCGAACTCGCCGTGGCCTGCAGGGGAATGTTATTTGCGGGATAGGGAACATTCGGCGAAGGAGCAAAAGTAATCGTCTGGCTGGCCGGGTCGACCGCGAAACTTTGCGACACCGCATTGGCCGCTCCGAAGGATGAGTTGCCAGCCTGAGTCGCCACAATGGTACAGACGCCGCCGCCCACAATCGTTACTATGGCGCCCGCCACCGTACAAACCGCGGATGTTTGCGAAGTGAAGCTCACGGGCAGTCCCGAAGTCGCGGTTGCCGAGATGGTGAAGGGCGCCGCCCCGAACGTTAAGGGCGGCAAGGGCGCGAACGAGATCGTCTGCAAAGGCCCTATGGACGTAACGTCGGAGGCGCTCGCAGTTGCCGAACCTCCTCCGGATACCGTCGCCCGATTCGTCACCACCGGCGGAGCGTTAGCGGCCACGTTGACGGTGACCGTGATCGGGTTCGTTATGTTGCCGGAGCCGATGACGTCGCTGCGGGTGCAGGACGGCCCCGCGCAGGTCCAGCCCGGTCCTGCCATGGAAACGAGCGTCAGGCCCGCCGGCAGAGTCTCGGTGACCGAATAGGGTCCCGATGTCGGCAGAGTGTTGGCCGCGTTTGAAATCGAAAGCATGTACTGGGCGCCTGTCTGGCCCTGGGCGAAGTTTCCTGTGTGAGAAGAGGCGATTTGAAGGCTGGACGCCTGCAGAATGAACGTGGCGTTTACCGTCGCCGCGTTCACCAGATCGATTGCTGCGGGACTCAATGTTGCATTGAGCGCTCCGCTGAAGCCTCCGAATGCATAGCCGGGGTTCGCCGTCGCCGTGATCGTGACCAGACCCGTATCGAAAAACCCCGTAACCGGAGCAATGGATCCGCCCGTTCCCGCCACGGTGGTGAGGCGATACTGCAATTTGAAATTTGCCGTAATGGTAGTCGCCGACATCGGTACCGTGACGGAATGCGAGGCCGCGCCATTGTCGCTCCAGCCGGTAAAAACGTAAGCCGACGTTGCCGGTGAGCCGTAAGTCTGTGGCGTGGCGACGGAGAGCTGGTGAGTTTGTCCGGCCACCCAGAGGAAAGTCTGAGTCTGGCTGTAGGTATTGCCGTCCACCATAAACTGAGCCCCGAGCAGTGACGTTGTCACCGTCACCTGCACGCCCGTGATGTTCATGAGATTGAATTGTGCCGGCGTTGCCGAGCCAGCAATTGCGGCTGAAACCGTATAGGCACCCGCCGTGGCATTGGCCGAAAACACCGGGGATATGGCCAGGCCAGAAGCATTGCTGACCGCTGAAGCCGACGCCCCGGAGCCGGCAAACGTTCCGCTTGCTCCACTCGCCGGAGCCGAGAACGTGACCGCCGCGTTGGGAGCCGGATTACCTTTTGCGTCCGAAACCAGCACCTCAAGGGGCATCGCGAAAGCCGTACCGGTAGTCGCCGTCTGGTTCGATCCCGAAGATGGCGCCACCGAAACCGCGGGTCCCGCCAGATTCGACAGCGGAATATTGACGCTCAACGCCACCCCCGGAGCCGAGGCAGTGACGACATAGGCGCCCGCGATACCGTTGGCCGTGAAGGGCGGCGCCGTCGCCTGCCCGAAAGCGTTCGCCGTCACCGTCGCGGAAGCCATACCGCCGGCGAAAGTTCCGCCCGCGCCCGACGCCGGCGCGCTGAAGACCACCGCCGCGCCCGCCGGCGCGTCCACCACGATGGGTTGGGAGAACGCCGTATTCAACGCTGTGCTTTGTCCTCCCCCCTGTTGCAAACTCAGCGCCAGCGCCGTTCCCCGGTAAATTTCGACAGCGGGCGACATATAGTTGGGCAGGCTTCCGGCGATCGCCACATCAAGGCGTCCGTCGTTATTCGTGTCCGCCACCACAAGGCCCACCGGTATTCTCGTCGAGGAAACCAAAGCCGGCCTCTGGAAGGTCCCGTCCCCGTTACCGTAGAGAACCGCAAAGGCCGGCGCCGCGGTGGTGAACTCAATCACCAGATCGGCCTTGCCATCTCCGTTCATGTCCGCAGTCACCACCTCCGCGGCAGGCGCCGGCAGGGCGTAAGAAGCAGGTGCGGAGAAAGTTCCATCACCATCGCCCGTCAGAATCGTCAACAGATTCGCCGCGCCCACAATCGAACCGCCGCTGAGGTCCCGATAAACGATCGCCGCATCCTGATGTCCGTCCCCATTGAAATCCGCCACTGCAATTGACACAGGATAGATTGGAATAGATACTGTGGAGCGGTTGAAGGTGCCATCGCCCCGTCCCGTCAGGATGTCGAGGGTGGCGATATTTGCAGAGGTTATTTCGCCCGCCGCCAGCACGTCCGGGATGCCGTCTTCGTTAAAATCCCCTGCAGCCAGTGCGGCCGGTGCGGCACTGATGGATGTGTTCAGTACCGTTTGAAACGTTCCGTCGCCCACTCCTTTGTTTACGTCGATCGATGCTGCCCCATTGGCGCCGGCCGCGATCAGATCCATCCAGCCATCGCGATTCACATCGGCTGCGATGAACGGGCTGGCGATCATCTGGGATTGACTCTCCAATGGGAACGTTCCATCCCCCTTGCCCAAAAAAACAAAGATCGGACCCTCATCGGCTGCGACATCGAGATTACCGTCGTTGTTGAAATCTGCCGCTATCAGATGGTTGCCTCCGAAAGACCCGGTCTGATGCTCCGTATAAGTTCCGCCTGGACCGCTCTCCAGCCCGATGAGACCGTTGCCGAGGCGCTCAAACAGGAAATCGGGGATGCCATCGTTATTGAAGTCGCCCGCCAGCAAGTTGACAGGGACATTTTCAATCGTCTGAACGATAGCGGCCGCAAAGCCCGTTGACGGGAGCGGATTCACGTTCAGCGCCACCACCGCGGACGTACTCGCGGCATTGTTGCCGGGATCGCCGATGAATCCGCAAAACAGCTTTTGCGCGCCCGGCAGGATGGCGTTGGTTGAAACGGTCGCCCTTCCGCCCGTCACGGGCGCAGCGCCCACCTGGACTACCCCATCGAAACAATCGACCCAGCCCGCTGCACTCGAGGGGCTCATCTGAATGGTGAGCGTGACCTTTGAACCCTCCGTCACCGCCGGGGAAGCTGGGCTCAGGGAAATCATGGACGGCGCGGAGTTATACAGGAATGCAACCGTGTTTGTGGCAGGCAGGCAAATGGCCAGATCCATGCGGCTATCGTTGCCAAAGGGCGCGGCGACGACAGACGAGGCACCCGCATACTGAGGATAGTTCACGGGCTGCCGAAAAGTGCCGTCGAAATTCCCGTCGTAGATGAGCAGTCCCGTCGCTGTCGTCACGATGAGCGACGGGATACCGTTTCCGGTCAGGTCGGTAGCAGCTATGGCGGTCAGTCCCGCCGCCGCATTAACCGTGAGCGGACTCCGAAACGTCCCATCGCCATTTCCGAGCAGGATATTGATCTGTCCCGGGGATGCGTTGGCGACCGCCAAATCGGCTTTACCGTCGCCATTCAGATCCGCGGAGATCATTATAGAAGGACCGGGCACCGTCGGGACCGCTACCGGGGATTGGAAGGTGCCGTCGCCATTGCCCGCGAAAAACATGATGTTGTCCGCGTCCCGGTCCGCCACCACGAAATCCGCCTGGCCGTCCCCGTTGAAATCGCCGGTAACCACCGCATCCGGGTGAGCGCCTGTCGCCAGGTACACGGCGTTGCCCAGCGCAGCGAGGCTTCCTTGATACGAAAGCAACAAACTCACGTCGTTGGAGCCCGCATTCGCAGTGATCACATCTGGAACTCCGTCATTGTTGAAATCGGCCATCGCGATTGCAACGGGCTGCATGCCGACCGCGAAGGATTGTGCGGGGATGAAGCCACCGCCTGGGTAATAGTTCTGAATAGTCACCGTGTTATCCGTGGTGTCGGTCACCAGGAATTCGCCGTCCCCGTAGGTCATGGCGCCGGGCGTGAACGTGAGTGGGCCTCCGGTGGTGGCATTGTCGAAGTAGCCTTCGGCAGTGCCAAGATAGAGGAGTAAGCTCTTACCCGATGGGCTCAGCACCGCCAGATCGGCGTATCCGTCGTGATTGAAATCCGCCGTAAGCAGGGTAATGGGACCGCCCACTGCGCTCATATAGGTTCCTGTTGAAACACTGGGGCCCGGTACCAGTTGGCCTCCCGGCATCGGCAATACCTGCACGGTCACCGAAGCTGAGGACCTGCCCGCACCGTAATAACCGGGGTACACAGCCCGTATCTGATGGGTTCCCGCCGGCAGCGTGCTGGTAAAGATCACCGGTGAGTTGCTGAAAGCCTGGGAGGTGAGCACGCTTGTGCCATCGAAGAGCACAACCCCGGGGTTTCCGTTGAAGCCAGAAACCGTGACCGTAAAGGTGATCTGCTGGCCCGGCAGCGCCGGGTTGGGCGAAGCCGTAATGGTCAGCGCCGGGCCGGGTTTGAACAGAGCAACCGCAATGTACGGAGCGGAGGTGGGCCCATAGACGGCATCTCCGCTATAGGTAGCCGAGTATTGAATTCCTTCATCGCCCGTCAGTACATCGGGCACCGGAATCACCGAAAGCACCGCTTGGCCATTCACCAGCGGAGCCGTTCCCAAGGGCTCGTTAATGTAGAGGTTGGGGGTGAAAGTAACCGTTCCTGTCGCTGTCGGATAACTTGTAGTAGCTGTCAGAATCAGAGGCTGGCTTGCTTCCGCCGGGCTTGCCGAAGCCGTGACCGTTAGCCAAGGCGCCAGTTGTCCCGCCAGCAACGAAACCGGCGATTGCGCCTGAGTGCAGCAATCGAAGTTGGACAAAAAGTCCGGCAGCCCATCTCCATTGAAATCGGCCATGGCCAAGGCGTTCCCGGACGAGTATGCAAAGAATCCGACCGGTGCGCCAAATGTCCCGTCCCCGTGCCCCTGAAACACGAACAAGCCGCCATAAGATCCCCCACCCGCCGCAATGTCGGGGAGCCCGTCACTATCGAAATCGGCGACAAACAGAGAGAATACGCCGTCTGTTGAGCTCCCGCCGCCATAATGCGGGTCCGGATTCAGCGGATCGCGGAATGCCTTGCGGAACGTGCCATCCCCGTTTCCCACGAGGACGCTGATCGAGTTGTCGTAGCGATTGGCGGTGATGAGATCGAGGATTCCATCGCGGTTGATATCCGCCGCCGCAATCGCCACCGCATCTCCCGATGCATACAATATACGGCGGACGCGAAGGTTCCGTCCCCCATCCCCCGCAGCACCGCGACCGAGTACCCGGCCCGGCTGCCCACCGCGATATCGATCTTCCCATCGCGGTCGAAATCCCCGGCGCCAATATCGCTGATGCTGACGCCCGCGGGTGACACGATGGGCGCGCCGAACGTGCCGTCGCCATTCCCCGTCTGCACCGAGATGTACTCGGCAGCAGTGCGGGCGGCCACTACATCGGGCACGCCGTCGCCGTTCACGTCGGCGATCAGGACATGCGATACGTCGCTCGCAGCCAAAACTACCTCTTCGTCCGCGAAGGTCCCGTCCCCCCGGCCGGCGAGAAAAAAGATTCCCGAGGCATCCGCCACCACCAGGTCGGGATTCCCATCCAGATTCACATCGGCAATGGCAATCTGCACGGCCGGCATTCCGCTCAGATAAGTGCTCCCCTGCGCGAACGTTCCATCGCCGTTGTTCAGGAATACAAAGACCGTGGCAGGCAATCCGGTGGGCGCATACATCGAGGGCGTTGCCACCAGATCCGGATAGCCATCATGATTCAGATCCGCCGCGGCGAAATTCGTCAGCGGAAATCCGAGGCTTGGAATACCGGTGGGAACCCCGCCGAATCCACCGCCCGGCTTCGTGCTTACCGTGATGCCGAGGGCGGGGGACCTGCCCGCAGCGAACGTCGCATCCCCGAGGTAAGCCGCTACGATTTGCCGGGTACCTGAGGCCAGGTCCGAGGTGGTGAGACTGGCCGATCCGTTCGCGAGAACCGCGGACCCCAGAACTCTTGCCCCGTCATAAAACACCACCGTTCCCGTTGCGGCCGACGGCACGACTGCCGCGGTGAAAACAATCCTGGCCCCGTAAGTGGGCGTCGTCGAGTTGGCGGTAACCGTAATGGAGGCCGCCGTGGCGCCGATTGCTCGCCACGAAAAAAGCAGAGACACAATTACGGCGAGCGCTATTTTACAGCTGCTAATCGGCACAGACTCTCATTATGTTCCGAATCGCCGGAGTTTCACTACCGTTCGTAATAAATCTCTAACAGCTCCCGCCTGGTCGCGAAGCGTCTACCAATCCTCCTGCTTTGGCCCGATCACGCGCAACCCGGAGAAAGCCGCCACTGACCCGCCAGAACGGGATCAGGAACGATTAAACGCCGTCGTCGCCGTTTCGCGTCCGGTGGGACCATAAC
>Ga0302320_10002544_pt1 | contig 42905 bp, 38 predicted proteins | sample Bog_T0_3_FD_202130 | JGI IMG/M metagenome (GOLD analysis project Ga0302320, IMG submission 202130) | Peat permafrost microbial communities from Stordalen Mire near Abisko, Sweden - Bog_T0_3 | ecosystem: Environmental > Terrestrial > Soil > Wetlands > Peat | place: Sweden: Abisko, Stordalen Mire... | reverse complement strand
TGTTTTGAGCCGCCGGGGGCGGGCATGGTTCCGGTCGCCCTTCGGGCTCCCTACACCATGTCCGCCCCCTCAGCCTTGTAGCGTATTGATTCCCAGCTTTGAGGTCACGAACTCAGAAACGGCGGGGCTACGAACAGTTTCAATTCGCAATACCTTAATTTCACGACAAACAGTCAGTTCTTTCGCTTGTCATTGCCTTCGTCACCATAGAGTCTGAATTATTGACAAAAGGCCGCACCGGCACGGTGTTTCATCACGGACAATGGTTATTTGATTTCAAATTATCATGTGGTCAAGGATGCGACAAAGGTTCGCTTGCTCACGAGCGCGGGTTTGATTGACGCCAAAGTGGTTCAGGTGGATGCGGCCAATGATCTGGCTTTGTTAAAGGCGAACGGACGGTTTGCACCGCTGCCCATTGCTACCAGTCGCACGGTGAATCTGGGCGGCACGGTGGCGACGGTCGGTTTTCCCGATTCAGGATTTTATGAGGAAGCCAGGAAACCAGGAGTAAGAATTCATTCATGGTTTCTTGGATTCCTTATTTGCTTTCTGCATGTCTTCGTAATTTTCAAATCAGCGTGCCGGTGCAGCCGGGCAAATGGCAGGACGAGCATCGTCCGCTGGTGGATGAGCGGGGCAACGTGATCGGCATCGTGTCGGCCAAGCTGGATGCGGGGGCGGCGCTGGCGGCGAGCGGGTCGTTGCCGGAGAATGTGAATTACGCGGTCAAGAGCAGCCTGCTGTTGAGTTTTCTCGAATCGGTTCCGGCAGTTTCCGCCAAACTTAAAGAGCCGAATACAGCGGATGAAAAGTTTTCGGACGTGGTGAAGTCGGCGCAGGATGCTGCCGTTCTCGTCCTCGTCAATTGATGTAGGAGACGACGTGAGTCCGCTCATTATTTCAGGCGGAGAAGTTAGAGCCGACTCACGTCGGCTGCTACGATGGAAGGTGGCGGTGCTCGTCCTGGTTTATTGAATAAGGAAACCAGGAATGCAGGAGAAAAGTCGGTTCATGGTTTCATGGGTTCCTTATTGAATCCAAAAGCGGCGGTGCTCGTCCTGGTTTATTGAATAAGGAAACCAGGAATGCAGGAGAAAAGCCGGTTCATGGTTTCATGGGTTCCTTATTAAATCCAAAAGCGGCGGTGCTGGTGCTGGTTTATTGTTTGGCAGCGTCAATTTCCGTCTATGCCGCGCTTCGACGCGACAGGCCGCGTTCACCAGCGGATGCTGGCGGCGATCCATAGTAGGGTTTCACCCCATGGAACAGCGCCGGCCTTGGGCGTAGGCTGCACCCAAATGAATGAGCCAAAGCACGATCATCACCGGTTTGAAAATCCAAATGGCGAAGAGCTTCCTCATAGACATCCTCCTTATTGGAAACATGCCCATCGCGACTGGCGCATCTGGTTCTGCGTGATTTTGATGCTGGCAGCCATGGCGGTCTATTTGATGACCGGAGACTTGCGGTGGCGGATTCACGCCCAACCCCAGCCACCGGTTCCCGGTATCATCGCGAAATAGCAGTTATTCCGCAGAAGTTCACAAATGGAGAATCATCGTATATGAATATGCAAAATTTAATGGACACCGCGAAGGCGCTGGTCGCCGGCGACAAGGGATTGCTGGCGATGGATGAAAGTCATCCGACCTGTAACAAACGATTTGCCAAGCTGGGCATTCCGCAGACGGTGGATGCCCGGCGCGCCTATCGGGAGATGATTGTGACCACGCCCGGTCTCGGTGAAAGCATCAGCGGCGCAATCCTCTTCGACGAGACAATCCGCCAGCAAAAGAAAGATGGCACACCCTTTATCAAAGTCCTCACCGATGCGGGAATCATTCCCGGTATCAAAGTAGATGCCGGAGCCAAGGACTTAGCCGCTCATCCCGGAGAAAAAATCACCGAAGGTCTGGACGGATTGCGCGACCGGCTGAAGGAATATTTTCAAATGGGCGCACGATTTGCGAAGTGGCGCGCGGTGATTGCCATCGGTGCCGGCATTCCGAGCCGCAGTTGCATCGAGGCCAACGCGCACGCGCTGGCGCGCTACGCCGCGTTGTGTCAGGAAGCCGGACTGGTTCCCGTTGTCGAGCCGGAAGTGCTCATGGATGGCGATCATACTTTGGAGCGGTGCCGCGCAGTGACGGAGGAAGTCCTGCGAACCGTCTTCAACCAACTAAATTCCCAGCGCGTGATGCTGGAAGGCATGATTCTCAAACCCAACATGGTGCTGCCGGGCTTCACCTGTCCCCCGCATCAAGAAGTGGAAGAAGCGGCCATCGGCGAACAGCAGTTTCAGGTGCGATTGACCGACCGCCAGCCAGACGAGGAGGAAGATGTGGACGAGGTGGCCAACATCACGGTGAAAAGTCTATGGCGAACTGTCCCCGCAGCGGTTCCGGGGATTGCATTTTTGTCCGGCGGCCAATCCCCCGAACTGGCCTCGGCCCGTTTGAATGCCATGAATCTTCGATTCAAGTCGCAACTGCCCTGGGCGCTGGCGTTTTCGTTTGCCCGCGCCATCCAGCAACCGGCCTTGGAAATCTGGCAGGGCAAGGAGTCCAACGTGAAAGCGGCGCAGCAGGCCCTGCTTCATCGGGCCAGATGCAACCGCGCCGCCCGCCGTGGCGAATACACCGCCGCGATGGAAAAGACGTGACGCGAATTTAGGAGATGGAGATAAAACTAAAAAGTTGGATTTTTAGCCCGCCCTCAACCTGACCTTCTCCCCCGGGGAGAAGGGACAGCGTTTGCACGTTTCTGATTTTGCTGATGATTGTCCGGCAAATCCAATCGCAGGTTTTTCAACAGGACGGCGAATGATTCACCCTCTCCTTGGAGGAGAGGGCCGGGGTGAGGACGGTCGTTAAATCTAACTTTTTCTTACGGCTTTCATCAGTCGCGTATATTCCGGCAATGGACGCGGCGCGCGGGCCTGCAATTCGTTAAAGATCGTGTCGCGGATGCTTTGCGCATCGCGCCGCAAATGCGAATTCCAAAACCGCAGCGTTTTGATGCCGCGCGATTGCAGAAACTTTTCCCGCTCCAGGTCGTGTTTCCGCTGGTCGGGAAAGCCGTGCTGGCTGCCATCCAGTTCCATATTCAAATCCGCCTCCTCACAAAAGAAATCGAGATAGTAAATGCCGATGGGATGCTGGCGACGAAACTTGTAGCCGGAAAAACGACGGCCACGCAGCCAGCTCCACATGAGCTTTTCCGCCCACGTTTCTTTTTTGCGAAGCTGGCGGGCGCGTTCGATGTCGGCCATGACGAGAAGTTAGGAAATGACGGGAAGACTGGAAAGTTTGTTTTAACGCCCACCCTCACCTTTTATCCTCTCCCCCGGGGAGAGGAAATGGCTGTAGTCCGGTTTTGGTTTTGCGGATGACCATCCGGCAAATTCCGGCGCGCAAATTTTCAAGGAGACGGGGAACAATTAACCCTCTCCTTGGAGGAGAGGGCCTGGGTGAGGACGGTCGTTAAATCTAACTTTTCCTGCAAAATTGGGTTTGTGTTTTACGCCCGCCCTCAACCTGACCTTCTCCCCCAGGAGAAGGGACAGCGTTTGCACGTTTCTGATTATTTTGGCTGATCGCTTGGCAAATCCTGTCACGCGAATTTTCAAGTAAATCGCTTTTCTTCGGGCCGGTTTCGAGGACGATCCGGCTTCGGCTTTTTGAATCTTATGGGGTGTTCACCCCATTCGTTTCTCCGCCTCCACGAGTTATACTTTTCAGAATAGCTGAATCTTGAAATGTCAGCCGGAGCCGGCATGGAAACCAAAATCACTTCATCCAATCTCGGCGCGGTCGCCTCGGTGCGCGGCAGCGTCGTGGATGTGCGGTTCGACGGGCCGTTGCCGCCGATCTATTCCGTGTTGCACGCGGGCGCGGAAAACAAAATCGTCATCGAAGTGCTGGCGCAGCGGGATGCGCGGCATGTGCGCGGGATTGCGCTGACGCCCACGCAGGGACTCGCGCGCGGCATGGTGGTCACGGACACGGGCGGGCCGTTGAAAGCACCAGTCGGCAAGGCCATTCTCTCGCGGATGTTCGACGTGTTCGGCAATGCCATTGACCGCCAGCCCGCACCGGCGGAGGTCCAATGGCGTTCGGTGCATCGCGCGCCGCCGCCGCTGACGCGACGTTCCACCAAGTCGGAAATTTTCGAGACGGGCATCAAGGTCATTGACGTGCTCGTGCCGCTGGAGCGTGGCGGCAAGGCCGGATTGTTCGGCGGTGCGGGCGTGGGCAAAACTGTTTTGCTCACCGAAATGATCCACAACATGATTGGACATCAGCAGGGCGTAAGCATTTTTTGCGGCATCGGCGAACGTTGTCGCGAAGGTGAGGAACTTTACCGCGAGATGAAAGCGGCGGGCGTGCTGCCGAACATGGTGATGATCTTCGGCCAGATGAACGAGCCGCCGGGCAGCCGGTTTCGCGTGGGTCACACGGCGCTGACAATGGCCGAGTATTTCCGCGACGACGAACATCGCGACGTGCTGCTGCTCATTGATAACATTTTCCGTTTCATCCAGGCCGGCATGGAAGTGTCCGGCTTGATGGGGCAGATGCCATCGCGCCTCGGTTATCAGCCCACGATGGGCACGGAGCTGGCGGGCTTGGAAGAGCGCATCGCCAACACCGACACCGGCGCGATCACCTCGATTCAGGCGGTATATGTGCCCGCGGATGATTTCACCGATCCGGCGGCGGTGCATACGTTCTCGCACCTCTCGGCGTCCATCGTGCTCTCGCGCAAGCGGGCGAGCGAAGGACTTTTTCCGGCCATTGATCCGCTGCAGTCCAGTTCCAAGATGGCCACGCCGGGCATCGTCGGCGAACGGCATTACACCCTCGCGCAGGAAATCCGCCGCACGCTCGCGCAATACGGCGAACTCAAGGACATCATCGCCATGCTCGGCCTGGAGCAGCTTTCGCCGGAGGATCGCAAAGTGGTTGTGCGCGCCCGCCTGCTGGAGCGTTTCCTCACGCAGCCGTTTTTCACCACCGAACAATTCACCGGCCTGACCGGAAAACTCGTCAGCCTCAAGGACGCGCTGGACGGCTGCGAACGCATCCTGCACGACGAATTCAAGGACTACCCGGAGAGCGGTCTCTACATGATCGGCGCGATCAGCGAAGCGAAGGGAAAACCAAAAGCCACCCCGGCCGCAGCGGTGGCTAAACCTGAATCAAAGCCAGACGCGAAGGTTGATCCAAAGCCTGCTGATAAAGCCAAGCCGGACGTCAAAAACGATGCGAAGACGGAGCAGAAGCTGAAGTCTGAAGCCGAAGCCAAACCCAAGGCTGAACCAAAACCCGTTGCTCCAACGCCTGCCAAAGACGTGCCCGTGCCGCCATTGCCCGAAGTGAAACCTCAACCCAAGGACGAACATGCCGACGTCGCTCATGCATCTTAAAGTTCTTCTGCCGTTCCAGGTTTTCACCGAGCAAACCGGCGTGACACGCATCGTCGCGGAGACGCGCGAAGGTTCATTTGGTCTCCTGCCGCACCGGCTCGATTGCGTGGCGGCGCTGGTGCCAGGCATTTTGATTTATCAGGCCGAATCCGGCAGCGAAGTTTTGGTGGCCGTGGATGAAGGCGTGCTGGTCAAGACCGGCGCGGACGTTCTCGTGTCCGTGCGCCGCGCAATCGGCGGAACGGATCTCGGCCAATTGCACGCGGCGGTGGAAAAGGAATTTCTGACGCTCGACGAAAACGAGCAAAGCGTGCGTTCGGCGGTGACGAAATTGGAAACCGGATTTCTGCGTCGCTTCGCGACCTTGCAACATGAGTGACGAGCCAAAGAAAAATTCACAGAACGAACCGACCTTCGCCGGAGAAATCGGGGCGAAGGCGGCGCGCAAGCTCAAGGCGCGCAAATCCACGCAGGGTGTCTGGTTCGGCCTTGGCATGATGGGATTGGTCGGCTGGTCGGTGGTGGTGCCGACGCTGCTCGGCGCGGCGCTGGGCATCTGGCTGGATAATCATCACCCGGGCAAACATCCGTGGACGCTGTCGCTGCTGGTGGTCGGGCTGGCGGTCGGCTGTTTGAACGCGTGGCATTGGGTGGCGAAAGAAGACAAGGCCATGCACGACGAAACGGAGGACGACAATGAATAATTTTTTTCTGCTGGCGCTCGCCTTGGTCGCAGGACTTTTGCTCGGCGCGATATTTTTCGGTGGCCTTTGGTGGACAGTTCGCAAGGGCATTTTCTCCAAATCACCGGCACCGTGGTTTCTCGGCAGCATGTTGCTGCGGATGAGTGTCGTGCTCGCCGGGTTTTATTTTGTCGGACGCGGAGATTGGCAACGGCTGGTGACCTGTCTGATCGGATTTATCATCGCGCGATTTATCGTGATGCGACTGACCCGCACGTCAATCGAGCATCCCCATTCCCCAGCGAAGGAGGCCGGCCATGCGCCTTAGTCCCGACCAGTTGATTTTCTGGCAGCACGGTTTTTTCAAACTCAATGGGACAATTGTATTTACCTGGGGTTTGATGCTCGTGCTGGCCGTCGGCTCCAAACTCATCACGCGCAAACTTTCCACGGATCTGAAACGTTCCCGCTGGCAAAATCTTTTGGAAATCGTCGTGACCGGCATCAAAAAACAAATTTCAGACGTCGGCCTGAAGCACCCGGAAAAATATATCGGCTTTCTGGGCACGCTGTTTTTGTTTGTCGCACTGGCTGCGCTTTGCACGGTCATTCCCGGCTATGAGCCGCCGACGGGATCGCTCTCCACCACGGCGGCCCTGGCGTTGTGCGTATTTGTGGCGGTGCCGTTGTTCGGCATCGAGGAACAGGGATTGTGGGGTTATTTCGCCTCCTACACGAAGCCGACGGTCATCATGCTGCCGTTTAACATCATCAGCGAACTTTCGCGCACGCTCGCGCTGGCCGTGCGTCTGTTCGGCAACATGATGAGCGGGGCGATGATCATTGCGATTCTGCTCACCATCACGCCTTTCATTTTTCCAATCGTAATGACCTTGCTCGGCCTGCTGACCGGCATGGTGCAAGCCTACATTTTCAGCATTCTGGCTGCGGTTTACATCGCCGCCGCGACGCGCACCCGCAAACCTAAACCCGCGCCAGCAACTTCCACCTGAAACAATCACAAACCAACCAAAGGACAAAATTATGGATAGTATGACAATCATCGCGGTGGTCTCCATCATCACCGCCGGCCTGACCATCGCGCTGGGAAGCATCGGACCGGCGCTCGGCGAAGGGCGTGCCGTCTCGACCGCCTTAACCTCGCTGGCCCAACAACCCGACGCCTCGGCCACGATCACTCGCACTTTGTTCGTGGGTCTGGCCATGATCGAATCCATCGCGATCTACTGCTTCGTGGTCTCGATGATTCTGATTTTCGCCAACCCATTCTGGAACCACGTCATTGCCGGCGTGGCCAAAGTGGCGGGAAAATAAGCTTATGCTGCTTGACTGGTTCACCATCGGTGCGCAGGCGCTGAACTTCCTCGTCCTCGTGTGGTTGATGAAGCGCTTTCTTTACAAGCCCATTCTCAACGCGATTGACGCGCGGGAGAAGCTGATCGCGAAGGAGCTCGCCGACGCCGACGCAAAAAAGTCCGAAGCTCAAAAGGAACGCGATGAGTTCCAAAAAAAGAACGAGGAATTCGATCAGCAACGCGCCGCGCTGCTAACCAAGGCGACGGACGAGGCTAAAGCCGAACGATTGCGGCTCATCGAAGAAGCCCGCAAGGCGGCAGATGCCTTGAGCGCCAAGCGGCAGGAATCGCTGATCAACGACGCCCACAATTTAAATCAAGCCATCAGTCGTTTGACGCAGAAGGAAGTGTTTGCCATCACGCGCAAGGCGCTGACCGATCTGGCCACAACCAGTCTGGAAGAGCGGATGGGCGAGGTTTTTGACCGGCGCTTGCGAGAGTTGAATGGCCAAGCGAAGAACGTGCTCGGTGAAGCGCTCAAAAATAATTCCGAGCCCGCCCTGATTCGCAGCACGTTTGACCTGCCTGAGGCACAACGCGCGGCGATTCAAAATGCGCTCAACGAAACTTTTTCGGCGGGAATTCACATCCGGTTTGAGACTTCGCCGGATTTGGTCAGTGGAATTGAACTCAGCGCGAATGGGCAGAAGGTCGGTTGGACTATCGCGGATTATTTGGCGTCGCTGGAAAAGGGTGTCGGCGAACTTCTGAAAGAGAAGGACAAGCCTGCGCCCAAACCTGAAGTCAAAGTTGAGTCTAAAACAGAAGCACCAAAGCCCCTTGTCAAATCCGAGGTTAAGCCTGTGCTTAAGCCAGAAGCTAAAACTGAATCAAAACCTGCCGATCCCGCCGAACCTAAGCCTGAGCCTAAGTCTGAAACGAAAGTAAAAGCTGATGTTGCGCCCGAGCCAAAGCCAGAAACCAAGATTGAGGATAAACCCAAAGCCGAGGCTGATCCGAAAATTGAAGTTGATCCCAAATCTAAAGAAGAAGCAACGACCAAGCCTGAACCCAAGGCCGAGTCAAAAGTTGAAGAACCTAATCCCGTTCCAATAGCCCAATGAACGCGGCCCCTGAAAATTTGCAGAGCGTCTTCGACCGCACGTTCGCCGGCATCAGCCAGGGATTGGGAAACTTCACGCCGCAATTGACGCCCCGCGAGGTGGGCACGATCATCAGTGTCGCCACCGGCATCGCCAAGGTCTCCGGTCTTCCCGGCGTGGGCTTTGAGGAATTGGTAACATTTCCGGGCGGCGTGTTGGGCATCGCGTTCAACGTGGACGAGGACGAAATCGGCGTCGTGCTGCTCGGTGCGTATCAAAATCTGCATGCGGGCGACGAAGTCGAACGCACGGGTCGGGTCATGGACGTGGCGGTGGGCGATGAACTGCTTGGGCGCGTCATTGACCCGCTCGGCCAGCCCCTCGATGGCAATGGACCCGTGAACGCCAGTCAGCGCCTGCCCATCGAACGTCCCACCGCGCCCATCATGGATCGCGCGCCGGTCACCGTGCCGCTCCAGACCGGCCTGATGGTCATTGATGCGCTCATTCCCATCGGGCGCGGCCAGCGCGAATTGATTCTGGGAGATCGCCAGACGGGCAAAACGGCCATTGCCCTCGACAGCATTTTGAACCAACGCGGGAAAAATGTGATTTGCGTTTACTGCGCCATCGGCCAGCGCGCTTCTGCCGTTGCCAAAGTCGTGGCGAATCTCCGCGAAAAGGGCGCGATGGATTACACTGTAATCGTGGTCGCCGAAGGCAACGACGCGCCGGGGCTGACTTATATCACACCTTACGCCGCGACGAGCATCGCGGAATATTTCGTGGAAAAGGGCCGTGATGTTTTGATCGTTTACGACAATCTGACGCAGCACGCCGAAGCTTATCGCGAGTTGTCATTGCTGCTGCGACGTCCGCCCGGCCGCGAAGCTTTTCCCGGCGACATTTTCTATATTCATTCGCGAATGCTGGAACGCGCGACGCATCTGAGTCAGGAACGCGGCGGCGGTTCGCTCACCGCGCTGCCAATCATCGAGACCGAAGCGCAGGACATTTCCGCCTACATTCCGACCAACCTGATTTCCATCACCGACGGTCAAATTTACCTCTCGCCGTCCTTATTTCAATTGGGTGTGCTGCCCGCGGTGGATGTCGGCAAATCCGTTTCGCGCGTCGGCGGAGAGGCGCAATGGGCGGCTTACCGCGCGGTCGCGGGCGACCTCAAGCTCGCCTACGCGCAATTCGAGGAACTGGAAACATTTGCCCGATTCGGCGCGCGACTGGACGACGACACCCGCAAGATCATCGAGCATGGCCGGCGGATCCGCGCCTGCCTCAAGCAGCCGGAATTCGCCCCGGTGTCCGTGCCCGCCCAAATCACCGTCCTGCTGGCATTGACCGCAAACCTCTTCGACCCGGTGCCGCTGGAACAGATGACCGACGCCGGGCACGCCGTGCAAGAAGCGGCGGCGGCCATTCCGGCGGAGGTGAACGCGCGATTTGAAACCGCCTCCAAATTAAATGACGAGGATCGCAAAACGATTATTGAAATCGCCCGCAAAGCACTCGCACCGTTTCAACCCAAGCCGGAACCCAAACCCGAAGTCAAGGTCGAGCCTAAAACTGAGACTAAAGACGAGGGCGAAGGCAAAGCTGTAGCAAAACCCAAGCCGGAGGCCAAAGCCGAAACCAAGCCTGAAGTTAAGGCCGAGACTAAACCCAAAGTCGAGTCCAAGCCAGAGCCGCAAGCGGAAGTAAAATCCCCGGCGAAGGCTGAACCCAAGGAGAAGCCATGAGCGACACCACGTCTAGCCTGACCCGAAAGATCAGCAGTGCCGGCGATCTCCAATCCGTCGTCCGCACGATGAAAGCCCTGGCCGCTTCGAGCATCGGACAATACGAAAAATCGGTGCGCTCGTTGGGCGATTACTATCGCACCGTGGAACTGGGATTGGGCGCGTGTTTTCGGGAAAGCCAGCCAGCGGCCCCAATCGTAAAACGGAAAGGCCAAACGGATGCGGATGCGATTGGCGCCGTCGTGTTTGGATCCGACCAGGGATTGGTGGGCCAGTTCAACGACGTGGTGGCCGATTATGCGGTCAAGACCCTCGCCGCTTTGCCCGGCAAACCCGAGGTCTGGGCCGTCGGCGAGCGCGTTCATGCGCGCCTGGCGGACGCAGGGTTGCCACTGATGGGACTCTTTGCCGTGCCGAATTCCGTCCAGGCCATTACCCCGCTCGTCGGGCAGATTCAAATTGAAAGCGAAGCGCGTCGGGCCAAAGGCGAGTATGCGCGACTTTACATTTTTCATAATCGTCCAAAGTTTGGCGCGCTCTACGAACCGGCCAGCCAGCGGTTGTTGCCGCTCGACGCAGCCTGGCAGCAAGGTCTGGCCAAAGTTCCCTGGCCAACGAAGATTTTGCCCGAGGTCATGGGTGGAGGCACCGGAACTTTGCGCGCGCTCATCCGCGAATACCTTTTCATCTCGCTCTTTCGGGCCTGCGCCGAATCCCTCGCGAGCGAGAACGCCAGCCGATTGGCGGCGATGGAACGTGCGGATAAAAACATTGATGAATTGCTGGAGAATCTTCACGGCACCTTCCACCGTTTGCGTCAGACCGGCATTGACGAGGAACTATTCGACGTGATCTCCGGCTTCGAGGCGCTGACAGGTTCCGGGCTCCACGCTGAAAGTATTTGATATGAAACACATCGAAAAACATTTCTCCGGGAGCGATACCATCCGTGACGTGGTGATTGGGATGTCCGACGGGTTGACCGTGCCATTCGCTTCCGCGGCGGGGGCTTACCGTTGCGATCTCCCAGACGCATCTCGTATTGCCAGCAAACGGCCTGACGGGTCAAGATTGGCTTGAGGCGGAGCGCTAGATTCGGAAAAATGAAACCCATAAATAAACTGGCGCGAACCACGCGGCGGCCATTACATAAGGAATCAATGCAATCCGTCCTGACCATCAACGGCGGCTCGTCGAGCATCAAGTTCGCGCTGTACCAGACGGGCGAACCGCTGAAGCGCGGGCTTTATGGAAAGGTGGACCGCATCGGCTTGAGCGGAACGAATCTGACGTTCAATAATCCGACCGGGAAAGGGCAGGGGAGTCTCAGCCTCGCCGCTGCCGATCACAAGTCAGCGGCGAATTCCTTGATAGACTGGCTGGAAAAGCAGAACGGTTTCGAATCGGTCCAGGCGGTGGGACACCGCGTTGTCCACGGCATGAAACACATCCAGCCCGAGATTGTCACCCAGGAATTGCTGGATGAACTGCATCGCATCAGACCCTACGACCCGGATCATCTGCCGCGCGAGATTGAATTGATCGAGGCGTTCCGCCAGCGTCATCCGAAACTGCCCCAGGTGGCCTGTTTTGACACGGCGTTTCACCAGACCATGCCGCGCGTGGCCAAGTTGCTGCCGATTCCGCGACGCTTCGACGCCAAGGGAGTTCAGCGCTACGGCTTCCACGGTTTGTCCTACGCGTATCTGATGGAAGAACTCGCGCGCCTCGGCGACCCGGCGGCAACAAAGGGCCGTATCATCCTCGCGCATCTCGGCAATGGCGCAAGTCTGGCCGCCGTGCGCGCCGGCAAAAGCATGGACACCAGCATGGGTTTCACGCCGACGGCGGGATTGGTGATGAGCACCCGCTCGGGCGATTTGGATCCCGGCCTGGCGCCGTATCTGGCGCGAACCGAGCAGATGACCACCAAACAATTTTATGAAATGGTCAACCACGAGTCCGGGCTGCTGGGAATTTCGGAGACCAGTTCTGACATGCGCGACCTGCTCGCCCGCGAAAAGCAGGACGTGCGGGCGGCGGAAGCCGTGGCGTTGTTCTGTTATCAAGCGAAAAAATGGATCGGCTCCTTTGCCGCTGCGCTCGGCGGGTTGGACGCCCTCGTCTTCGCCGGCGGAATTGGTGAAAATGCGCCAATCGTCCGCGCCCGCATTTGTGACGGACTTGGTTTTCTCGGCATTGGACTGAACAACGCGAAAAACACCAGGAATGCGGCAGTGATTTCCACGGACGCCAGCCAGGTTACGGTTCGCGTCATTCGCACGGACGAAGAATTGATGATTGCACGCTCGGTGTGCCGCATTCTCAAACCTATTGCGGTGAACAAAAAGGATTGAATCATGAAAACCAACACACTTACCCCGGATCTGCTCCACAAGATGGATGCCTATTGGCGCGCGGCGAACTACCTCTCGGTCGGCCAGATTTATCTCTATGACAATCCGCTGCTCAAGCGGCCGCTGACGCTCGCGGATGTGAAGCACATGCTGCTGGGACATTGGGGCACCACGCCCGGACAGAATTTTATTTATGTTCACTTGAACCGGGTCATCAAAAAGTATGACCTCGACATGATTTATGTTTCCGGTCCCGGACATGGCGGCCCGGCGGTCGTGGGCAACACGTATCTCGAAGGCACTTACAGCGAGATTTATCCCAACATCAGCCGGGATGAAGCCGGGCTGCGGAAGCTCTTCATTCAGTTTTCGTTTCCGGGAGGAATCCCCAGCCACGCCTCGCCGGAGACGCCAGGCTCCATTCACGAGGGCGGCGAGCTGGGTTATTCGCTCAGTCATTCGTTCGGGGCGGTGTTCGACAATCCTGATCTCGTCGTCGCCTGCGTCGTTGGCGACGGCGAGGCGGAAACCGGACCGCTGGCCACGGCCTGGCATTCCAACAAGTTTCTCAATCCGGCCACCGACGGCGCGGTCCTGCCGATCCTGCATCTCAACGGCTACAAGATTTCCAACCCGACGATCCTCGCGCGCATCACCCGCGAGGAACTGGAACAGTTGCTCCGTGGTTACGGATGGACGCCCATCTTCGTCGAGGGCCACGAGCCCGCCCTGATGCATGAGGCCATGGCTGCGGCGCTCGACACGGCGGTGGAGCAGATTAAAAAAATCCAAAATGACGCCCGCGTAAACGGCAACCTCACGCGACCGCGCTGGCCGATGATTGTCCTCAATTCGCCAAAAGGCTGGACGGGGCCGAAGATGGTGGATGGCTTACAGGTTGAAGGCACATTCCGCGCGCATCAGGTGCCGCTCTCCGATCCAGCCACGCATCCCGAACATCTAAAACTGCTGGAAGACTGGCTCAAGAGCTACCGGCCGGAGGAACTCTTCGATGTGCAGGGTCGGCTGAAACTGGAACTGGCCGAACTGGCGCCCAAGGGTGACCGGCGCATGGGCGCGAATCCCCACGCCAACGGCGGCATTCTGCTCCGCGACCTGCGGATGCCCGATTTTCGCGACTACGCGGAGGCCGTGCCAACGCCGGGCGTGCGTGGCATCGGTGACACGCATGTGCTCGGGCCGTTCCTGCGCGACGTGGCGAAGCTGAACAGTGAGCAGCGGAATTTTCGCGTCTTTGGCCCTGACGAGACGCTTTCAAATGGCTTGGATGCGCTCTTCCAAGTGACCCAGCGCCAATGGGACGCCGCGACCGTGCCGAACGACGAGTTTCTCGCTCCTGCCGGGCGCGTGTTGGACTCGATGCTTAGCGAGCATCAATGCGAAGGCTGGCTCGAAGGCTACCTGCTCACCGGGCGGCATGGTCTCTTCAACTGCTACGAGGCTTTTATTCACATCATTGATTCGATGTTCAACCAGCATGCCAAGTGGCTGAAGATCACGGCGCACCTGCCGTGGCGGAGAAAGATCGCCTCGTTGAACTACCTGCTGGCTTCGCATGTCTGGCGCCAGGATCACAACGGTTTCACGCATCAGGACCCCGGTTTCATTGACCACGTCATGAACAAGAAGGCCGAGGTCGTGCGGGTCTATCTGCCGCCGGATGCCAACTGCCTGCTGTCGGTCATGGACCACTGCCTGCGCAGCCGTCATTACGTCAACCTCGTGATCGCGGGCAAACACCCGGCTCCGCAGTGGCTGACGATGGACGCCGCCGTCAAGCACTGCACCGAGGGCATCAGCATCTGGCAGTGGGCCAGCAACGACCAGAACACCACGCCCGACGTGGTCATGGCCTGCTGTGGCGATGTGCCCACGCTGGAGACGCTCGCCGCCGTCTCCATTCTGCGCGAGCATCTGCCCGAACTGAAAATCCGCGTGGTCAACGTGGTTGACCTGATGAGGCTGCAGCCGCAAACCGAGCATCCGCACGGATTGAGCGACAGGGATTTCGACGATCTCTTCACCAAGGACAAGCCGGTCATCTTCGCATTCCATGCCTATCCGTGGCTGATTCACCGGCTGACCTACCGTCGCACGAACCACGACAACATCCACGTCCGCGGCTACAAGGAAGAAGGCACCATCACCACGCCCTTCGACATGACGGTGCTGAACGAGCTGGACCGCTTTCACCTCGTGATGGACACCATTGACCGCCTGCCGCAGACCGGCGAGAAAGGCATCTACCTGAAGCAGCAGCTCAAGGACAAGCTGATCGAGCACAAGCAATACATTGACAAAAACGGCGAGGACCTGCCGGAAATCCGGAATTGGAAGTGGGGCACCCCAAAATGAATGCAATGGCCGGCAAGCGTGGAACGCAGCCAGATGAGATCGATGGAGACCCGCGCGAGTTTGCTTTTGGAATCCACAATCAGCACGCTTTGACGACCGAAGTGCCATCCTAAATGACAAAAGCGCATTTCTTGGCGGTTAAAATCCCGGTCTGAACGGCTCAAATCCCAAACTGAACGCGTAAAATCAGGAACTGAACTGGAAAAACGGCTTCCTGAATGCATGAAATGGCAAACCGAACGGATAAAGTGCCAAACGTAACGGGCAAAACCTCAAACTGAACGGGTGAAATGCCAAACTTAACGCGCATAATCAGCGACCGGACGGCGAAAATCGCATCCCGAACGGGTCCAGCAGGCAACTGAACGGGATAAATTGGCGGCTTAACCCCAAAAATCGCCAAATAAACCGGGGTTTCGCTTAAAAAACCGGTGAAACACGTTTATTGGAGCGCGGAGCGATGCTCCGCGCTCCGGTCGGCCATGCCATCACCGGGGCGCATCCGCGCACTGCCCCCGACTCTGGTAGGGCAAAGCTGCTGCTTTGCCTTGAATGTAGTGCCGGCGAGCAGAGAGGCATCAGCGACCGGACAAGCAAAAACATCGCTTCGCTCGTTTTGGGGCAGTTAGGGCGTCGCGGCAGCGACGCCCTGGCAAGTGAATTTTTCATTGCACCCATGCCAATGCCAGCAATTCAAACGGATTTCAATCTCCATTCGCCACGGCCGATATGGAGCAGCAAACCGAGGTCGCGCAACACTTGGAGTTGCTGACGGATTTTATCGCGGACATGGCGGTTGTCGGGATGGAGTTTTTCCAATTCGCGGGTGAAGGCGTAGGCATCGGCGGTCGTGAACTCCCCAGTAGGCGCCGACGTAAGGAGGCGAGTTCCCTTCCCGGTTACGTCCCCAGACTCGTCACCTCGTCTCCTACTATCAACCAGCCGCCGCACAATGTTCAGCACATCAAGCGTCCAGCCGCGTTGAGTGACGGAAATGTCTTTCAACGGTTTGACGCGCTTGAATTTTTCCCGCACTTCCTCCGGCGAGGTGATGATGGTCTGTTGGTAGGGCGCGATGTCCCTATCGCGCCGCGGCTCGCTCGGAGAGCGAGCCCTGCCTTGTGACGTAATCGTCGTCACCAGCCAAATCCGTGCATCAGCCGGGATACGGCTTAAATCAAAATTGCAGCCCACCCAGCCGGCGCGGCGGGCGGTCGGTGGTAGGGCTGCGGTGCTCCGCAGCCCAAATTTGGGCGGCGCAGCAACGCCGCCCTACCGTGAAAACATGAACGACGGAATCAGGAGCAGATCGCGAACTTCTCAGGTCGCCAGGGCGTAGCGCATCAGAAGCAGATTAGGTGTCCGGTCTTCCCGGATGGCGGAGGATTTTAACGCAGAGACGCAGAGACGCAAAGAACTGCTAACGTGGATTGAGGATATCTTCCTTTTGCACGCCTTTGACGTCGGCCACGGCACGAAGGATGGCGTTGAGTGTGCCGACGCGCAGCGGATTGTGGTCGGGAACCGCCAGCCGGTGGTGACGCGGGGAATCCGTTTCCAGAATCACGTGACTGCCTTCCTGATTGACCCGGCGATAGCCGTGATGTTTGCAGAGCAGCTTGATCAACTCCGCGCCGCTCAAATCGCGCGGCAGTTTCATGCGCTGGCCAGAAGTTCATCCCGCACCAGATGCAGACGCACCGCGGCGGGCTTGGGCTGGTCAAAAAAATAAGCAGACACCGCTTCGCGCACGTTGGCGCGCAACTCCTCCCACGTGTTGCCTTGGGTGAAAATGTCATGCGACAGACACTCGGCCACATAGCCGCCGTCGTTTTCCTGCGTCACGGTGAAGACAATTTCCATGGCAGGACTATCGCCCGATTTCCGGTGAAAAACAAGCCGGGAATTTAATCGCCAAGACGCGGAGGACGCCAAGTTGAAACAAGGAGTCAGGAGCCAGAATTCAGAAGCCAGAAATCTGTGTAACGAGCGAATCGCAATCAGAACGTCAAACGTCCAGCCATACGAACGCGCGGATAGGCAAAGTCGCCGGGCCGGGTCTGGTTGAGGGTTTCGCGGAAATCCTGCACGGCCAGATGCACGCCCTCCAACGCGCGGCTGGCGGCGTGAATGTTTTCCTCGTTGTAAAGGCCGGGATTTTTGTTGGAGCCGACGGGGACGTTGAATTCGCCGCGGGCGTTGACGCGCCAGAGGCCGTTGAAGCAGGTTTTGTTGAGGAAAATCATGCGGGTGGCGCGTTCCACGATTTTCTTGTCATCGCCGGCGAGGTGATGCTGAGCGCGGACGAAGTAAAAATAGTCATCACCTTTGGCCTTGAATTCGGCGGCGTGTTCGTCCAGTCGGCGCATGAGTTCGCGGGGGAAATCGCGGATGGCGAGGTAGGTGTTGATGAGTTCGGGGTTAAGGTCGCGCAGGAACGCCTTCATCTTCGGAAAGCGGTGTTTGAGGTGGAAAAACACCGCGCCGCCGCCCACGAACGGCTCGAAGTAGCGGGTGATGTCGTCGGGGAAATATTTGTCGAACTGCGCGAGGAGTTGCGCCTTGCCGCCAACCCATTTCAGAAACGGCTGCGCTTCTTCAGGGGCAACGGCTTCAACGGCAGCGATAGGGAACTGTTCACGGGCGCGCGGACGGCGTGGGGATTTGGGGACATGCTGGCGAACGATTTCCGAAAGCGACCAAGTTGGGTCAGGAATATTTCGGCGAATTCTGTATCGGGTTGGTTTTGGATCAGATCTCTGATCTGAACGCGCTGAGTTGGCGGCGCTTGCTACAGAACGTTTCCGCCGGGATTTATCTGACATCCACGCGGATCGATCCCGATCTCCGGCAAAGGATCAAGCCTAAACATTAGATATGTCGAATGTTCGTCGCACCCAATTTCGGGTTTGCTGGTTAAATGGCTCAAACCGCCAAACATCGGGTGATTGTGGGGAAAAACATCCGCGCCTGCCGAACCAGCGCGGGGCTGACGTTGGAGCAATTGGCAGAAAAGGCGGACATGAGCTGGCCCTACCTTTCTGAAATTGAGCGAGGTCGTGAGAACATTTCGCTCGATAAGCTCGCCCGATTGGCCCAAGCACTAAATGTTAGGCTGTCAAAGCTAGTTGAGGATGTCTGAAAGATTTCCGTCTCGCAGCGGACGATGTGGGTGGTTCAAAACAAAGGCTGAAGGCCGCGGAAAAGGCTGCGCCTCACGGCTGAAAGTATTCCTGGTATTTTGACGGCTGGCCGGATTCCCAAGGGCGATATTGATTGCAGAATTCAATCCGTTCCGCCGGCGTGGGATGGGAGCCATACCAGAATTGGATGATGGGTGCCGGCCGGTAAACATAGACGCCGTTTTGCACCAGTTTTACAAAGGCCGTGGCCGCCGCGTGATTGTTGCGGGTCAGTTCCAGCCCGAACCGGTCGGCTTCGTGTTCCACCTGGCGGCTGTAAGCCATGTAGGCGGGCCGGTCGGCAAGCACAGAAAGTTGGAAGGCAAGAATCATCAGCGGCAGGGCGGCGAAATCTGCGTCATCTGCGGGTAAGTCTGGATGTTTCCATCCTCGCGCAGTTCAAAATGGGCGGGAGAAATCAAATGGGCATGGGGAATGGCGTTGTAGTGTCGAGCCTGTGGCTCGATGGAATCGGCGCGCAGCGCCGACGCTACACATTTTGGTTCTCGACTCTCGTCGCTCGACCCGGCTTGGGTGGCGGGGATTTATAGAACGGACGGCGTTTGGCTGGTTTGGACTTCTTCGGCACGCCCAGATCAATTGATCAGATCCGCGATCCAGATCAAGTCATTTCAAAATGACAAATTACAAGCGACCGGTGCGGGATGAGCGCGATTCAGGAAGGGCAGCAAATATTTTCACTTCGGTAATCAATTTTTCCTTTGCGTACTTTGCGACTCTGCGCCTTTGCGTTAAATCAGTTTCGCCATATCTCACCGGCCACGGCGGCGCGGGCGTGACCGTGTCCGATGCCACGGCGCAGATGTTCGATCCGGCTGATCCCGACCGCCCGGGGAAGGCGTTCCTGCAGGAATATCAAACCCTGTTCGGGTCGGCCCCGAAGTGCTCGATGATGCGAACGTGCAGCGGGATTATCTCCACCCCGCCAGACAGTATGCGTGGCAGCCTTGGTTGTTCAGTTTTTATGGGGTGTTCACCCCATTCATTTCTTCGTGTCCAAAAGCTGCAATTACCGCAATATGCGGAACATGCGCCCGCGCATTTATCTCATTCGGCACGGTGAAACCGAGTGGTCGCTCGCCAGCCGGCATACCAGCCGCACGGACATTCCGTTGACCGGACAGGGCGAGCAGGAAGCGCGCAAGCTGGCAGAACGGCTGCGCGACCTCAGGTTCAGCCAGGTGTTCACCAGCCCGCGGCAACGCGCGCGGCGAACCTGTGAGCTGGCCGGGTTGGGTCAGGTGGCCAAAATCGAACCGGACCTGGCGGAGTGGGACTACGGCGATTACGAAGGACAGCACTCCGTGGACATTCACAAGGGGCGGCCCGATTGGAATCTCTTTCGGGACGGTTGTCCGCATGGTGAAATGCCCGCCCAAGTTTCCGACCGCGCGGACCGGCTCATCGCCCGTCTTCGCGCGCTGGACGGAAACGTTGCGCTCTTTTCGCACGGTCATTTCGGGTGCGTTCTGGCCGTGCGCTGGATTGGATTGCCGGTGATCGAAGGGCAGCATTTCCTGCTCGGCACGGCGTCGCTCAGCATTTTCGGCTACGAACCCAGCCACCCCGAGGTGCCGCTCATCGAGCGGTGGAACTCGAATTGAAGTTTTTGACTGAGATGATTCCACCCCGGGGTCCAGTGCTTTGTTGGCCATCGTTTAGGAATGACTAATGACGAAGCGCTAATGACTAAAGAATGTCCCAATGACCCAATGATTGATGCGTCATACGATTGCGCATTCGGGCTTCTTTCGTCATTAGGATTTGGTAATCAGTCATTTCGCGGAGGCAGGTTTCAACCCGCTGCGTGGCCGGGGTTTGCCTCATGAAAAACCTTATAGTGTACTGATTTGATTGTAGGGCACGACGTAAGGAGTGCTGGCCCAAACGACTCGTCACCTCGTCGCCTACAAATTAGGACACTGCCGAAATTTCTGGTAGGGTAACACCCCATAGCGTCCTTCTGCCATCCGGCCTAAGTTCACAACGTGAATTATAAAACACTCATCCAAACAGGAGGCAATATATGTCGCTGATTTCCCTCGCTGTCACTCTGATCGTCATCGGCGTGTTGCTCTGGCTGGTCAACACCTATATTCCGATGGACGGAAAGATTAAAAATATCCTCAACGTCGTCGTGGTGGTTTGCGTCGTTGTGTGGTTGTTGTTTGCCTTCGGCATTCTCAATCATTCGGGCGACATCCGCGTGCCCCGGATTGGGTAGCCCGCGTAAAAGCCTTGCGGCCTCACGCGGCCAGCCGCCGGCAAATCACCAATCTTATGGCCCATCCGAAGTTGTGAATGCATCCATTGAAACTGGTGACAATATACCGCGGCCGGAACAATTCGGGACCGGGCGAATCCGTTCCAGTGCATTCTCGTGGGCAATGGTGATGAACCTGCCGACTCTAAAACAAACCCGCCTTCGGAGCATCAGTTGCGAGTTGAGCGAACAATGGACCGACATTGACCGTGAAGTAAAAAGCATTCGAAGTCATTCTCCATAAGCTGTCATCCGGCAGGTTGAGGCGGGCGTTATGGAGGAACAGCCCGCCGATTTTCCCGCACATCGCCCAAGCCTTAGTGGCGGCAGGCCCGTCTGAAAGGAAAGGTGCGCCGTTGGCCGGATCGCCTGGATTGGAGTTTCGCCTGCGGCCAAAAATCAAAGCGGGACATTTTTTGGGGTACAGACCGGCACTGATACGATGTGCCGTTCGGGATTCGTCAAGTCTGGCTAAAATATTGTGGTATGAGAAAAATCATCAGCCGGGTGGTTTCCGGTTTGCGTTTGCGCCTGCTGTTGCTGGTGCTGCTGGCGTGCGCCCCGTTGGTGGGATTGACGCTGCATACGGCGTCGGAAGAGCGCCGGCGACTGGTGCAGGAATGGAATCAGCGTTCGCAGGAGATGATGGAATTGGCCGCACGGGAAGGGGGGCGGGTGATCGGCCAGACGCGCCAACTGCTGCTCGCCCTGGCGGAGTCTTCACCGGTGCGCTCGGGCAACCGGCGGGACTGCAAGAAATTGCTGGACGAACTGTTTGGCAGCTACCCGCGCTACGCCAATTTGGGAGTGGTTCATACCAATGGAATAATTCTGGCCAGCGCGCGCCCGATGGAGGAACCGGCCAACCAAACGAACCATCCTTTTTTCCGCCGCGCACTCGCCACGCGCGCCTTCGCAATGGGTGATTTTCCGAACGGACAAACAGCCGGCAACCCCACCATCAATTTCGGTTGTCCGGTTTTTGATTCCGATGGCGAAATCCAGGCGGTGGTCTTTGCCATGCTGGATTTGGACTGGGTCAGCAGTTTCGATTCCGCGTTGCCGGCGCAATTGCCCCAAGGAGCGACGTGGACCGAGGTTGATCGCAAGGGGAAAATTCTGGCTCGTTATCCCTCGCCGGAAAAGTGGATCGGTCGGCCTTTCCCGGAACAATCACTTTTGAAAACCGTCTTCAGTCAGGATCACGGCGTGGTGGAGGCGGTGTCTGCGGAAGGAATTCCTGGTTATCATGCGTTCGCCGCCATGCACAGCCAGTTCGTTCCCGGCGACGTTGTCACCATTCTCAGCAGCATCCCCGAGCAGGTTCTCTTTGCCGAAGCGAACCGCCGGCTGACCGAAAACCTGGCCGGGCTGGGGATTGCCGCCTGCTTTGCCTTCATGCTCGGCTGGATCGGCAGCTACCTGCTGGTCCTGCGCCCGGTTCGGACCCTGGTGAAATCCAGCGCACGGCTGGCCACGGGCGAATTCAGCACGCGCACGGGGCTGGTTCACCGGGGAGATGAATTGGGCCAGCTGACCCACGCCTTCGATCAAATGGCCCAGGCTTTGGAACATCGCGAAGGGGAAAGCCAGTCGGCAAATTACGCGCTGAAGGCTTCTGAAATGCGCTACCGCCGGCTGTTTGAAACCGCCCAGGACGGGATTCTGATTCTCAACGCGGACACCGGTCAGATTGATGATGTCAACCCGTTCCTGACGGATATGCTGGGCTACTCCCGCGAACAATTGCTGGGAAACAAACTCTGGGAGATCGGCCCTTTCAGAGACATCAAGGCGTCCAAGGCGGAGTTCCGGGAGTTGCAGCGTGAAACCTATGTCCGTTACGACGACCTGCCGCTGGAGACCCGCGCCGGCAAATCCATCAGCGTGGAATTTGTCAGCAGCGTTTATCAGGTCAACGGCGGAAGAGTCATTCAATGCAACATTCGCAACATCACCGAGCGCAAGCAGGCCGAGGCCAAGCGCAAGGAATACAGCCGCAAACTTCAGGTGCTTTCCCGCCGGCTGGTGGAGGCGCAGGAGACCGAACGCCGGAACATCGCGCGCGAACTCCACGACGAAATCGGCCAGGCCCTCACCGTCATGCAATTGAACCTGCAAGCCATGTTGCTGTCGCCCGGCATGGAGGCCGTGTCACCGCGCTTGAACGAAACGCTCGAGGAGGTCGAGCGCGTGCTGAGACAGGTGCATGACATCTCACTGGATTTGCGCCCATCCATCCTCGATGACTTGGGATTGGAACCGGCTTTGCGTTGGTACACCGAGCGACAGGCGGCCCTGGTCGAATTGAAAGTCAAGTTCCATGCCGACCGGCTGGAGCAGCGTCTGGATTCTGTAATTGAAACCGAATGTTTCCGCGTGGCCCAGGAAGCCCTGACCAATGTGGTGCGCCACGCCCAGGCGAAAGCCGTGACGGTTGAGTTGCACAAGGAAGACGGGCAACTTCACCTGCGCGTGCGCGATGACGGTGTTGGGTTTGATGTGGCCCCGGTCCGGGAGCAGGCCGTGCATGGCGCCAGTCTGGGTTTGTTGAGCATGGAAGAACGTGCGTTGCTGGCGGGTGGAGGGCTGGAATTCAAGTCCAACCCCGGACAAGGCACCGAAGTTCATGCCTGGTTCCCGCTTAAATGGCAAACCCCACCCTCCGATTCCGCGACCCCATGAACAACCCCGCCAAACCAATTCGGGTCATGCTGGCCGATGACCACACGCTGGTGCGAGCGGGCATTCGCGCGCTGCTGGAAAAGTTGCCGGGGGTGGAAGTGGTGGGCGAAGCCGGCGATGGCCGCGAAGTTCTGAACCTGGTCAAGCTGCACCAGCCGGATGTGGTTTTGATGGATATCTCCATGCCCGGTCTGAATGGCCTGGAAGCGGCGTTACGCATGGCCAAGGAATATCCGGGCGTGCGGGTCATCATCCTTTCCATGCACCACAACGAAGAATATGTCTGGCGGGCACTCAAGGCGGGCGTGGCCGGCTACCTGCTAAAGAAGTCGGCGACGGCCGAACTGGAAACCGCCTTGAAACAGGTGGTTCGCGGAGACATCTATCTCAGCCGGGAAATCTCCACGCGACTGGTCAAAAAATTTCCCTTGCAGGGAATCGCCGACCGGATAAGTCCGCTCGAAGAGTTGACGGGGCGCCAGCGCGAGATTCTCCAACTCATCGCTGAAGGCCAGAATACCAAGGGAATCGCCGAAATCCTGAAGATCAGTCCCAAGACCATCGAATACCATCGCATGAAATTGATGGACTGCCTGAACATTCATGATATTCCGGGCCTGGTGCGATTTGCTTTGCGGGTGGGACTGATTCCGCAGGAAAAACTGGCTGCGGGCTAGGGACTTCCGGGTAAATTCCACCGGTTAATTCGGTGCTTGATGGGCTTCGGCCATCCGGCCATTTCCATCTCGCACAACAAAACCAGAAAGCCCGGAGACCACTGCGCCCGGATTCGGGGAATGCGCCGGATCGGCTGGTCAAAGCGGGTTTCCGCGCCAAACTGTACTTTGAGTGTCATCATTTTTATTTTCGTTATTAAACACCACCGGCGGGCGGCCTTTTATAAACCACCGCCCGCCGTGGTGTGTCCGTTCAGGGTTGTCTTCGTGAAATGAATCTCCCTTCCGATGCCGGCGAAATGCCGGCGCCAGTGGCCGGCGCGCATCGCCGCCGCCAGGTGCAAGCATGAACGACCCCAACATCTTTGGCTGAGATAGAGTGACATATTCTTAATATCCGTTGATTCCTGACCGAGCCAGCCGGTGCGGTTGCGTGATCTTGCCACGCCATCGCAGCCATAAACTCGCCGGCTCGGATATCATTTCAGGTTGTTTATTGCGTGCGATAGAAGCGCCTCGAAAAACTCGCCGCGTTCGCGTCGGTAAAATTCAATGAACCGGTGGCACCCACCGTCACGGTGCCGATGGTGGTCCAGGTCTTGAAATCCTGCGTCGCCTGGATGTCATACGTGTGGCCAACCGTACCGGTCACAGTCAGAGCAAACTGCTTCGATGGCATTGCCCTGATCTGCACTCTCTGGGGTTGGGTCGGCACGGTGTAGGGCACTTCGCCTGAAAACGCGCTTTCCATACCCGCGGAATTATAGGTCGTGGCCGAAAAATAGTAGGTAACTCCGACCAACAGACCGGATGTGACGGCACTGGTAGCCAGATCAACTGACACTTTATTGGTGTAGGTGCCACTGGTTCCGCCGTAATAGAGGTTATAACCTGCAACGACTGGATCGGTGCTTTGGTTCCAGGCCAAAGTGACACTTGCTGCCCGAGCGGATGTAACGAGAGCCGTGAGGATCAAAAACACACCCCAAAACTTCGCCAATCCGGTTATTTTGAAAAGCCAGCGCACGGCATCACCCGCGCAATGCCATTGGAGTTCACCGGTATCTTGCTGCTTACTAAACGGGCGATGAATATGGGTGAAGGCAATGCCGGTATTCGGTTGGGTTGTTCCCGTCCGATACGTTTTGCGTTCGTGAATAATGTTCATAATAACTGTTACCCTCTGCGAGGACTGGCTGCGACTAGGGTGTTCCTTGTTACCACTGGGAAAACCCTTGGTCTCAGTTTGGAAGCGTAAACGGGGGAGCGAGGAAATGATTGAACCGGCGGGTTCCGGCGAGCTGCAAGAAATATTTACCGCGAACTACACGCCTGTCGCGCCGTAGCTGGCGAAGGCGGCAACCGCGCGAAAACTTTTACGTGAAGCTGCCAAGATATTTTGACACGGATTTCGCGAATTAGCGCGAATTCAAAGGCGCAATGGTATTGCGGAAATGATGCGGCGCGGCTCACTCCATCGCGGCCAGCACTTCGTCGAGCGGCACGGTGGCGAAGCTGGTGGCGGAGTCGCTCATGGCGTAAGGGATGACGAGTTCACGCCCGTGCAGCAGCGCGCCGCAGGTGTACACGACATTTGGGACGTAGCCTTCGCGTTCTGATTCATTTGGAGAAAGCAAAGGTTCCCGCAGGCGGCCGATGACCTTGGTGGGATCATCCCGGTCGAGCAGAAACGCCCCGATGCAATACTTCCGCATCGCGCCGACGCCGTGGCTCAACACCAGCCAGCCGGCATCGGTTTCAATCGGCGAGCCGCAATTGCCCATTTTGATGAATTCCCATGGTTGCGCGGGAGACAGCAACAGCTTCGGCTCGGCCCAGAAATGGATGTTATCGGAGAACATGATCAAAATGTTCTCGTCGTCCTGGCGCGAGAGCATGGCGTAATGGCTGTTGATTTTGCGCGGGAACAGCGCCATGCCCTTGTTCTGCACGGCGGGCCCGTTGAGCGTGATGAACTTGAAATGCAGAAAGTCCGGCGTCTCCAGCAATTGCGGCAGGATGATTTTACCATCGTAGGCGGTGTAGGTCGCGTAATAGGTGAAGCTGCCGTTGTCGTTCTGGAACCGGACAAATCGCGCATCCTCGATGCCGTTGCTCTGGCTGGCCGTGGACGGAAAGAGGACGCGCTGGGAAACCTCGCTGTCGGGAGCAAAGCGTACTTCGTAATTCGATTCGGCGAGCAGCAGGATGCCGCGCGCGGCGCGGTCTGCCGCGGCGTCGGAGACTTCAGCGTCGGAGGCGTCCATGTGCAGGCGTTCCGCGGGCAGCACGCGCCGCAGTTCTTTCATTGTGAAAGAATCGTTGAGCTGGTCCAGCACCTGCCGGCAAAACTTGTTCTGCACGCCCAGTTCCTGAAGTTTGCGCGCGAACAGCGGCTTGTCGTACGCGACGTTCGGCACCTGGTCCGGCTCCGTCGCAAACGGCACCGGCGGGGTGAGCGTGATTTCATGCCTTGCGCTCACAAAGCCGGCGCGGAACGTGATGGAGGAGATGTGTCCTTCGCCCGTGGCGCGCAAACTCATGATGAAACGCAACGCCCCTTTCGCCAGCCCTGTCTGGTCCGGATGCGGCACGATGGATGGATTAAACAGCGCCGCCGATTCGGGCGAGTACTCGTGCGTGAAGTACGAGCCGATGAGCAGTTGGCGTTTGGACGAAATCTTTCGCCGTCCGGCGATGAGATATCGGACCTTGTTGAACCGTTTTTGGAAAAACTTCTCCACCGCCGGATGCCGGTCTCCGAACTCAGCCATCACGCTGTCCAACAGTCGCGCAACGTCATCGTCGGGCAAGGCCATCACCTGCGTCAAGATTCTGCGCGCGATGGCGTCGGTGGTCGGACGGAACGGGCGCATGAGCACGCGCGACCGGTTGGGAGCCAGGGTGGGTCCAATGCGGTTGGCGTGGACGGAAGGCCGGGTGGAGTTGGTCATATTTTTTTTCTGCGACGAGATTCCAACCCGCGCTGGCTATTTGCCGTTTGGTTCCTTGAAACTGGTGATGGTGTTCTGCAGCGCCTGCATTTCCGCGAGCGACAGCAAAAAGGCCAGCGTGGACTCGGCGCCCTGATTCTGGCTCAGACGGTCCACGTGCAATCCGTCCCGGCAGCCGCCGGTGGTCGAATCATAGAGGGCCAGGCCCAGATCATTCCGGCCGAGAAACCACTCGAACGCGCGCCGCGCTTCCGCGACCCAGAACATGTCGCCCGTCGCCTGATACGCCTCGATGCAGGCGGAAACCGTTGCCTGGGCTTCGATGGGTTGCTGGTCGAACTGCGCGCGTTCCTTGCCGCGCGGGTAAAATCCATTCGAGCCGACGGGCCGGAAAGAGCCGGCATCTGAAGTCTGGATTTTTATCAGCCACCGCAGGGTCTTGAGGCCAAGTTCCAGCATGGTTCCGTTGTTCATGCAGCGTCCATTGAGAATCATCGCGTGCGGCAGCTTGGCGTTGGCATAGGAGACCACTTCTTCAAACCACTGCCAATCTTCGGTGGCCGCGTCGGCGTAGCGTTGCATGAGTTTTGCGGTGAGCGATTCGCGAATCTGGTTCGCGCGCCGGTCGCCGCTGAACCGCCGCAGATATTCGTCAATGCCGATGAGCGTGAACGCCAGCGCGCGTGGTGACATAAATTCGGCGGCCACGGGCAGGGCCTGCTCGAACAGTTCCGCCGCCAGCATTTGATAACTGCCATGGCCCGACTGTGACACGCACAGTCCGAGCGCCCACAGCGCGTGGCCCTGGCAATCCTCCGAGCCGACCTCCTCCAGCCAGTGCCGGTCGAAGCTCATGAAGTTGCGGAAGCGCCCGCGCTTGCGGTCGAAGGCGTGGTTCAGGAACGCGGCATAGGTGGCGGCCTGCGCACCGAGGCGCGGCGAGCCGTGGCCCAGCTTTTTCAACATCAGCGCCAGCACCAGCGCGCGTGCGTTGTCGTCCGTGCAATAGCCTTCGGCAAAGTTCGGCACCGTGAAGCTCGCGTGCTGGAAAATGCCGGTCGAATCACTCATCCGAAACAGATGATCCAGCTTCATTTCCGGCAACTGGCCGGGCTGTTGGTCGAGCGTTTTGATGGGCGAGGATTTTCTTCCCACAAAACTGTGGTCCTGGCGCGCCTGCTCGAAGGACTTCATATAAAGCTGCGCCACGCGGCTCCACACCATTTCGCGCCCCAGCTTGTAGGCGTTCTTGCGCATCGAGTGGCGCAATGGTTCGTCGCGCAGCAATTCCACCACGGCCACGGCAATGGCCCGGGCGTCGCGGAATGGCACCAGTTTGCCGCGTTCGGCGGTGAGCAATTCCGCCGCGTGCCAGTAGGGCGTGGACACCACCGCGTTGCCCGCGCCGAACGCATAGGCCAGCGTGCCCGAGGTTATTTGCGCCTCGGTCAGGTACGGCGTCAGATAAATGTCCGCCGCGCCGATGAACCGCATCAACTCCTCCAGTTCGACGAACCGGTTGAAAAACACGACGTGTTTCTGCACCCCGAGGTCCTTGGCCAGCCGCTCCAGGCTCAGGCGGTAGGCTTCGCCCTCGTCGCGCAGCAGATTCGGATGCGTCTGGCCCAGCACGATGTAAACGATGTTGGGAAATTCCCGGATGATGTCCGGCAACGCGCGCAACGCATACTCGATGCCCTTGTTCGGCGACAGCAATCCGAACGTCAGCAACACCTGCTTGCCCGCCACGCCAAATTCGTCCTTGAAATAATTCGGGTCGGCGAACGGCATGTCGGGAATGCCGTGCGGGATGAGGTCAATTTTGGCCTCCGGCGCCTGATAAACTTCACGCAGGAACTGCTGGCCCCGTTCGCTCATCACCACCAGTCGCGTTGAAAGCCGGATCAGGTCGCGCATCACGCGCCGCTGCTCCGGGTTTGGCTCGCGCAACACCGTGTGCAGCGTGGTGACGATGGGCATCTGCAGTTCGCGCAGCAGCGCCAGCACATGACTGCCCGCCGGCCCGCCGAAAATGCCGAACTCATGCTCCACGCAAACCACGTCCACGTCCGTGATGTTCAGAAAATCTGCCGCTCGCAGGTAGGACGGCAGGTCCTGTTCCGCAATTTCAAAGCGCACTTCCGCCGGGTAATCGTAGCCGCCCGCGAGGTCATTGACCGGGACGACCAGGCACTGCATGGCCGGAAATTCCGCCGCCACCGCGCAGCGCAGGTCGGTCGTGAACGTGGCGATGCCGCATTTCCTGGGCAGATAATCGCCGAGGAACGCGATCTTGCGGATGTCCGATGGTTGCTGCATGAAAAATTACCGGTGCCAGACGGCGCACCCGCCTTTGCTGACAATTCATATATTGGGCCAGACACCTGCATTTACCAAGAACCATTGGTGGTTATCGTCGTGTAATTCGATTTTTTACCACTGCCCGACCCAAGCCGATTTGCTTTAAATCTGACCTGTGTTAAGATCAACTGCAATGGGGTGAACACCCCATACCATTCAATTTGATACCCGAGCGGACCATGCCCCACTTTCACTTCAGAGAGCGGAAGCGCGATCCTGCAACCAATAAACTTCCAACTCGCCTTGCCCGGCGGTTTGGGGCTAATCTTCCCCTGAATTTTCCTGTAGCGGCGGTCTATGACCGTCGGTCGGCGCTCGCAGAGCGGTGCTACAGTTCTATTTTACCATGATGACCAGTACGCAAATCCGCCAGTCGTTTCTCGACTTCTTCAAATCGAAGCAGCACACCATTGTGCCGTCTTCCAGCCTCATGCCGGATAGCCCCAATCTGCTGTTCACCAACGCCGGCATGAACCAGTTTGTGCCGATCTTCCTCGGCCAGACCAAATGTCCCTACACCCCCGGTCGCGCGGCCGACACCCAGAAATGCATCCGCGCCGGTGGCAAACACAACGATCTCGACGATGTCGGGCTCGACACCTACCACCACACGTTTTTCGAGATGCTCGGTAACTGGAGCTTTGGAGATTATTTCAAGAAGGAATCACTTGGATGGGGATGGGAACTGCTGACGAAGGTCTGGAAATTTCCTGCCGACCGCCTGTATGCCACCGTTTATAAACCCGGCGCGGGCGAGCCGTCGGATTTCGACCAGGAAGCATACGACATCTGGGCCGAAATTTTCCGCAAGGAAGGACTTGATCCGAAAGCTCACATTGTCTTCGGAAACAAAAAGGACAATTTCTGGATGATGGGTGAGACCGGCCCGTGCGGCCCGTGCAGCGAAATCCACGTTGACCTCACACCAGCCGGTGACACCAAGGGCAGCCTCGTGAATAAAGGCGATGCCCGCTGCATTGAAATTTGGAACCACGTCTTCATTCAGTTCAACGCGAATCCCGACGGCACATTCTCGCCGCTGCCGGCCAAGCATGTGGATACCGGCATGGGCTTCGAGCGCGCCACGAGCATCATCCAATGCACGAAAGGCTTCAAAGATTTTATCCACGCAAAAATCTCGAACTACGAGACCGACATCTTCCGCCCGATTTTCGACAAGATCGAGGAGTTGAGCGGGAAGAAATATGGCAGCACGCTGCCCGGGAGCGCGGGGCTTCAGCCCGCTTCAACGTCCGCTGCAATTCCTACGTCCGAAGGCGAACCGACGCAAAGCGGCCTAAAGGCGCGCGCTCCTTCCGAAGAGCAAATCCAAGTGGATGTAGCTTTCCGGGTGATTGCCGACCACATCCGGACGCTTTCGTTTGCGATTGCCGACGGCATCCAGCCCGGCAACAACGACCGCAACTACGTCCTGCGTCGCATCCTGCGCCGTGCCGTCCGCTACGGCCGCACGCTCGGCTTCCACGAACCATTCTTCTACAAACTCGTGGACGTGCTTGCCGACACGATGGGCGACGTCTTCCCCGAAATCCGCGCCCGGAAAAAGCACGTGCAGGAAGTCATCCGCACCGAGGAAGAGGCGTTTAACAAGACGCTGGATGGCGGTCTGCAAATCTTTGATCAACTTGTCACGCTTCACGAACGCTTCAGCAAACTTGGTGGAATCGTGAAGACAGCCGCTGACCGTCTTGCAAAACTTCTCACGCCACCAGACGCGAAGAAAACTCCATTCAATACTTTTGGTGCAGAGGTCGTGGCCATCGTGAACGCAGTCAACGCGTGTGGTATTCCGGTCTGGCAAAACGTAGCATCGCAACCTGAAGGACTCCTCATTGCTCACGCACAGAAGTTAGTCGAACGGTTGGAAGGTTGGTATAACTTCGAAGACCATTCAGGCAAAGACGTGGACAAGCTCGCTTTGCTTGATTCGGTTTTCATGATTCAGAGCACAACTCATTTCCTAGACAAGCCGTCAAATGTTTTCTGGGGCAGTTCAGCGTTCTTGCTTTACGACACCTACGGCTTCCCGCTCGACCTGACCGAGTTGATGGCGCGCGAACGCGGTTTGACCGTGGACAAAGCGGGTTTTGAAAAGTTGATGGACGAGCAGCGCTCCCGCGCCCGGGCGGCGCAGAAGAAGGAAGTTATTTCGCTCTCGCAAATCGAGACCACCACGCCCACGAAGTTCGTCGGCTTCGAGAAGCTGGCGGTTGAGGCCAGGGTTTTGGAAGTTGTCGGGTTGAAGGACAAAACCGCCGTCATCCTCGACACCAGCGCCTGCTACGCCGAAATGGGCGGCCAAGTCGGCGACTCTGGCGAACTGCTCGTAGGCGCCGAGGTAACGAGGCGAGTTTCGGGAAGTGGCGCAGATTCCGCCTCCTCACGTCGGAGCCTACAAGTCACGAATACGCAGAAGTCAGGCAACACCTGGCTGCATTTTGTGACGGGCGAGAACCTTCCCGCGATTGGCGACCAAGTGGTTCTTCAGGTTGATGCCCCACGCCGCAACGCCATCCAACGTCACCACACGGTCACGCATCTTTTGCACTGGGCATTGCACGAAGTCGTGAACAAGGAAGCTTCGCAGAAAGGTTCCTTCGTCGGTCCCGACAAATTGACATTCGATTTCAATAGTGCGCCGCTCACGCCGCAGCAGGTCGCCGATGTCGAGAAGCTGGTCAACGAACGCATCCTCGAAAATGCCGGCGTGTCCTGGACGGAAGTCCCGCATGCCGACGTGAAATCGCGCAAGGACGTGATGCAGTTCTTCGGCGACAAATACGGCGACACCGTCCGCGTCGTCCAGATCGGCGGCGGGGCAGGGGAGCTGAACGGTTATTCGATGGAGCTTTGCGGCGGCACGCACACGCGCGCGACCGGCGAGATTGGCCTATTCCGCATCGTGGGCGAGAACGCCATTGCCGCCGGCGTGCGGCGCATTGAAGCTGTTGCCGGACTCGAAGCTTATCGTAAAGCCACCGATGAAATTGCGCTCATCAAATTGCTGGCGGGTAAGGTGAATTCACCGGTTCACGAGCTGGAAAAGAAAATCGAGTCGTTGCTGGAACACCAGAAGGCGATGGAGAAGCAGGCCAAAATTGCGCAGCAGCGCGAAGCCTCCAACGCCGCAAGCAACCTGCTTGAGGAAATCAAGACCATCAACGGCGTGCCCGCGATCATTCACAATCTCGGTTCCGCCGATGGCGACTTTCTGCAATCCGTCGCCGACTCGTTGAAAGGCCGGTTCAAGGGCGTCATCGTGCTGGGCGCCACAGCCAACGGGGCCGTGGCGCTGGTCGCCGCGGTCTCGCCTGATTTCGCGGCGAAAATTCAGGCGGGAAAAATCATCCAGCAAATCGCACCGATTGTGGGCGGCAAAGGTGGCGGCAAGCCCGACAACGCCCGGGGCGGCGGCAAGGACTCCGGCAAACTGGACGAGGCGCTGGCGAAGGTAACAGTGCTGCTCGGGTGAGAATTTCCGGGAAGACAGGCCGAAACGAACTGTGTCAGTGGTGGGAATGGATCACGCCATCCAGGCAATCGCGGACTTGTCTCAGAAGTTTTTCGGGGCCGAACGGTTTTTCCATGAAGTTGGGGTTGTCGCGCAGGGGTGAATTTTCGCCGAGCATTTCGTCGGTGTAGCCGCTGTTGTAAACGACCTTGAGCCCGGGTTTTTCCGCCAGCAGCCGCGCGCCGAGTTCCTGGCCGGAAATGCCTCCGGGCATGACCATGTCAGTGAGCAAAAGGTCAATTGCGTCGCGATGACGTTGCCACAATTCCAAGGCGCTCAGGCCGGAATCAGCCTCGATGATGTGATAACCTTTCTGTTCCAATACCGTCCGCGCCAATGAACGCACGGGAGCTTCGTCCTCAACCAGCAGAATGGTTTCATTTCCACCGCGGATTTCAGGGGCGCGGAAAAATTCGGTCTGAGATTTATCGCTTTCCGCCAGGCGGGGCAGGTGGATATGAAACGTGGTTCCGATGTTGAGCTTGCTTTCCACTTCGATCCAACCGTGATGTTGCGCGACAATGCCGAAAACGGTGGCCAAACCCAGGCCAGTGCCTTTGCCGATTTCCTTGGTGGTAAAAAACGGTTCAAAGATGCGCTCCATTGACTCCGGTGAAATGCCGCAACCGGTGTCAGTGACCTTCAACCGGATGAACGAGCCCGACCGGGCCTTCGGGTTGGCCTGGGCGTCGGCTTCGCTGACGACAACGGCAGCGGTCTGAATGACCAACCGCCCGCCTTTGGGCATGGCATCGCGCGAGTTGACGGCGAGATTCATGAGAATTTGTTCCATCATGGTGCGGTCAGCCTTGATGGGGGCGCCGCCCGGAGCAAAATGGGTTTCCAAGCCAATGTGCTCGCCAATGATCCGCTGCAGCATTTTGCTGGTGATGGCGACGACTTCATTAAGATCAAGCGGTTTGGGCTGAAAGATCTGGCGCCGGCTGAAGGTGAGCAGTTGACGGGTGAGGTTGGCGGCGCGTTCGGAGGCTTTGGCAATTTCGACCAAGCCCCCGGCTTGATCAGGATTCAACGGTTCCTGGAGCTGGAGCAGGGAGACGTTGCCCTGGATGACGGTAAGGAGGTTGTTAAAATCGTGGGCAATGCCGCCCGCCAACTGGCCAAACGCTTCCATTTTCTGAGACTGGCGAAGTTGTTCCTCGAGCTGCTTGCGTTCGGAGACATCCTCCTTGACGGCGAGGTAGTGGGTGATGGCACCGGTCGCGTTGAAAATGGGTGAAATTACGGACAATTCCCAGAACAGATCACCGTTCTTTTTCCGGTTATGGAATTCGCCGCGCCATTCCTGGCCATTGCGGATGGATTCCCACATCCGCCGGTAAAGCTCCGCCGGCAGTTCACCCGATTTCAAGAGGCGCGGATTCTTTCCAATCGCCTCGCCAAAGGAATAGCCCGTGACCTCCGTGAACTTTCGGTTGACGTATTCAATGGTTCCGTCCTTGTCCGTGATGACGATGGAAACGGGGCTTTGCTCGACGGCACTCGACAATTTGCGAACCTTCTCGTCCATCTGCTTGCGCTCGGTGACGTCGCGGACGAAGACGAGCGCGCCCCGTTGTCCGTCGAAAACCGCGGGCACGGAGCTGACCTCCACCTGCACCCGGCTGTTGTCCACGCGTAGATATTCTTCTTCAATCATCGGCAACGCGTCGGCTGCTGCTGATGTGTTCACCCGTTGCATCCGTTCCTTGACGATCTTTCGCCATTCCGGAGCCACCAAATTCAGGACGGGCTGCCCGATCAATTGTTCCGGGCGTTCAGCCCGTAAGATCCGCAGAATTTCCCGGTTCACATAGGCAACGCGCTCCTGGGTCTGCACAAAAACTCCGTCCGGCGCATTATCCAGCAACGCGCGGTACCGCTCCTCGCTTTCCTGCTTGCGGCGGCGTTGCAGCAGCAGCGCCGCAATCAAAATGGTTTGCACCAGCAGCGCCACCACGATGACAATCACCAGCTGGTGATACGCTTCCCACAAGGTGGGCGTGTGGAAGCGCACCCGGCTGCCCGGTGGCATCAGACTTTCGCTGAAACCGTATTTTTGCAACTGCCGCGCATCGAATACCAGCCGGCTGCTCGCACTTTGCACCACCGGTATGGCGCTAGCGCTGCCGGCACGGACGACGGCGCCAATCTGGCCGGCCACCTCCTCAGCCAATGCCCGGTTGTCAATGCAGGAGCCACCCACCATTCCGTATCCGATATAGCTCTCCGAATAGCTGAAAATGGGTGCGCGGGAGACGGAACTCAGCTCCTCCAGCGCATCGCGAGAGATGAATATCTGTCCGGCGGCGTCCATCCAAATGTCGTCATAAAACACAATGGTACCCGGCGGCAGGGCCGCCAGACGGAGCTTGGTCTCGGCCATCGTCAGTCCAATGAGTTTGATCAGCTCGAACCGGTTCTGGCAAAAACGCTCCACCTTTTTGAAGTCTCCCCGATGAAATTCCGGAAGGTAACTTTCTTCCGAGGTGACAAAGGCAACCCGGCGGGCGGCCGGGCATAGTTGCAACGCCGCTTTCAACGTCCCCGTTATATCAATATCAACCGTGACTCCGGTGACATTGGTCTGGCCCGCCAACAATGAGGTTTCATATCCTTCGGTTCCAATGGCAATCACCGGCACCTGCGGCCACACTCTCTGGCGAACCTTCAATATGTAATCAATGGAGGTTTCACCGGAAGCCACGATGGCATCCAGCTTGCGCCCTTGATATTTGTTGCGCAGCCAGTCTTCGAGCGCGGCGCGATAACCCGGGCTCCCAAAGCGTGCCAAATCCAGATTCTCCCGGTAAACCACCACGTGGCTTGACAGATTCATGGTCAAAACCTGGCGCAAACGGTACATGAAATCCGAAAAAGTCGGGCGGTTGTCTCCCGGTTCAACGATCAGGATCGAAGTGGTTGCCTCCGCCGTGCTTGCCGCCCGCGCGTCCGGGACAAAAAATAATATTGCCAGGGCGGCCAGCATTCCCAGCCCCGCAGTCAAAATGATTCCCGGGACGGGGCCACGATAGCCATCCCAGTGCCTAGAGCTTAAGGCCGTTGAATTCATCGTGCGGCTAGGTGGGGGATGATATTGGAGTCAAGACACATGGCAATTTAACCGCAGTTGCACCGGACAAGCAACGCTGACCCGGGTCCACGGCTCCGCATCAATCGAGATTGTAAAATTCATGGCTCGCCAAAACTTGGTTGAATCTAGCACTGAAACCAAAGATTGAAACCGGAAAAGGCAGCCAGATTTTGTCCAACCATTCCCAAAAATTGAAAAGCCCCGCACCTTGCAGCGCGGGGACTTTTTGTTTTTGAGATGGTGTGCGGGTCAGCCGAGCCGCTGTCGCAAGCCTTCCAACTGGTCGTTCAGCGCTTTCGGTAAATGACTGCCCAGCGCGGCGTAATTCGCGGCGACGTCTTCGATCTCCATTTTCCATCCGGCCAGGTCCACCTCGAGCAGTTGCTTGAGATCGCTGGCGGGCAGGTTCAGGCCGGACAAATCGAGCGCGCCGGCGACCGGCAGGTTCCCAATGGGCGTTTTTTCCGCCTTGCCCGTGCCTTCGGCGCGTTCGCAAATCCATTTGAGCACCCGGCAATTTTCACCGTAACCGGGCCAGAGCCATTTCCCGCTCGCGTCCTTGCGGAACCAGTTCACAAAATAAATCCTGGGCAGCTTGGCGCGGTCGGTGCGTTGCGCGAACGAAAGCCAGTGTGCGAAATAATCGCCCATGTGGTAACCGCAGAAGGGCAGCATGGCGAACGGATCGCGGCGCAGCACGCCAGCCTGTCCCAGCGCGGCAGCGGTGGTTTCCGAACCGCAGGCTGAACCCATGAACACACCGTGTTCCCAGTCAAACGCCTCGTTCACCAGCGGAATTGTGCCGGGGCGGCGTCCGCCAAAAAGAATCGCCGCGAGCGGCACGCCTTCGGGATTCTGCCAGTCCGGATCAATCACCGAGCATTGCGATGCGGGCGCGGTGAACCGCGAGTTCGGGTGCGCAGCCTTGCGTCCTGATGCCGGTGTCCATTCCCGGCCTTCCCAATCAATCGCCTTGGCGGGCGCGGGCACGCCCATGTCTTCCCACCAGACGTCGCCGTCCGGAGTGAGCGCGACGTTGGTGAAAATCGTGTTTTGGGCGGCGGCAATCATCGCGTTGGGATTCGATTTCATCGAAGTGCCGGGCGCGACGCCGAAGAAACCGCTTTCCGGATTCATCGCATATAGCCGTCCGTCCTGGCCGACACGAATCCAGGCGATGTCGTCGCCGAGCGTTGTGACTTTCCAGCCGGGTACCGTCGGCTGCATCATCGCCAGGTTGGTTTTGCCGCAGGCGCTCGGGAAGGCGGCGGCGATGTAATGTTTTTTACCCTGCGGCGAAGTCAGGCCGAGGATGAGCATGTGCTCCGCCATCCAGCCTTCCTTTTTGGCGACGATGGAGGCGATGCGAAGCGCGAGGCATTTTTTGCCGAGCAGCGCGTTACCACCATAACCGGAGCCGTACGACCAGATCGAAGGCTCGTCCGGAAAATGAACGATATATTTATTTTTCGGATCGGGTTCGCACGGCCAGGGAACATCGGTTTGACCGGGCTTGAGCGGTGCGCCGACGGAGTGCAGGCACGGAATGAATGAACCGGTCAGGCCGAGTTTTTTGAGGACCGCCTTGCCCATGCGTGTCATGATGCGCATGTTGACAACGACATATGGTGAGTCGCTAATTTCAATGCCGATTTTGCAAAGGGGCGAGCCGGGCAGTCCCATGGCGAACGGGATGACAAACATCGTCCGTCCCTTCATGCACCCGTTGAACAGGCCCAGCAACTTTTGCTTCATCTCGGTGGCATCGGCCCAGTTGTTCGTCGGCCCGGCCTCGTCTTTGGTTTTGGAACAAATGAACGTCCGGTCTTCGACGCGCGCCACGTCGCTGGGATGCGAGCGGGCCAGGTAACTGCCCGGGCGCTTTTTGGCGTTGAGTTTGACCAAGGTGCCGCTCTTCACCATCAGGTCGCAGAGCGCCTGATTTTCCGCGTCCGAACCGTCACACCAGTGAATGCGTTCCGGCTGGCAGAGTTCGGCCATTTCTCTGACCCAGGCGAGAGCCTTTTGATTTGAAGTTGGCGCGTGGTTGGTCATGTTTGTCATATCGTGCGTCATTTATCCAAATGTTTGAAATTAGATTGCCACAATCATGGCGGTTTGAACAGTCCAAATATTATTTCCAATTTCAATTTTTGCCGGCGTTGCCAAAAAAGTAAAATGGCTGGACCGAAGTCCAGCCCTGTATTTGCATGCAACCCTTAACTCTCAACCCTCATTGCTCCCACGTTCTACGTCGCCATGTGGGAAACACCAACAGCAACCTCCTCGGATTTTGGCGCAACAGGCCGAGCGTAAAAGGTTTTACCTTACGCGGCAAGCGCGCTAACGTGCTCCGTTCAAATGAGAAACAGAATCCGATTTCACCCGAAAAGCAGCCCAATCAGCGGGCAGGTTTCAACTGACAAGGAGCTGGTATGGGTTCAATGCAAAGAATATAAGTGCCTGGCCTATTTGGATACGACCAGCCAATGGATAAATTTCTATACCGGCAAGAAATTGACGGATTTTGTCAAAATGATTGGATGATATGGAAATGGTGGCAGGACACCGCATATGGGGTTGTAACCCTACCGAGGTTCGGCGCGCACACGGCTCGACTCCCGCGCCACCGCAGCCATGGCGTGAATCTTCCCAGCCGTAGCAGCGGACGTGAGTCCGCTCTGATATTTCTGGGAACGGCTTTGTGTGGAATCGCCGGAGAAAGTTTGAGCCGACTCACGTCGGCTGCTGCTCCGTTATTTGCGACGAACGACCGTTGCCGGCTGTAATAATGCGGCAATGGCACGAGGTAAGCTAGTTTGATGGTAATGCAAACAACTGTTTTGGTCCCCATCGGGAAGCTCATGGAGCTTTACTATCTGCCTCTATTCGGTCTGGCCATGCTCCTTTGTGGCAACCCGGCAAAGGCGATGGTGCTGACCCAGACCACCTTTCGCCTGGCGTTCGATTTTAGCCGCACCTTGCCGGTCCCAACCAATGTCCGTGCGTGGTTGTTCGCGATTTTGTTCAACAAATTCCTGGAAGGCATTCCGCGCGCCCGCCAGGCATGAGCGGAGTGCCGGTCTTCGACCCGGCGAGGGGATCAATCTTCGAAACACGCCGGGTCGGAGACCGGCGCTCCGCCATAAAAGCTTTTCTCGAAAATGCACCAGCCGCCCAAGTCAATGAGCGGCTGGACTACCCAGGTGCAATTTGCTGACAAGCGCTGTCTCCTTTTGGGCTGGCTCAACCAGCCCGGCCCGGCACGGTTGACAGCCTACTTGCAGCAGCAGGAGGAGCAGGATTCCTTGACGGCCTTTTCGACCGCTTCGCGGGTTTCGCCCGTGCGCTTCTGAATCCGGCCAATCAATTCTTCCTGCTTGCCCTCGGCGAATTTCAGATCGCTGTCCGTGAGTTTGGCCCATTTTTGTTTCAGCTTGCCCTTGGTGATGTTCCAGTCGCCTTTGATTTCGAGTGTGGTCATAATGTTTAATTTTGTTTTTGTTGTTTGTTTTGATTCGCCGCCAACATGACGGCAAAAGTGTGCTTATGGTTATTTGCCGGCCATGCTCTTCCACAGGGCATGACCCACCATTAAAGTGAACGCAGCTATGGCCACCGCCATAATGCAAGCCGCAACTTCCACTTCGATGAGCCAGGCTTTATTTTCCACTGCCAAGAGCTTCACCTGACAATATCGTGGGCGCTATGGGGTGTAACCCTACTCTGAAATCGAGGCGGCATTGCGTGCCGGCCGCAACTCAAAGCTCCGGCGATGCCAGATCCGCCGCCTTCTGGAGGAGATGAAGGCCGCCCGTTTTATCCAGCGTCATTTCGTGAGATTGCTTTTTATCCAGCTCGAACAATCGCGTTTGCTGGGCGGCGAAGTCGCGATCCAGGACGTCGAGATTGGCTTCGTCGTTCAACCGGGTCGATCGGCTGTCGAAATTTCCCGAGCCGACGGACACAAACGTGTCGTCAACGATGATGAGTTTCACATGCACCATCGTCGGCTGATATTCGTAGATTTTGATGCCGGCCTGGATCAGTTCCGGCCAATGGTCCTTGGATGCGGCGCGGACAATTTTCTCATTGATGAATTTCCCGGGCACGATGATCTCCACTTTTACGCCGCGACGGGCGGCATCGGTCAATTCTTTGCGGGTGAGCTTGTCGGGGAGAAAATATGGATTCTGGATGCGCAACGTTTTCTGCGCCGAAGCAATCGCGAGCAGATACATCAAATCAAGATTGGCGTTGCCCGCCGAGCTTCGGAGCGCCTGCGCGAGACATGGACCCGTGCCGGCCGGCGGCGGAAAATAATCGGTCCCGTGCAGCACGGTGCCGCGGGTTTTCAGCCAGTTGGCCATGAAGACGGCCTGCAGTTGGGCGACGACCGGCCCGGTAACCTGGTAATGATTGTCGCGCCAATGTTGCGGCGAATCGGCGTTTCCGGCCCAGTCATCCGCGATGTCAACCCCGCCAATGAAAGCGATGGTTCCATCAACGATCAACAATTTGCGATGAGTGCGATGGTTGTAACGGCGCGGGTCCAGCCAAAAGATCGAATGATACTTGACGACCTCGACCCCCGCCTCACGCAAGCGCGCCAGATTTTCACCGCCCATGTCCATTGTCCCAAGGGCATCGAGAATGGCATTGACCTTTACACCGGCGCGGGCGCGTTCCACCAGTGCTTCGGTGAACTCGCGTCCGATCTGTCCGTCCACGAACCAGTAGGTCTCGAAATTAATCGAATGCGTGGCCGAGCGAATGGCGCCGAGCATGGCCGGGAAGATTTGCCCGCCATTCACCAGCGTCGTGATGGTGTTGCCGGAGACAAAATCCGGCCCGAGCAAAGCGCCCGCGGACTGCCGGAATTCCAGCGAGCTTGCGGAGTAAAGCGGCGAGATTTCCTGGCGCGGCTGTTTGCCGGTTCTAAAAGCGCAGCCGGGCAGGAAAAGACCAAGGCCGCTCGAAATCAAAATCACCAACGCCAATCGTCGGTGAGCGCTGCGCGAAAACAGGCGCGTTATTTTCACAATCTTATTATGAATCGCATGGGCGGCTTACTGGTGAGCGTCGTCAAATTCTCGAAGCTTTGCTCGAAAAAATGGCGCCGTCTCAGTGATTGTTCCATCTGGCAATCGGATCTTGTAGGCCTCGCCGGAAAAGGATGAGCGCGAGGCGCAGACCTCGATAAAGTCCTCGGCGGTCTTAACCCGGTCGCCTGCCAGCTTGAGTTTCATGCGCAAGTGCTTGCCGGCATCCCTGGCATCGTATTCGGTCCCATTTCGGATGAAGGCCGCGCCCTTAAGCGATTCAACGGTTTGAAGCAAGTGCTCAATACGCCTTTCCTGGTGTGCGTCTCCCGCCTGAAGGACACCCGGGATGAGCAATAACAGCAGGAGCCTGACCAGTGGCATGCGCATCGCGCTTCAGTTTGTCCGTGCAGTTGGGTTTAATCCACCACCAGCTTGACGGAGGTGTCGCCGCGCAAAGCTTTGGAATACGGGCAGGTTTGGTGCGCTTCATCCATGATGCGTTGGGCTTGGGCGCGATCGGTTCCCGGGAGTTGCGCGTGCAGTTCCACCGCCAAGCGGTAGCCGCCCTGGTCATCCTCGATGAGGCTCACCAGTGTCCGCACCGTGGAATCCTTGACGGGGATGCCGAGCTTTTTGGCCGCGTTGACCAAGGCGCCGTGGTAACAGGCGGAATACGCGCCCGCAAACAACAGCTCGGGATTGGGACCGCGTTTCTCGATGCCTTTCTCCAATGGATTTCCCAATGTGACATCGAGCAGCCCGTCCGGTGTGTGAATGGTTCCCGAACGTGCGCCCTTGGAAATCGCTTCCGCCGTAAATAAAGTTTTCATAATGGCAATGAGTACTCAGTTGCGTGATCGGGTGAAGTCTCCGGCGAAACGGCTCAACCGTTAGCGGCGAAGCACCAGAACGATAACAACGACCAGGAGAACGAGGCCGAGCGATCCGCCGCCAATGTAGAGCGCGCTGGCCAGAACCGGCGAGAATAGGAGATGCATAGTATGTCTTTCGTTTTTGATGGCAATTTATTTGCCATCAATTTCTGGAGGACGTTACGTGACGGGCCGGTCTTTAGCTATGGGGTGTAACCCTACCGCAGCCCGAGGCCCGGTTCAGCCGGGACTGATCAAACTGGCTTTCCCGCTGGCTGGCTGTCGGTGTTTTCATTTGGTTTGATTCAGTTTGATTCACCTTGATTCAGTTTGATCCGGTTTGACTGGATTCGACTCATCATCGGCGGCGGCTGAACCACTCGCGGGGCGGCCCGCCCCGCCAGCGTCCGGCGGGGCGGAATCAAAATCTTTTGAGCCGTAGATTTTCTCCAGCGCCTCCTCGGCGGAGGGCCCGGTCCAATAGCCCGGACGATCCTCCTTCCGCTGGCGACGGGGTTCATCACCGAAGGGCATGCCGATGGCGAGGCATTTCAACTTGAAGGCGAGTTCCGTGAGCCGGCAGATCTGCGTGAGCGAGACCTGATGGCGGCGCGGATTGGAAGCCAGTGTCAACCAGCGTTTTGATTCGTGAATGACCTGATGCGCGAGAAGAAATTCCTTGATGCGAAACTGCTCCAGGTCGGACCTGGAGGTGGTGATGGCGGCATGGATCACGTTATCCAATGCGTCCTGGGTGGCATCGGCGAGGCGAGCCTCGAAAGCCGCCACGCGGCCAGACCAGTTATATTTGGCAGAGAGGCGGCGGATGGCACCCAGCGAGCGGCCGGTCTGTCCGGCGGCGGTGCGATGGGAGCGACGCCCCTTGAGCCGCAGATAGGCGGCAAAGGCGGTGAAATCGGCGGGCGATTCGCCGGGTTGACGTTGCCAGAGACGGGGAGGCATAAATTTACGATTTTAGAAGGATGAAAAACTTGACCGTTTCTTGACCGTGGAGAGACATATTTTCAGTGGTTAAGTTTTAGAACAGGCCACAGGAACGCCGGGGCCAGCCGGGGCGGCCTGGTAAGCCTTGCGAATGGCTTCCTCCCATTCGGGGGAAATGGGGGCGGGTTCAGGACTGCCAACGCCGCTGGATGGCGGCGGGAACCAGCCGGAATGCGTTTTGTGGAAACGGA
>Ga0302320_10002542_pt1 | contig 42911 bp, 39 predicted proteins | sample Bog_T0_3_FD_202130 | JGI IMG/M metagenome (GOLD analysis project Ga0302320, IMG submission 202130) | Peat permafrost microbial communities from Stordalen Mire near Abisko, Sweden - Bog_T0_3 | ecosystem: Environmental > Terrestrial > Soil > Wetlands > Peat | place: Sweden: Abisko, Stordalen Mire... | reverse complement strand
CTCGATTCGGTTTCCATAGAGAGATACTCCGCAAAAACGAAATAGTTCAAGACTGCAACTTTCAACCCGGTTTTTAGCCGGGACTTTTCACACAGCCTCTCGCCGGAGCCAACCGCCGTTGGCGCTGTCAGTTCCGCTATCGCGGTTCCCGTCGCGAGTCGGCGGTGGCTCAGCTACGTTAGGCGTCTTTCACATTTTATGACATATCACACGTCACTTGTTTTTGTTGTGTTATCGGCTTTACTATTTGTCGGCTGTTCCAAGCGGCCAGCTCATGGGACTTTGACATCGAGCGCATCCTTTACCATCGAGCCGGGCGTTTCCATCGGTCCCGTGCGTTCAGGGATGACGATGGATCAGGTAATCACAGCTCTTGGCGAGCCGGATCAGAAGAGGGATTCTGGTTCAGTTTTAGAGTATCAGAGTCTAGGATTGACTGTCCTTGGTCGCAATAAGGCGGGACTTATCGGTTCTGTGATTTGTTTGGATTCTGGTAAAAAAAGGCCATCTGCTAAGCCATTCGCAGGGCACACCAAGGAAGGCGTTGGCATTGGGGCGAGTCGTGCTGATGTTATCAGCACATACGGAGAGCCGACAGTTACAGAGGAACTGGGTGGGCCAGAACATGAGCAATTGATTTACAGGCCACTTGGTATAAGGTTTGACATGACAGAAGGCAGGGTATCGTCAATTGCGATATGGTTCAAAATCACGCCATGACGCCTAATATGAGAATAGGCTGAATAGTCACCTTCACAAATTGAACTAAGCGGCTTCAAATTATCTGCAAGTTAAATTCGCGGCCTAACTGATCGTCAACGAGTGATGCCCTCGCGCGCAAGATTTGTCCTGGTGGTGTCGGATTTGAAACCAGTTCTGTGAGAGGGGGCGGGGGCGCAGGGCTGGTTGCAAAGCTGACACGACCAGGCATTGATGGGGGTGAGCGTTCGCGTGATTGGCATCAGGCTTGGCCTTCAATCCTGCAAGTCGGATGACAACCACGGGAACGCGAACGGGGAATTTACCCTCTGATAAAGTTGTGCCACTTTTTGTGCCACTTTTGGTATTTTCTCGAACGGCTAATGCAGAAGCGCAAAAAGTCATTTATAGTCAATAAACACAATGGTTTTATAGCGATTGAAGCGAGCGGAAGATATGAGGTAAAATGGCCATAAATCGAATCCTAAGTCTGGCGCGTCTGCCATTCCGCCACGCGCGCGCAGCCCTTAAATTGCGCCGCTCGCCTTCAAACCTCAAGCCCGGTTTTGGTCATAGTATCGCGCCGTTCAGGTGCGTGCGCAGCCCGCGATTGCACGAGTCGGAAGGTTCGTTTAACTTCACGCCATGCGATTCTCGTTTCAAATTGCGGTATCCGCGCTCGCCGTCCTGCTCGGCATCGCGCTGGGCGGCTGCACGCCGGGTCAGGGGCAAACGGACGAGGAAAAGGAGCCGCATTTCGTCCTCGGCCAGAGCCGCGTCAACGCGATGGATTACCAGGGTGCGATCGATGCGTTCGAGCAATCGCTGGAAGCAAATCCGCAGTCTGCAGCGGCGCATTTTGAACTCGGCTGGCTTTACGAGGAAAAGGCATCCGATCCCGCCGCCGCGGTTTATCATTACGAACGATATTTAAAATTGAATCCGAATGCCGGCAACGCGGCTCTCATCGCGCAACACATTGACGCCTGCAAGCAACAACTGGCCGCCGACGTGCTGGGATTGCCGTCCACATCTGCCGCGCAACAACAAATGGAAAAACTCGCCGAACAGAACCGCGAGTTGCAACAGCAGGTGGATCAGCTTCAGGACACGCTGAAGCAGTGGAACGTCTATTACCAAAGCCAGTTAGCGGAGCGGAGCAATGCGCCAACGCAAAATAATCATGTGGCGCAGCAGACCATCAGTCCGTTGCCGGACGACATTACGGCGCAGCCGACGCCGACACCGGACGGCACGCAAAGTAAGCCGGCGCCATCGAAACCCGCCAAGGTGCGTACGCATATGGTTGTCGCCGGGGAAACAGCGGCTGGCATCGCTCGCAAGCTCGGCTTGAAATTGAGCGCGCTGGAAACGGCAAACCCCGGCATGAATCCCAGCCGGATCCGCGTCGGGCAGATATTGAACCTTCCGCCGTCATGAAAGTTTGGATGATTCCACGCGGTGCATTTATTCTGGTCGCGGTATTTTGGGTCGCAATGAACGTGATGTTGTGGCGCGCGGAATACGGCTCGCGCGACAGCGGCATCCCGGTGCCGTTGGATTTGGTCTGCCGGAAAATCCTGACCGCGCCGGATGCCTCGTCCTTGAACGTTTATCAGGATGGACAAAAAATGGGCTTCTGTGAATTTTCCACCAGCATACAACGGGAAATGGCCAATCTTGACGAAGACAATCCACCGCCGGAAGGCCTAGTCGCACGCGCGGGCTACCAAATCCGGCTGACCGGCAACGTAGCATTCGGCGATTTCACCAACCGGGTGAGACTCGACGGGCGCGTCGAATTTTCGACCCGCCGCGAGTGGCGCGAGTTGGATTTAAAAATCACCACGCATTACGCCGCTGTCGAAATCCATTCGCTGGCCACCAATCAGACAGTGTCCGTGCAAATCACAAGCGATGGCTCGACTGTTTTGCACGTTTTCAACTTTGCGGATTTGCAAAATCCAAACACACTGCTGCGCGTGCTCGGTCAAAATTTCGATGGCGGCCTTTGGAACGGCCTCAATCTGCCAGCCATGCCGCCCGCCACTGCCGCGCTTGCCCGGGGCATTCCGTGGGAGGCACGTCGCGACCGGCTGATGGTTGGCCGCGAGGCGGTGCCTGTTTACCGTCTGGAGACGCGCGTCTTGGGCCAGCCGATCATCATTCACGTCAGCACGCTCGGGGAAATTTTGCGGGTGGAACTGCCCGACAGCATCACCGCCACGCTCGACGAATGAAGCAAACCGTGATCGAACTCATCCATCTCACCAAAAAATTCGGAGAGCTTGTTGCGGTCAACGACGTGACGCTGACCGTTCCGCGCGGGGAATTTTTCGCCATGCTCGGCCCCAACGCCGCCGGCAAAACCACCACGCTGAAAATCCTCGCCGGCCTGATGAAGCCGACCGCCGGCAACGCGCGTGTTTGCGGATTCGATATGCAGGCACAGCCACTCGAAGCACGGCGGCGACTCGCTTACGTCCCTGATTTTCCATTTCTCTACGACAAGCTCACCCCATGGGAATTTTTCCGCTTCATCGGCCAGCTTTTCCAAACACCTGACGTGAAGATTGAAACCAGCGCGAACGACCTGATTTCACGCTTCCATCTCGGCGAATTCGCGAACCTTCCACTGGAAGGACTTTCGCATGGCACGCGTCAGCGCGTCGCCATCGTTTCCGCGCTATTGCACGACCCGGAGGTTTTCGTGATCGACGAGCCGATGGTCGGACTCGACCCCCAGCATGCGCGCGTTGTCAAGGACGTGCTCAAGGAACGCTCCCTCGCGGGAATGACCGTGCTCGTCTCCACGCACCAGTTGAGCATAGCCGAGGAAATGGCCGACCGCATCGGCATCATCCACGATGGAAAGCTCATCGCCGTCGGCAATCGCGATGAACTCCGCAAACAAAGCGGCAACTCCGGCCGGCTTGAAGAAATTTTCCTGACGCTGACAACGAACGGGAAGTAAAAGTATTTTCGGCTGTGCCATTGAAACTCACTTTTGCCTTGACACACTTCTAGATTGTGCCATTTTGTCACTCTTAATTGTTAATTTTTGCCGGTGACACCAACAAAATCCAGTTTTCTCGACAAAGTGATTGGCCGGATTGGAAGACTCGACACGGAAGGTCTTCAAACGGTCGTCCAGAGGCTCGCCCGCGAACGCAGCTTTCTCGAGACATTATTCAATACCATCGAAGACGGCGTGCTGGTGGTGGACGAAAATGGGCAAGTGATTTATTTCAACCAGGCCGTTGCGCGGCTGATCGGCCTGCCGCCAGACGCAGAAGATTTGTGCGTCGCGGATATTTTGCCGGAATTGGACTGGGAAACGATTTCCAGAGCTGATCCTGTGGGCGGAAAGCGCATCGTGCGCCACGAATTTGAAGTGCATTACCCGCGACCACGCTTTCTCCGACTTTATGCCGCACCGCTGGACGGGGAGGCTACAGGCAGCTCCGGGGTGGCGCTAATCCTGCACGATGCTACCGAGGCGCGCCAGAAAACCATTGAAGCCATCGAAAGCGAGCGTATCCAAGCGCTGACACTGCTCGCGGCCAGCGTCGCGCACGAAATCGGCAATCCGCTCAACGCGTTGCACATTTACTTGCAACTCATGGAGCGGGAGTTGAAAAAGCTCGGCGCAAGCACCGGCTCTTCGAAGTTGGCATCGCGACCGCGTTCGCAAAAATTTTCCGATGCGGCCGATGTCGCCGAAGTTTCCAGAAAATTGCTGCAATTTCTTGATGTGGCCAAGGGCGAGATCCACCGGCTGGATTACATTGTCACGCAATTTTTACATGCCATCCGGCCGGCACCGTTGCAATTGAAGATGGTTTCGCTGAATGATGTGGCCGATAAGACTCTGGAACTGCTCCGGCCGGAAATCGAAAATCGCGGCGTCGCGGTGAAAACAAAACTCGCCCGGAACTTGACAGCGACACCTGCGGATGCGACGCAATTGCAGCAGGTCCTAGTGAACCTCGTAAAAAATGCGATGCAGGCAATGACAACCGGCGGCATGCTGACATTGCAGACGGGCGAGACGAGCGACGGGGTCTGGGTGAGCGTGGCAGACACCGGTGGTGGCATTCCGCAAGAGCTGATTAACCGCATTTTTGAGCCGTTTTATACCACCAAGAAAAAGGGAACCGGTCTTGGCTTGATGATTGTCCAGCGCATTATCCGGGCGCACGGCGGGCGCGTTGAGCTGGAAAGCAACGTCGGACACGGAACGACGTTTCGTATTTGGCTGCCATTACACGAACGTAAACCGCGCTTGTTGGAGGCGAAATCGCATGAATAAACCAACCCTGCTGATTGTAGACGACGAGAAAACAACTCGCGAAGGGCTGCGAGCGGCTTTGGAAGAGCGCTACGACGTGTATATCGCCGAGGACGCAAAGGCGGCGATGAATTTGCTGGAAAGCGAAAGTTTTGATGTCCTGCTTACGGATTTTCGCCTGCCCAATGAGGATGGCATGAAATTGATTTCGCGCGCAAAATCGCTGCCGAAGCCCCCGATCTGCATCTTGATGACGGCTTACGGCTCCGAGGAGCTGGCGGTGGAAGCGATGAAGCGCGGCGCGGACGATTACATCGCCAAAGGGCGCTTGCAGATTGACGAACTGGAAATGCGGATTGCGCGGGCGCTCAAGCAACAAAATCTGGAGGTCGAAAATGTTTCGCTGCGTCAGCAGCTCGATTCCAGGTTCGGTCTTGAAAACATCATCGGTGAATCGCCGGCGATGAAGGAGATTTTCGAGATCGTCCAGCAAGTTGCGCCGACACGGGCGACAGTTCTGGTGCTGGGCGAAAGCGGCACGGGCAAGGAACTCATCGCCAAGGCGCTGCACCAGTTGAGCTCGCGCTCGAAGCAGCCGTTCGTGCCGGTGCACTGCGCGGCGCTGGCTCCGTCGTTGCTGGAGAGCGAATTGTTCGGCCACGAAAAAGGTGCGTTCACCGGCGCTCACGAGAGGCGTATCGGACGCTTCGAGCAGGCCCAGGGCGGTACCTTGTTTCTCGACGAAATCGGCGAGATTGACGCGACCATTCAGGTGAAGTTGTTGCGTTTTTTGGGCGAGCGAACCTTTGAACGCGTCGGCTCGAACAAGACGCTGACGGCGGACGTGCGGCTGGTGGCAGCGACGAATAAAAATCTGGATGAGCTGGTCAAGGCCGGAAAATTCCGCGAGGATTTGTTTTTCCGCCTGCGCGTGGTGGAAATCACCCTGCCGCCGTTGCGAGAGCGGACGGGCGACATTCCGCTGCTGGCGCAAGGTTTTTTGCACGAATTCGCTAGGGAAAACGGAAAACTGGTGAACGAATTCACGGCGGATGCGCTCGAATGCCTGATGAATTTTTCATGGCCGGGCAACGTGCGCGAGTTGCGCGCGGCCGTCGAACACGCGGTCGTGCTTTGCCGCGGTGAACGGATCACCTTGCGCGACCTCCCGCCCTCAGCGCGCGGCGGCGGTCCGGCGGCTGACGCCAAATTGTTACAAGGAAAGGATTTGACGGTAAAGGATGCCGAGAAACAATTGATTGTGCGTGCATTAAAAGACACGAATGGCAACCGTACACTGGCGGCTAAAAAAATCGGTATGAGCCGGCGGACGTTTCATCGCAAACTGCACACCCATCATCTGAAAGGATTTTGAATTATGCCGCTGTTGGAAATCATTCAAAACCTGATCCATAAACTGGAGGCTGGCACGGGCCCGCGTTTTTTCCGGATCACGGCGTTGCTGCTGGCGGTCTTGGTGCTGACCATGCGCTACGATTTTCACGCCTACCGGAATCTTGCCACGCCAGAAGGCATGGACTCGGCGCAACTGGCGCGAAACATTTCCGAAGGCAAAGGCTACACGACACTGTTCATCCGGCCTTTGAGCCTCTTCCTCGAGCAAAGACACAACGGGGCTGGGGCTCCATCCGCGCTCACCGGCACGAACTCCGATTTCGCGCGCCTCAAAGCCGCGCACCCAGATCTCGCAAATCCGCCGATGTATCCGGTCTTGCTGGCAGGCTTGATGAAAGTCCTGCCGTTTCATTACACGGCGGACTTGAATAGCTCCTTTTGGGCCGACAACGGAAATTTCTCGTATTACCAGCCGGACTTTCTAATCGCCGTATTCAACCAAATATTGCTGGTAGCGGCCATCGTGCTGGCTTTCTTCATCGCGCGAAAATTGTTTGATGCAGGCGTGGCATGGATTTCGGCCATTTTGATGATTGGCTGCGAGGATCTCTGGCGGTTCAGCGTGTCCGGCTTGTCCACAATGCTGTTGCTGTTGATTTTTCTGGGACTCTCGTGGTGCATTTTGAAGATCGAAGAGGCTGCGCGCGAACCGCAACCGCGATTGAACCGGCTTCTGGGCCTGGCAGTGGCGACTGGCATGTTGACAGGCATGGGCGCGCTCACCCGCTACGCGTTTGGCTGGATGATAATTCCTGTGATCGCTTTTTTGGTGCTGTTCAGCGGACAACAACGGGCGAGGCACGCATTGGCGGCACTGGGCGCGTTTGTTCTCGTCCTAACGCCGTGGATCATTCGGAATTTCGCGGTCAGCGGCACGCCGTTCGGCACGGCGGGTTTTGCGGCGATGGAAACAACTTTTATTTTCCCACAGTTTCAACTGGAACGATCCATCCATCCGAATTTGGAATTCGTGCTGCGGTTGAGGCCGTATTTTTATAAACTTGCTGGCAACGGTCTCGACATATTTGACAACCAATTGCCTAAACTGGGCGGCAGTTGGGCGGCTTTGCTATTTTGGGCCGGTTTGATGCTTAATTTCCGGAGCGGGTCTGCCCAGCGCCTGCGCTATTTCCTATTATTGTGCCTCGGCACGTTTTTTGTGGTGCAGGCGCTCGGGCAAACGCAGCTTTCCGTTGGGTCGCCGGAGGTGAATTCCGAAAACCTGCTGGTGCTGTTCGTGCCGCTGGTGTTCATTTACGGTGTCGGCTTTTTCTTCACGCTGCTGGAGCAAATGGTGTTGCCGGTGTTCCAATTACGTTACGCCATCATCACAGCCTTCGCATTGATGTCTTGTCTGCCGATGATTTTCGCGCTGTTGCCGCCCAAAACCAATCCGGTGATCTATCCTCCCTATTATCCCCCGGACATCCAGAAGGTCTCCGGCTGGATGAACGAAAATGAATTGATGATGAGCGACGTGCCGTGGGCTGTCGCATGGTATGGCCAGCGCCAATGTGTCTGGCTTACGCTCGACTGGCAGGATGAATTTTCCGCCATAGACAAAAACATGAAGCCGGTTCAGGCGCTCTATCTCACACCTCAGACCATGGACGGTAAATTTGTCTCCGAGTGGATGGAAGGAAGCGAACGCAGTTGGGGCGGTTTCCTGCTCGAGACCCTGAACGACAAACGGGTGCCGGATCAATTCCCGCTGACCCATGCACCGACCGGCTTTTTCCCGGAAAGACTTTTTCTGACCGACCGCGAACGCTGGAAACTTGCCCCGAAATAAAATCACGCCGCCGCCCGCCGCAACCGGTCGGCGATGCCGTCCCACTCCGGCACATCCGGCGGCGCCTCGACGACAATGCCGCCGGCGCCCATCTCATCGCAGCGGTGCAATTCGGCGTAAATCGCCCGCGCAAATGCCTCCGAGTCATGCGGAATCACGCTCACGTTCTGAAAATGTTCACCCGAAGGAATTTTTGTGTGCGAGATGACGTGACACGTGGGGGGTGACAGGTGACAGGTGACAAGTCGAGATATCAAATCCGCGTCGTCGCGCCAGCTCAAAACCACCAGCTTTGCCTTTGGCGAGTAATGTTTCACCAGCAAGCCCGGACTCCGCAACGCTCGATGTTCGATGTTCGATGTTCGATGTTCGACGTTTCCAATCACCGCCGCCAGTGATTCTGCTTGAATCATTCCCGGTCGTAAAACTCTCGGTGGCAAAACCGTCAAATCCAAAACCGTTGACTCAATCCCGACCTGCGACTGGCCGCCATCCACAATCAGCGGAATTTTGCCGCCAAGCTTTGCGCGAACGTGTTCCGCGCTCGTCGGCGAAACATGGTTCGATAAATTCGCGCTCGGCGCGGCGAGCGGAAAACCGCATTCATGGATGACCGCCTGGATGAACGGATGACTCGGCCAACGAATGCCGATTGTTTCACCCCCCGCCGTGACAGTTTCAGGAATCATTTGAGCACGCGGCAAAACAAGCGTGAGCGGTCCGGGCCAGAACGCCTTTGAAAGTTTGTCCGCCAGTTCCGGCCAGTTTTTGGAGCAGCGTTTAGCCATTTCGTTGCCGGCGATGTGGACGATGATGGGATTGATCGCGGGACGGCCCTTGATTTGGAAAATTTTTGCGATGGCGTTTTCATCCAGCGCATTGGCAGCAAGCCCATAAACCGTTTCCGTCGGCAGCGCGACGACTTCACCCGCACGCAAAAAGTTCGCCGCACGGAGGACGGCTCTTTGAAAAAGCTCCGGCGTGTGTGTGGACAGAATTTCGGCGGTCACGCCCTATTCATAGTGCAAAGCGTCGATCGGGTCGAGCTTGGACGCCTTCCAAGCGGGATAAAACCCGGAGATGATGCCGATGATGGCGCTGGAAACGAACGCGATGATGATCCAGGCCACGGGCGTGACGGTGGGCATATCTTTTAAATAGGCGACGATTGTTGAGAAACCGACGCCGCCGGCGATGCCAATACAGCCGCCAATCGCGCTCAACGTGACCGCTTCGATCAGGAATTGGACGAGGATATCCGCCGCGCGCGCACCCACGGCCATGCGGATACCTATTTCGCGCGTCCGTTCGGTGACGCTGACGAGCATGATGTTCATGATGCCGATGCCGCCGACCACGAGCGACACCGCGGCGACGCCCGCCAGCAGAAAACCCATCGCGCGCGAGGTGGCCGTGACGGTCTGCATCAATTCCAGCTGGCTGCGCACGGTGAAATCCTGTTCCTTGCTTTTATGCCGCGCGAGCAGCACGTCGGTGATTTCTTGTTGCACTAGGTTGATCACCTTGTCGTTGGCGGCTTGAACCTGGATGGAATTCACAAACGTGCGTGACGTGATGCGGTGCATATGGCTGGAATAGGGGACGATCACGATGTCGTCCTGATCCTGGCCGAAAAGGTTGAAGCCCTTTGCGGCCAGCAGGCCGACGATTTGAAATGGCAGGTTGCGTATGCGGATTGTTTCGCCAACCGGGTTTTCGTTCGGAAACAACTCGTCAGCGACGGTCTTGCCGATGACCGCGGATTTTGCAAGGCTGCGCACATCCTGGTCCGAAAACATCGAGCCGCTGGCCATGTCCCAATTGCGGATTTGCGGATAATCCGGTGACTCCCCCATCACCTGGGTGTTCCAGTTAAGGCCATTCGCCAGCACCTGTTCGCGGTCACGAACTTCGGGACTGATGGCGACGACATAAGGAAGGCCTTGGATCGCCTTTGTGTCTTCCAGCGTCAGCGTCGGCGCACTGCCCCAGCCGCCGCGCATGCCGCCGCTCGTGAAATTTCCCGAAAAAACTGTGATCACGCTTTCGCCCAGACTGCTGACCTGATCCTCGACCTGTTTCGTGGCGCCGGAAGTCAGGCTCACCGAACCGATCACGGCGCCGACTCCGATGATGATGCCGAGCATCGTCAGCAAAGAACGCATCTTGTTCCGGAGCAATGCGCGCCTTGCGATTTTTAGTGAGGCGAATATTCTCATGACGCGAGTTTGACCGCCTGTTGTTCCTGACGAAGCCGTTGCAGTTCATTTTCCGCAATCGAGCGGTTCTGGACAACTTCGTCGGTTACGATTCTCCCGTCGCGTAAAATGACCATCCGTTTGGTGAATCGCGCCACATCCAGTTCATGCGTGACCATCACAATGGTGATGCCCTGGTCATTCAACTTCTGAAACACACCCATGATTTCGATGCTTGTCTGGCTGTCCAGATTTCCTGTCGGTTCGTCCGCGAGCAGGAGCGAAGGTTTGTTCACCAGCGCACGGGCGATGGCAACGCGCTGCTGCTGGCCGCCGGAAAGCTGGTTCGGATGATGATCGGCACGCTGGCTTAAACCCACCAGGTCGAGCGCGTGCATTGCGCGCTCCTGCTGCTCGTGCGACTGGATGCGGTGCCGGTTGTAAAGCATCGGCATCTCGACATTTTCAAGCGCCGTGGTGCGTGAAAGCAGATTGAATCCCTGAAAGACGAAGCCGATTTTTTCATTGCGGACATCTGCCAGCGCATCACGATCGAGCGTGGAAACGTCAATGCCATCGAGCAGGTAATTACCGCCGCTGGGACGGTCCAGCGCCCCTATCATGTTCATTAGCGTGCTTTTGCCGGAGCCGCTCGAACCCATGATGGCCACAAATTCACCCGGAAAAATATCCAGCGAAATCCCGCGCACGGCGTGAACATCCACTTCTCCGGTGTGATATACCTTGTGGATTTCAGCGAGTTTGATGACGGGATTTGTCTGCACGGCTGATGGAAGTTTGCTGATCAGAATCGGCGTGGTCCACCGAATGAATTCGCCGGAGCGGCTGCCTGCGGACCGCTGGCAACTATACCTGTAACGATCTGCGCGCCCTCGTCCAGTCCTGAAATCACCTCGGTTGAAATGCCATCGCTGATGCCAGTCTTGATCTGTGCAGCCTGTAACTTCGCGTCCTTGCCGTCGCCCGCAAGTACATAGACTGTGTGAACAACCGGACGCTCGCCGTGCCCGCGGCCGCCGCCGCGCCGACCGCCCGAACCGCTGGCAATATTTCCACCGTTGGTCTCGGCCGCCGGTTGGGCCGAAGCAGAATTTGTCAGCACCACGGCGTTATCCGGCAGACGGACTCGTAACGCGCCATTCGGTATTGTCAGTGCGTTTTCGCGCTGGGCCACGATTATGGAAACGTTCGCAGTCATGCCCGGCTTCAATTTGTAATCCGAGTTTGTAACGCCGATGACGCAATCGTATGTGACGACATTGTTGACGGTCGTCGGTGAATTGCGCACCTGCGTGACCGAGCCGCGGAATGTCCGGTTCGGGTATGCATCCACGGTGAAATCCACATCCTGGCCTTCCATGACGCCCCCGACGTCGGCCTCGGCCACGCTGGAATCAATCTGCATCTTTGTCAGATCGTTCGCGATTTGAAAGAGGGTCGGCGTGTTGAAACTGGAGGCGACTGTCTGCCCTAGGTCCACCGCGCGTGAAATCACAACGCCATCCACCGGCGAAAGGATTTTGCAATAGCCCAGGTTGACAATGGTGTTGTCGAGCGATGCTTGCTTGATTTTCACCGTCGCCTCGGCCTCATGCAATGTGGCGATGGCCGTGTCGTAGTCGGAGCCGGAAATCAGTTTGTTCGTGAACAGATCACTGCTGCGATTCGCCTCCACCTGCTGCAATTCCAGGTTTGCCCTCGCATTGGCCAGGTCGGCGCTGGCTTGCTCAACCGCCGCCTGGTAAGTCGAAGGATCAATTTCCGCGATGACCTCATTTGAAGTCACAATCGAATTGTAATCCACATTCAATTTGCTGATGCGCCCGGAAACCTGGCTGCCCACAGTCACGTTGACGACTGGATTCAGCGTGCCCGTCGCCGTGACCACCTGCGTCAACTCTCCGCGCGTGACTGCTGTGGTTTGATATTGCGGAGCGTCGCTGCTTCCGCGTTTGAAATACCAGATGCCACCCGCCGCAACCACAACGATTACAGAGAAAACAATGACCCACTTCGATCCGCCGCCGCTTTGCTTCGTTGCCATAAAATTTTGATTCAGAGAACTGTCACCATAATGACGCCAACGCGCCTTACAAGTTACGAAAATTCATCGTCTGTCATGTGACTTTCGATTTGAGCCGGGCGCGCCAGACCTTACAATCCGCTCGTGCCGGAACCGCTCGAACAACTGATTCAGCAACTCAATGCCGCGCAGACGCTCGCAGAACCGCAAGTATGGCAGGCGGTCGAATGCCTCGCCAGCGAAAATGTGGTAACCGGACTCAAGGCTGATTTCCTTGCCGCGCTCTCAATTAAAGGCGAAACGCCCGAAGAAATCGCCGCCTTCGCCCGTGCGCTGCGCGATAGATCCGTCCAGCCGCCGATCGAAAACGACTGGCGCGAATCCCGCGAAATCCTCGATATCGTCGGCACCGGCGGCGACCGGTTGGGCACGTTCAACATCTCCACAACGGCGGCTATTCTTTGCGCCGCCGCCGGCGTGGCCGTGGCCAAACACGGCAACCGCGCGGTCACATCGCAGGCCGGCAGCGCCGATGTGCTGGAAGCACTTGGTATCCGGATTGATTTGACGCCCAAGGAAGCCGTGCGTTCGTTGCGCGAGCGCAACTTTGCTTTTTTCTTCGCGCAGAATTATCATCCCGCGTTCAAAAACATCAATCCCGCGCGAAAACTCTGCGCCGAGCGCGGCCGGCGGACCATTTTCAACTTACTCGGCCCGTTGCTGAATCCCGCCCGACCCTCGGCCATGCTCGCCGGCGTGCCTCGGCCGGATTTGTGCGAATCGCTGGCGCGTGTCCTTCAATCGCTCGGTGTCCGGCGCGCGATGGTCGTGACCGGAAAAATCGGAAATCGGTCGGCCGCGCCGAAGCTCAGCGAAGGCGGGAATTCGGAAACCGGAAATTACCTGGACGAGCTTTCCACGCTCGGCGAAAACACCATCGCCGAATTTTTTCAGGAGCGCGGCTTCTCGGTTTCAACAACCGCGCCGGAACAATTTTCGCTGCAACCGGCTGGACTGTCGGATTTAATCGGCGGCGACAAAAATCAGAATGCCGAAATCGTCCGCCGCATTCTGGCTGGCGACGAGCGCGGGCCAAAGCGTGACGCGGTTTTGCTCAACGCCGGTGCGGCTCTATTTGTGGCTGGGAAGACAAAATCGCTCGTGGAAGGCTGGGTATTGGCGTCGCAAACGATTGACGGCGGCAAAGCGAAGGCAAAACTGGCAGAGCTCGTGGGTTGATTCAGCGCAAAGTGCTTCTACGTTTTTTGCGCGGCTGTTTCCTTGAGTTCCAACGCCGCGTAGTGCAGGCCAAGATTGTGCTGAGCGGTCTTGTTGCCCTGCCGCGCCGCGCGGATGAACCACCTCACCGCCTCCTGTTGATCCTGCTCCACGCCGCGACCGGTCTGGTAACATAAGCCAAGATTGCACTGCGCGTCCGCAAGTTCCTGCTCGGCTGCGGCGAGATACCATCGGGCCGCCTCCGTGTAATCCTGCGGCACCACCTGCCCGCCCTCGTAAAAAACGCCCAAATTGAACTGCGCCGCCGGATAACCGCGTTCCGCCGATTCGCGATACCACTTCACCGCCTCGGCGTAATTCTGCGGTACGCCTTGGCCGGTCTCGTAAAGCATGCCGAGGTTGAATTCCGCCGCTGGGTCGCCCTGCTCTGCTGCCTCGCGAAGCCACTTGGCCGCCTCGCTGAATTCCTGCGGCACCCCCTGGCCAATCCAGTAGCAGACGCCGAGATAACATTGCGCCACCGGATCGCCCTGGCCCGCCGCTTGACGGAACCATTTCACCGCTTCCTGATTATCCTGCGACACGCCCTGGCCGTTCTGGAAGCACACGCCAAGATAACATTGCGCCTGCGGGTCGCCTTCCTCGGCGGCCTGGCGCATTGCTTCAAACGTCTCCCATGTGCGGCGTGTCGTCATTTGCCGGAAAATTTTCGTGCCACGCTTAAAGGATAGGCATCGCCCGCACGAATTCAAGCCGCGTTTTCACTTCCGCTTCGAGGCGTGGCTTGTTACAAAACAGCTATGTCTTCCAGATTGAACATCGGTTTTCTGGGCGCAGGCAAAATGGCCGCCGCGCTCGCCAGGGGTTTTGTCCGCGGCGAACTTGTCGTCCCGCGCGAAATCATCGCCAGCGACCCCTTCGATACGGCGCGAAAAAACTTCGCCGCCGAAGTCGGCGCGAAAACCACCGCAGCCAACACCGAAGTCGCGAAATTTGCGAATGTACTGATTCTGGCGACCAAACCCGACCAGGTTCCGGCAGTGCTCACGGAAATTTCCGGTGCGTTCACAAAAAATCATCTCCTCATCTCCATTGCCGCCGGCGTGACGTTGGCGAAACTCGAAGGCGCCCTGCCCGTCGGCTCGCGCGTCATTCGCGTCATGCCCAACACGCCTGCGCTCGTCAGCGAGGGCGCGTCGGCTTTTGCGCTAGGAAAGAATGCTAGCGTCGCTGACGCCGAACTGGCGAAAAAACTTTTGTCCGCCGTCGGTGTCGCGTTGCAGGTGAAGGAATCTCTGCTCGACGCCGTGACCGGCTTGAGCGGCAGCGGCCCGGCTTACGTTTATCAATTCATCGAGGCATTGAGCGATGGCGGTGTGGCGTCCGGCCTGCCACGCGACATTGCGACCAAGCTCGCAGCGCAGACCGTTTTGGGCGCGGCCAAGATGGTTTTGGAAACCGGCCAGCATCCCGGCGCGCTCAAGGACCAGGTCACCAGCCCCGGCGGCACGACGATTGAAGGTTTGCACGCGTTGGAAAAAGGCAAGTTGCGCGCCACTGTGATAAGTGCCGTCCGCGCCGCGACGGAAAAATCAAAGAAGCTGGGACTGTCTTGATTTGTAGGAGACGACGTAAGGAGGCTCGAATTTTAGAATGATCCTCGTCACCTCGGCTCCTGCAAAATTTCAGCTGATCAACTCACGCACGTCCACCGCTTCCATTCCCGCCGCGCGAATGGCCGTCAGACCAAGCTCGGTGTCCTCGTAGGCGCGGCAATATTTCGGCTCAACACCAATCCGTTTCGCCGCTTCCAGAAAAATGTCCGGCGCCGGCTTCTGGTTTTTCACCATCTCGCTCGTCACCACGGCATCGAACAGATTCCGGATTTTCAAGTGCTCCAGCACTTGCACAATGATCTGCTGCGTGCCGCCGGACGCAACGGCCATCGGGATTTTTCCGAAATTTTCCTTCGCAATCTCCACGACGGCATGAATCGGCCCGGCCTGCGTGATGAGCGGGATGTAGGCCGCCTCCTTCTCATGCGCGACGGCGATATGGTCGAGCGAGCGGCCCTGTTCCTGCGCGAGCAGTTTCAAGATGTCGCGCGACGGCACACCGCCGAAGGAATAAAAGCGGTCTTCAGGAAAATGCAGATTGTGCCGCTGCGTGACGATTTGCCACGCGTGCCAGTGCAGCGGCATGGTGTCGGCCAGTGTGCCGTCGCAGTCAAAAACGAGTCCCTTGATGTGTGGCGGTAGGTTCATGAATTAAGCGCGGCCAGTTTTTCTTCCATGTCATGCGTCATTAGCGGCTCAATGAGCGGATCGAGGTCACCGTCAATGAAAACGGAAAGATTGTAGAGCGTGACCTCAATGCGATGGTCGGTGACGCGGTTCTGCGGGAAATTGTAGGTGCGGATTTTTTCGCTGCGTTCGCCGGTGCCGACCTGGTCTTTGCGGTGCGCGGCATATTTGGCATTTTCCTCGGCCACTTTGCGGTCGAGCAATCGCGAGCGCAGCACCGTGAGCGCCTGGATCTTGTTCTTTTGCTGCGAGCGCTGGTCCGCGCAACGGACGATCATGCCCGTCGGCTTATGGATGATTTGCACGGCGGAATCGGTGGTGTTCACGCCCTGCCCGCCTTTGCCGGACGCGCGGCAGACGTTGATTTCGATTTCGTCGGACTTGATCTCGACATCCACTTCCTGCGCTTCGGGCAGCACGGCGACGGTCGCGGTGCTGGTGTGGATGCGGCCCTGCGCCTCGGTCGCCGGCACGCGCTGGACACGATGAACGCCGCTTTCATATTTCATCCGCTTGAAAACATCCGTGCCGGTGATGGTAAAAATGATTTCCTTGAATCCGCCGAGGTCGGACGGATTGGAATCCATCGTCTCAATCTTCCAACCGCGCGCTTCGGCGTAACGGCAATACATCCGGTAAAGGTCAGCGGCAAACAGCGCGGATTCCGAGCCGCCCGCGCCAGCGCGGATTTCGATGATGGTATTGCGCGAATCCGTCGGGTCCGGCGGCACCAGGCCGAATTGGATTTGTTGCCCGATGCGTTTCTCTGCAGCTTCGAGCCGTGCGATTTCTTCCTTCGCCATCAGCGCGAATTCGGATTCCAGTGGTTCGCTCTTGAGCAACGCGCGGTTTTCGCCAAGCTGCGCAGAGGTCTTGAGAAAATTCTCGCCCAGCCCCACCAACTCTTTGATCCGGGCGTATTCGCGGGACAATTCCTGCGCGCGTTGCGGGTTGTCGAAGGCTTTTGGGTCGCTTAAGGCGGCCTCGACCTCGGCAAAGCGGCGGCGGAATTTTTCGATGTGCGGCGTCAGATCCATTTTCGCAAAAAGAAATCCGCCCGCAGGTGACAATGCACCGGCGGGCGGAATGAAAGCGGCCAGCTAAACCTTTTTCTTTTTCTTTGTGGCGAACGCCTCGGCGGCGGCCTGTGTCTTGGCGGCGCGCTGCTGGAATTTGTCCACGCGGCCGGCGGTGTCCACGAATTTCTGCTGGCCGGTGTAGAACGGATGGCAGACGTTGCAAATGCCGACGATGACAGTCGGCTTGGTGGAACGCGTCTTGATCACGTTGCCGCAGGCGCAACGGATTTCCGCGTCCACATATTTCGGATGAATGTCCGTCTTCATAAAAGGGACGGGGAATCTATCATGAAAACGGGCGATGACAAGAGGGAATTTCAATGCAAGGAACGATTTGATTTACGGCTGCCGGTTGATTATTGTACCGGCAATGAAAGGCATGGGCGAATACTGCAAAGACGCGCTAAAACTGGCTGTGGTGAAAAACCTCGGCGCGGGCGAGGGATTTTCCGCAAAAATCCCCGGTTTTGCCGGTTTGGTCGTTTTTGCTCCGACGCGTGCCGAAGTGATGGCTGAATTGAAATCCGCACTGGAAGGCTGGGTGGAATTGTCACTCAAACGCGGCGATGGTTTGCCGGCGCTGCGCGGTTTGGAAGTCATGGCTTAACCCACCGAAAGCCATGCCTCGCGGCTGATTTCCGTTTCCTTCAAAATTTCGCTGACCATTCCCACGCTCAAAACGCCGCCGTGCGGATTTGGAATCGGCAGCTTCATCGCGCCGCGAACCATGAATTGATGCCTGACGCCGGAAAAAGGTCCGTCCCATCCGAGATTTCGGAGTCGCTTTATCAATTCCCGACGGGTAATTGGTGTCAGTCGCATTTTTCACCCACTGTTGAGCAAATCGGGCGTGGAATCAAAACGTAGTTATTTAATTTTAATGACACGTTCTTCACAAAGGATATTCACACTGTGTTTACGCGGTTTTTTGCGATTTGAGCAAGCACTTCAAAAGATGTTCACAAATTTCAAATCTTGTTCACAGTTGAGGTTTTTAAAAACGGGTTTGCAATTGCAGATAGTCAAATAACGAAAAGCCTGATCCAAGCCAGCAACAATCTGCGCACTCCATGACCTATAAATTCTGTTCAAACCCCACCAATCCACTTGCGGTCTTCCCAGACGGCCTTGATGGAGGTCAGATTGCGCGAATCAAAGATGTTTTTCGCAGCGGCGACGAGATCACCCTTTTTCAAATTGTTGAACGCGTCGCTCGCGCTGATGGCGACGAATTGCAGCACACTCGGGTCGCGGTAGCAGTCAATCATGCAGCGCGTGCAGCCGTCGCGGATGAGCTTCGAGTCGTCCCATTCCCAGACCTTGCACATCGGCTTCTCCCAGAAATGGCAGCGATACAGATCCAGATTCCAGTCGAGGTAAAAATACTTGTGCCCGCCGAGGCAGCCGAACTTTTCCTTCTCGCCGCGCAAATGCCGCTGCATTTCGTCGAGCGATTCCGTCGGGTTCACGACCCCGAAATTTTTCGGGGCTGTAAGTTTCATCGTTTTGATTTTTTCAAACAATTCGATGAGTTCGGTCTTGTTGAAATTGACAAGGCCGCTGTCGCTGAAACTCAAATAACTGCTCGCCAGCGATGTCAGCGGATAACTGAACGTGCAGCTTTTGAAGCCAAGTGATTCGAGAAATGCCGGTAACTTTTCGTAATCTTCAATCAGCCGGCTTGCCGTGATGCTCGCGGTGGTTTGAATTCCAACGGAGTGGAAAAAGTCGTTGGCTTTCTTTATTTTTTTGCAAACGTCCGGCAGGCCGCGATTTTTTTCGTGCGCGTTGATGTCGTGTGCGTCAATGGACATGATGACGCTGGTCAGGCCGTCGCTGGCTAGACCGCGCATGTTTTCCTCGGTCCACAAACCGCCGTTGGTGCAGATCATCGGATGGATGCCGCGTTCCGCCGCGTAGCGCGTCATCGCCCGCAAATCGCGATGCACCATCGGCTCGCCGCCGACGAAGAGCAGGTAGCCGATGTGATTCTTGACGGCAATGTCAATGACTTGCTTCGCCTCATCGAGCGTGACGCTTTTGCGGGCCTTGGGATCAAATTGCGAGCGCGCAAAACCGCAGAAACCGCAGTCGGCGTTGCAGATGTTCGTGATGGCAAACTGGAGATAGCCGGGGCCGCCGTGATTGAGAACTTCGCCCATGAGTTTGAGCATACCCTTTTTGGGGCGCGTGACGGGCTTGGAAAAATCAAGCGCGGGCCGGGCCGCCGAAACGGGTTCGGCAGTCGGCGGATTGGGCGCGGTTGAAATGTTGCTCATTACAATTGGTGATTGTGTCTGCAAGTAATGCTACGGGCAAACATTCTTTCGTGTGATAAATAGCTGCGGAAGATTTTCGCTTTGCGGAAGCGATGCTAAAAGCTTAGTGTTTGTACGGTTTGTCCGATGGTGTAATGGTAACACAGCGCCCTTTGGAGGCGTTATTCATGGTTCGAATCCATGTCGGACAGCCATTCTGGATGATTTTGCGAACCTCTCTTAAAGTCCGCTAGTACATAAACTTCCAACTCCAAGTTTGCCAGGAGTAGCATTGATATGCTTCAATAGACAACGCATGGTTTCCGTCTTTTCCTGCGGAGTAAAAGGATTTTATTTGGAATATTCCTTCTGAGCGTTGAGTTTGCCATCCGCACCAAAGGTGAGTTGCAAATAGCGTCCGGGGAAATATGTTGCGGGGTTGTCTGGTGTGAAATTCGGGGTAGGAACAGGATGCTGGGGCATAACAACAGGTTCGGCGTTGACAACAGTCTGGCTGCGTTCGGTCATCCATTCAACCACGGTCGAACCGTCGGAAAGTTTCTTGGATTTGGCTGGCTGGCCATATTCCATGACCGCCTGATCGTAGGTGTAATTTCCGATGCGCGCCGACCAGTTAATTTTCTGCGTCGCGCAGCCGGTCAGCACTGCCGCTACAAGAAAAGTCAAAATCATCGATTTCATGGTTCAATTGTATCAACCATCAACTTCCAGTCCCACCTAATTTTTCCAGACCCAATCACCTTTGGAATAATCAATTCCGCCGGTTTGGTTTGGCGGTGCTGCCTGTCCGCCATCGTCTGTTTCGTTCCACCCGATAGAATAAAGCGCGAATTTTCCGCCAGCCGTTGGACGATAAATGAGTGGTGTGCCGCCGATGATGTCGTGCGGAATGTTTCCTATGAACTGTGGGGTAAGCGCGTCGAGGGACGCTGGATATTCACCGTGCGCAAGGTGATAACGCTCCAGCGCGCAGACGATTTGCGCCTCGTTCACCATTGTTTGATTGTGTGCCGTCGTTTGCTCCGCTTTGGAAAAATTGGGAATGGCAATCGCGGCCAGGATTCTAAAAGGCGTAAATGGCGATTTGTAGCTCAAATAATTGTTAACATCGCGGAGTGCTTCGTCAATTTTGCGCGGCGCAACGGTGTCGCGCGCGAGATCAAAACCATCCAGCGGTTTCAGCTCAAGCATCGCGACATTGACCATGTTTTGGTAAGACCAGCCGCGCGGCCAGAGCCACGAACCGATGTTGTCTGGCCATTTTGAAGAACTGCCAAAGTTCATCAATTGATGGAGCGGCATGATTTCAAGATCGCGGCATATCGCCGCCGGTTCTTCTTGAAGTGCCTGCAACACAAACGGAGTCAGATTTATTTCAGCGAGTTGTTTTTGAAGTGCGATCAGTTGGGGTTCTTGCCATTCCTGTAATCGTATTCCTTCGGTAATGGTGTCCACATAAAGTCCGGTGACGGCGACGTTGATCATCGCCGCGACCAACGTCATCGGTTTGCCGGTGGGTGCGGCTTCGAGCAGGCGGCACATGTCGTGTAGCAACGTCAGTTCGTGCAAGGCTTTATCAGGCTGGCCAAGTAGCAAATAGCATTGCGCGCGCGCGGCTAGCGTCTGTGCGAGAATCCGGACAGCCATGAAATTCGGAATTGGTTGCTCGTATGGCTTTGAATAGTCGCCGTCCATTCGCGCGTAGGGACGTTGCAGCGCTTCACGAATCAAATCTAAATCTGGCTCAAACCGGTCACCCCACGCCAGATAATCAGCGGCAGAGGCAGAGTCGAGAATTGCGCGGAATGCATTGGTTCCGTCGGATTCAACTTGTATGCGGGGCAGTGCAACCTTCGCTTTGCTGTTTGGGAAAAATTCCGTGAGGAAATTCATCATCTCCTTTGCTGTAGGCGGCGTATCCGAGCGAAAAACTATTTCCACCGGCTTGATTTCGTTGGGTGGATGGACAAGAAATGTCAATTGTTGAGGGCTGATTGCGTTCGTCCCGATGGCGTCGGCAAACAACTTTATCAAGCGTTCACGAATTACCGGAGGTGCGTAAAATCGAAGATCGTCTGGGTTTTTCGTTGTAATGCGCGCAATGGTGGTTTGGGGATCATAAATCAACCGGAGATCGTATTTGTTGAGGATTGCCAGAAGCACCTCTCGCGCAGGGGTGTTCCTCCAGAGATGTGTAATTGTTGGTTCGGGTTTGATTTGCCCGTTCTGATCCGGAAAACCGTAACCGATCTTGGGGTCGAGCAGGTAATTTATCCCCAACAGGTGCGCCAATGATTCAATTGCAGTGGTGACTGGAACATCTTCAAACTCGATGGGCATTCTCAATTCATTGTTTGAAAATGGAAAGGAGGTGTTTGGAACAACCGCATTTTCTGTATTGGGAGATTTTATCGTGATAAGCGCAATGCCTGTTTGTGGCTTCTCGACAAGCTGAAGCCCGTAAGCATCGAGCAAAGCTTCGAGCACCTGCCGTGGGGTTACATTTTCCCAACGAATTGAGAGGGTTGGTTCAGGTGTTATTTGTCCATTCTGATCCGTCTTGCCCCAATTGATATCGGGGTCGAGTGTGTATTTTACCCCCGATAAACGCGCCATTGTCGCGATGACCGTGGTGATCGGAACGTCTTGAAATTGAATCGGCAAATTATTCGTATCGGTGCTGGAAACAGGCGGGACATTATTCTCTGGCATCCCGTCCTCCGTAAAAACTGCCGGCCCAAAAGGATCGTATCGCAGGACAATGTCCGCGTTTTCAACAACAGCGTTGCTGGCTGAATCCGGCTCGATGGTTAGTTCGGCGATGGTAGCGGAACTGGCACTGTGGTTCTGCTTGGCAAATGAATCAGTGCTTAAACTTGAAGTCAGTTCGTTGGAATAATTGCCACCCGGCTTTGGTTTGATAAACCAATCGGCCATTTTGGGTGCTTTAAAAAAGTTCTGGTCGTCAGGAACAGGTGGTGGGATGTAAGCACTCCAATCCAGCATTTCACCCTTGGCTTCCAGCTCAGCCTTGCATTTTTCCCAAGCTCGTTTGCCGCGCCAGTCTTCCTCGGCATAAAACAGCGTAATCAACAGGGCGAAACTACTCAACAGGATTATTGCCCGCCATGCTTTTGATTTCGGCAACAAGGCCATTCCTCACAATTCTCCAAGAATGCCGATACCGCGTCAATCACACTAAAACGAAGGTCGTGTCCTAATTTGAAATCTGAACAGATTCACCGAAGCGATAATTTGGTGCGCGAAACAAAAGAATTATGCCAAACACAAAGTATAAAGGCGTAAAGTAGATAAGAGGAATCCACCACCATTTCATTCCTACATCACGAACCCTTGGCAGGACAATGAACAACACTGTGTAAGACCATACAACAAAGAACGAACTCCACAAATAACCGCTTCCCTGAATGCTGATTTCATAGCAAATAAGACCCATAATGACGTTTGATGCCACACCTCGCAGGAAGTAAGCAAGCCGATGCAATCGGCGCGGAAAAATAAATTCAACAATCCCATTCATTTTTGGCTTCCGCTGACAATTGCAGCCCGGACTGCCGTTTGCGGTGAAACGAGAGGCGGGATTTCCAACACGTTCACATATTTTGTTTCTCCGTTGGCCGCGTCCATTGCTGGCGTTTCGCAGTCTGCGTGGATATGCGCCGTTGTTCTAATTCTCTTGCGGAGATTACGACGGAGAAGGTGGTTCAAATCCACCCGCCCCACCAAATTTTATGCAATTTAGACCCATTCTGGGGAACTGGCAACTTTCAAATTAGGACACTACCAAAACGAATATCTGTCTTGATCCTCTGGAGCGTTAGAACATATCCCAAAAGCAATACGCTTCTCAGACCCCCCAATCACCCCTGTTTGCAGACTGCCCTCAAGCTATCATCACCCGGTTGCCCTGTTCCGCAGACAAATACGCTGCATAAATCACATTCACGCACTCCACCGCAAGGTCTATGCCGGAGCGCGGTTCCCGGTTCTCACGGATTGCGCCCACAAAATCCTCCATCTCCTGGGCGAAGCCGCGAAACCAGTCTTCATCGCAACTCGGCCGGTTCCAGCCCGCCTTCGTCTCAAGCTTTTCCGTGAAATATTCTCCGGAAAAAACCGAGGCATCGGGCGCGTAGGTCTCAATCGCGTCGTTGGCAGTCATGTTCGCCTTGATCACACCGTCGGTCATGAAGGCCGTGACGCGCGTGTTCAATCCGCCCAGCCCCACATCGCTCACGACAATGTTGCCCCGCGAACCATCCTCGAAGCCAATCACCAGATTGGCCCAGTTCTCCACATCCATCGGGTCGGCGCTGATCCAACGGTTCGCTCCCGCTTCGCTGGCCCGCCTGGCGGCGCTGCTGTGAATCAAGTCGGCCGTGTCCGCCAGCACTGACACTGGCCGGATGCCTTTGCCAAGCCGCAACTGGCCCTCCCATTGTTTCAGGTGCAGGCACGCCCCGACTGAATGCACGCCCATGCGCAGCAACGCGCCGCCGCCTGTTGATTTCCAATCCCGTGAAAAAACCGAGTTGGAGCCTGAATGATTTTCCTCGGCGCGAAGTTCGAAGACCGAGCCTTTGGAAGCCGCGATCAGCCGCCGCATCTTTTCGATGGGCGGCGCATATATCCAGTTTTCCGCATAGCAGAATTTCACGCCATTCCGGCGTACAGCTTCGCGCACCGCTTCGGCATTGTGGCCGGCACCCTCCCTCATTCGTGCCCGCGACACCTGCGTGCCGATCGGCTCCGGGTCGCCGGCTTTTCCAAAATATCCGGTGAGCGGCTTCTCCATGATGATGTGCTTTCCCGCATCCGCCGCGCGGATCGCAAATTCATGGTGCAACGCCGGCGGAACGCAGATGTCAACCACACCAATGTCATTCCGGGCCAGAAGCGAAGCGTAGTCATCCGTGACAAACCCGATTCCGAATTCGCGCGCCAGCGCGCCGCCACTTTCCCTGGTTCGGGAGCAAACGCCCCGGACCTCCACGACATCACGCGGCAGCTTGGCGTAATTTGCCAGATGCATCCGCGCGCCGTAACGCGCGCCCGCCAGGCCTATGCCGAGTGTCTTCATTTGTGCCTGAATATTTACACATAATTCGCCCGGCTTGCACAATACTGTTCTGGCTTCACAGATATCACGGGGAACGGGTTTGGGCTTTGCAAAAATGACTGGACGTGTATAACAATCCGGTGTCCATCAAGCCTGAATCTCTATTACAGCGGCTGTGCTGCTTTGTCTTTCTCCAGGCCCTGCTCGTGGTTTTTATTCCCGTCACGACGGCGGCGGCAAAGCAGTTGTCCATCGCTACGGCGGGTGCCGTGGGCGACGGCATAACGCTCAACACGGCTGCCATCCAGAAAGCGATTGATGCGCTGGCCGCGAATGGCGGGGGGACGCTTGTGATTCCGAAGGGTGAATTTGTGTCGGGCGCGTTTTTTCTCAAGCCCGGCGTGAATTTGTCTCTGGACAAGGGCGCGGTGCTGAAGGGTTCGACGAATATTGACGATTATCCGGAGCTGGAGACGCGCATCGAGGGGCATTTTGAGGTATGGATTCCGGCGCTGGTCAACGCGAGTAACGTAAATCATCTCCGGATCACGGGCAAAGGCACGATTGCCGGCGGCGGCAAGCCGTTTTGGGACGAATTTTGGAAGGCGCGCGCGGTGAACCGGAATGTCACGAATCTCGCCGTGAAGCGTCCACGGAACATTTTCATCGAGGACTCGAAGGATGTGCAAGTCAGCGGCATTTCGTTGCGCGAATCGGGTTTCTGGAACCTGCATCTGTTCCGCTGTACGGGTGTGCTGGTGAAAAACGTGGACATCCGCACGCCTCTCCGCTCGCCCAGCACCGACGGCATTGATGTGGATAGCTGCCAGAATGTGGCGATCAGGGGTTGTTACATTTCCGTGGATGACGACAATATCGGCCTCAAGGGCAACAAGGGAACCTCTGCGATGGACGACAAGACAATCCCGCCCGTCGAACATATCCGCATCTCCAACTGCACGTTTGGGCTGGGTAATTCCGCTCTGACGCTCGGCAGCGAGAATACGCGGGTGAGCGATGTGGTCATAGAAAATTGCCGGCTGACCGGCACGAACAAAAACTGCGTCCTGAAACTTAAACTCCGCCCCGACACGGAACAGCACTACGAAAACATCACCGCCCGGAATATCACGGTGCAGAATCCGAATGCGCAACTGGTTTCGATCCAGGGCTGGACGCAATTCTTTGATTTGCAGGGCCAGCCAGCGCCGGGCCAATGGGTCACCAATGTGACCCTGGCGAACATCACCGGCCCCCTGCACGATTTCGGGCGGGTGGACGGGCCGGCTAAAAGCACCGTGTCAAATCTTGCCTTCAAAAACATCAACATCAAGTTGAAAAACTCCGCAGTGATGATTCGAAACGTGCAGAACTTGAAATTTACAAACGTGAAGATTAATGGCGTTGCCTACACCGGCGATCCGGGAACAGCCGCAAAGTAAAAGTTTCCGTCCGCACCGTGTCGCGCAACTCCTGCACTTGCTTGCAGATTTTTGTTCCACGCATGCCGGGCAGCCAAAATTCTATAGCGGTTTAACTATTTCTGTAGCCGAAGAAAGGGCATTGTTTTGAGCTTTTTGTGCATTTTTGTGGCTATGGTTTAAGTTGATTTGCTCTAAAGGTCACTCTTCAATATCCGTTTCGCAGGCGTTGCAGTCCTCTGCGTTCAATTCCAAATCCTTTGATCCGTTCGCGCCCCAACGTTTCAGGTAAACCATGAGAATACTGATGTCGGCTGGCGAAACGCCGGAAATGCGGGCAGCTTGGCCAATCGTTGCCGGACGAATCTTGCCGAGTTTCTGCCGCGCCTCCAGCCTGAGACTGGGAACGGTTGAAAAATCAAAGGTCTCAGGAATTCCTTTGTCTTCCAGTGTCTTGAATTTTTTTACCTCCAATTCCTGGCGTGCAATATAGCCGGCATATTTGACGGTTATTTCAACTTGCTGGACGACCTCATCTGTAAGTTCTTCATTCCGTTGGGGCAAATCTTTGTAACTTATTTCAGGCCTGGAAAGAATTTTTGCAATTGAATCTGATTCATAATATGTTTTATACAAACGACTTATCTCATTATTTATTGCCTCTTCCTTTGCCAAATATTTTCGATAATTATGATCCGGCAGAAGACCGATTTCATGGCCCATCTGGGATAATCGAAGGTCAGCATTGTCCTGCCGTAGCAAAAGACGATATTCAGCTCGCGACGTGAACATCCGATAAGGTTCCGCCGTTCCTTTGGTGATCAAATCATCAATCAAAACGCCGATGTATGCCTGGTCGCGCCGAATGACAACCGAATGCAATCCTTTGGTCCGGCGCGCGGCGTTGATTCCAGCCATGAGGCCTTGGGCGCCGGCCTCTTCATATCCCGACGTGCCATTGATCTGGCCCGCTAGAAACAGATTGCGGCAAACCTTGGTTTCAAGTGTTGGGTGCAGTTGGGTTGGATAGGCGAAGTCGTATTCGACGGCGTAGGCAGGCCGCAAAATTTCGGCGTTCTCACAGCCAATAATGGTGCGAACGAGCTCAAATTGCACATCAAATGGCAGGCTGGTTGAGAAACCATTGACATAAAATTCATCGGTCTCTATCCCCTCCGGTTCGAGGAAAATCTGATGCCGTTCTTTCTCCGGAAATTTGACGATTTTATCCTCAATTGAGGGGCAATACCTGGGTCCGACGCCTTCGATTATTCCAGCGAAGAGCGGTGATTTATGGAGATTTTGGCGTATTATTTTAGCTGTATTTTCAGTTGTAAATGTAATGAAACAAGGCAGTTGCCCATTAAGTCTGTCAAGAATTGAACCGGCAGGGTATTTTCCGCCTGAAAGACCAGCACCTATTGGTTTGGTTCTGGAATGTTCCATGTGGAACAAATCGTCTTTCCAGAATGTAAAGTAAGGAACTGGCTCATCTCCCTGCTGAATTTCAAGCTTTGTAAAATCAATTGAACTGCGCAGCAAACGAGGCGGGGTTCCTGTCTTTAACCGTCCGAGTTCCAAGCCCAATTCTTTCAGCGATGTCGAAAGACTCATCGCAGCTGCGTCTCCAGCACGTCCGCCGGATTGTTGGTTTGATCCTATATGCATCAAACCTCTCAAAAAAGTCCCGGTTGTGATGACTATGGCTTTGGTGATGTATTGGACTTCCATTGTCGTTTCTACACCAAATGCCAATCCATCCTTATGCAGAATTTTGGACGATTGCCCTTGTTTGACATCCAAGTTGGGTTCGGATTCGCAAACCCATTTCATTCTGAATTGGTATGCCTTCTTGTCACATTGAGCGCGGGGTGCCCAGACCGCTGGACCTTTCTTTGTATTCAGCATTCTGAACTGAAGCCCGGTCATGTCGGTGGCTTTGCCCATTTCTCCGCCCAAGGCATCAATCTCTCGTGCTAAATGCCCCTTTGCGAGTCCACCAATGGCGGGATTGCAGGACATCTGGCCGATTGAGTCGGCGTTCATGGTAAGCAGCAAAGTCTGGCAGCCCATGCGTGCCGCAGCAAGTGCTGCCTCTACTCCAGCGTGACCTGCGCCGACAACAATGACGTCGTATCGCTTTGGGTAAACAAACATGAAACTTTACGTCAGGCTGTATTTCGCGCCGAACGGCGATTTTGCGGGAAGCTTTTGGATTTTACGATCTGGGTTCAGCGACAGGTGTTCGCAAATTTTGAAAATTGTTTCGACCTCGTCATTCGCTTGAATTTCTCTAGCAATTTCAAGCACAGTGAACGGTTGCCGTGGGTGTTTTGAAAGTAACTCCCATATTCGGCGCTGAATTGCGATGACATTGCCCGCAGCCTTCTTGCCAGCTTCAACGCCAGGTTGGTGATAGGCGTTGATGTTGACTAACGAAGCATAGAGACCAACTGCCCGTTCAAACAGGGCAATCAACATTCCGACTGCAAAGGGGGAAACTTCTTTGATTGTTAGGGTCATGGACTCACGACCACCTTCAGCCAATGCCTGGCGTGTGCCCAAATAAAAACCGTGCAGAAAATCACCACTTGTGACGTCAGGCTCAACTATCAAGCTCGGATGTCGTTCATCCTTCAATACCTCGATAAACGTCACAAAGAAATTACTTAATCCATCTCTAAGTTGTTGAATATAAGAATGTTGGTCAGTTGAACCCTTATTCCCTAGCACTGTGATGCCTTGATTTACCACATGCTTGTTCAAGTCCAATTCTTTGCCAAGTGACTCCATTACGAGCTGTTGAAGATACTTTGAAAACAGCTCTATTCGATCTTTGTAAGGCAAAACAACCATGTTTTTTGTTCCTTTACCGTTACCGGATTCATACCAAGCCAGAGTAACTTGAGCTGCTGGATTCAATTTAATGTTCGGTGTTCTTGTCAATTCGTCACACTCACGGGCACCGGCGAGCAAACCGTCCAAGTCGAATCCTTGCAACGCCGCCGGGAGCAGGCCGACAGCCGACAATTCGCTGGTTCGTCCGCCAACCCAATCCCACATGGGAAATCTGACAAGCCATTTGTTCTCAATCGCGTATTTGTCCAGCTCGCTGCCTTGCATAGTGATGGCAACCGCATGCTGTCCGAAATGCAGGCCCGCCTTTTCAAAGGCGGCCCTGGCAATCAACATTCCATTCCGTGTTTCTTTCGTGCCGCCGGATTTTGAGATGATGATGCAAAGTGTCTTGCCCAAATCAGAAGCGATAGTGGCCAAAACGCGATCCATGCCGTCGGGATCGGTGTTGTCAAAGAAGAACGGCTTGAGTTTGTCCGTACGCGGGTCTCCCAAGGCGTTGGCCACAAATTGCGGCCCCAACGCCGAACCGCCGATGCCGATCAGTAGATAATTCTTGAACGACCCCGCCGAACCGCGAATTTCGCCGGCGTGAATTTGAGCCGCGAAACCCTTGATTTTTACAAGGGTTTCCTCGATTTCCTTGCGGATTTCCGGTGACGGCGCGAGCGCCGGGTTCCGCAGCCAATAATGCCCGACCATGCGATTTTCATCGGGATTGGCGATGGCGCCCTTCTCCAGCGCGGCCATGTCCGCGAACGCCTTTTGCATCCTTGGCTCCATCACCGCGAAGAACGCGTCATCCACGTTCATCCGGCTCAAATCCACAGCCAGACCGAGCGCGGGAAACTCGGTGTAATATTTTTGAAACCGTTCCCACCATTCCTGTTTTGAATAATTCATAAATCCTAAATTTTGAAAATTCGTCGGATAAATGCGACGACGCGTCAAGACAAGAAAATAGCACACCGGGGTTTAACCACAAAGGCACAAATCACGGAGGGGAAAATGATTGAAGCCCGGACGGAAGGTTCGACAGGTTACTTCACTGGCAACAGGGCGCGAATGCTTGTTCCGCGTCCGATTTGGGATTTGATGCGAAGACTGCCACGATGCGTTTCAACGATGCGCCCGACGATAGCCAGTCCCAATCCCGTACCTTTGGCTTTCGTCGTGCTCAAGACCGCCGTGAATGCCCGCCGTTGCAATTCCTCGCTCATCCCTTTGCCGGTATCCTTGAACTCCACCGCCACATGTGTCGGCTTTTCAACCGCGCGCGGCTGGCGAACGGCGCGGGAGCTGATGGTCAGCGTGCCGCCTTCCGGCATCGCTTCGGCTGCGTTGAGGATCAGATTCAAAAACGCCTGCTCCAACTGCGGCGCGTCGCCCATCACGGACGGCAGGTCCGGCTGCAATTCGCGGACCAGCCGGATGTTCTGGTTGGCCAGCTTGTGACGCACCAGCAATCCGAGTTCGTCAATCAAATCGTTCAGGCTCACCGGCGCATATTTCGGCTCCGTCGTGCGCGCAAAGTCGAGAATCTGCTCCACGATTTTGTTCATGTGCTCGATTTTCGAGTCAATGATCCGCGCATCCTTCGCGCGCGGGTCGCTGTCCGGGAATTTCAAATCCAGTGAGTGATACAGCAGCTTCACCACCGTGAGCGGATTGCGGATTTCGTGCGCGACCTCGGCGGCGAGCAGGCCGAGCGCAGACAGTTTTTCGTTCTGCCGCAATTGCTCCTCCACATCCACGACGCGCTCATAAAGCCGCGCCTTTTCAATCGCAATCGCGGATAATTCCGCCAGCGCGCCCAGGATGCGGATTTCCTCGTTGGAAAAATTGTAAGACCGCCCGGTGTAGACGTTCAACGTGCCGATGACCTGGCCGGCGAACAGCAGCGGCACGCTCAAAAGTGAAATCAGCCCCTCGCGCCGCGCCAGTTCCACATTTTGATAACGGCTGGAAGTCTGGACGTTCTCCACCTGCATCGGCTTCTTGCGTCGCGCCACGACGCCGAGGACGCTTTCCTCGACGCTCAACCTCGGCTTCTTCAGATATGCCTCGCCCGCGCCGTGGCTGGCGCGCAGATCGAGCCACTCGCGGCTTTCATCCAGCATCATCAGCGAGCACATCCGCGCGCGCATCAAAACGCATGCCTCGCGCGTGATGGCGCGCAGCGCCTCGTCTAGGTTCAAGGTGGAATTGATGGTGCGGCTCACGCTGGCCAGCGACTCGAACAGCCCCGCCTTCAGCCGCAACTGCTCGTAAAGCCATGTGTTTTGAATCACCTTCGCCGCCTGCACCGCCAGTTCCTGAAGCAATTCCTGATCGTCCGCGCTGAACGCCTCCGTCTTGTCCGAATCCATGTTCAGCACACCGCGGATTTCGCCGTTCACCTCGAGCGGCACGGCCAGTTCCGATTGCACGCCACGCCGCGCCGCCACGTAGCGCGGATCCTGCTTCACATTGCCCACGCGCGCGGGCTTGCCAGTGCGCACCACCCAGCCAGTGATGCCCTGGCCGACGCGCAACCTCAGCTTCGTCGCTGCGGACGGCAGGTTATGCGACGCATGAATCTCCAGGAAACCCGACGTGGGATTGATGAGAACGACAGATCCGGACGACGCCCCCATGAGCCGCACCGCTTCGCTCACGATCAACTGCAGCGCCTCCTGCGGCTCCAGAGTGGAGTGGATGACATTGCCCACCTGATAGAGCAGCTTCAACCGCTCGTGTCGCGAAACCAGTTTTGAAAGTTCGTCGCTCACAATCTCATCGCACACGCGCCGTCAGCCACAATCCGGCCACGCCAAAAAACATGTTGGGCAGCCACGCCGCCAGCCATGGGGGCAGATACCCGCCGGAGCCGAACGCGAGGCTGAACTGCTGGACCACAAAAAATCCAAAGCAGACGAATATGCTGCCCGCCACGCCAAAAAACAAATTGCGCCGTCCCGACGCCGCGCCAAACGGGATGGCGATGAGCACCACCACCAGACACGTCCATGGCGCGGCCAGGCGCCCGTCAAATTTCGTCCAATAGTAACTGGCTCGGCTTGGCTGCAAATCGGCGGGATGCGCCCGCAAATACCGCCAAAGCTCCGCCAGCGGGATGTTCAACTTCTTCGAGTTGAGCCTGTCGTATCTGCTGAACCGGATGTCGCGCTCGATGTCCTTGGGCGTTTCCTCGAATTGCGGCATCGCCAGTACGTTGGTCAGCAGCAGGGGAAGCTCCTGGGAGGTCTGGCTGGCTTGTTCCCATTCCGTCGCGTTGAAAAAAGTCCAGACACCGTTGGTGCGAACCGCGCTTTCCGCCTTCAATTCCCGCCAGGAACCATCCGGCAACGGCCAGCTTACCTTCGGGCCGGTCATCTCCGCGGTAGCGGCGTGATATTCCGTGAATTGCCACAGGCGGCGCGCGCCCGCGTTGAAATAGCCCCGATACCCCTGCTGCATTTCGGCGACTTCCGGATTGGGAACATACCGGTGCAAAATATGGTCCGCCCAGGCCGCGCCGCGCGGGACCAGCAATTCATTCAATGCGAACAATACCGCGCTCGCGGCCAGGCCGACGGCAAGATGCGGCGCGCAAATCCGCCACAAGCTCACGCCCGCAGCGCGCATGGCGGTGATCTCGTTATGGCGCGCATGATTCGTGAGCGAATAAAGCAGCGCCAGAAGCAGCGCCACCGGCAGGATTGTCACCAGGAACTCCGGCGTCCTTGCGAGGGAATAGCCGAGCACATCCAGCAAGTGCAGTTTGTTCTCCTGCAATTTGTCCAGTTCCGTGAACAGGTCGTAGGAAATCCAGAAAATCAAAAATCCGCCGAGGCAATAAGCCATCGGCGTGAGCAGTTCGCGGAACAGATACCGGTCAAGCAGCCGCATGGTGCGCAGCTTAAACGGCGCGGCTTGAGCGGGGCAAGTTTTGTCGGAAGCCGGCTCCCGACTTGGTTCAATTCAAATCCGTCAACATCCGCTCGACGGTTGCGAGCAGGCCGGGCACGCGCGTCTCGACGGCCTGCCACAACAGGCCATAATCAATTGCGTCGTAACCGTGGCTCACACGGTCGCGCATCCCGGCGATGCCGCGCCAGTCCACCGCCGGATATTTCGTCGTAAGTTCCGGCGGCAGCCGCTTGACCGCCTCGCCCAGAACTTCCATCACGCGTTCAAACGCCGCCCGCTTTTGCCAGTCCGTCATGATTTCGGGCAGGGAGTTTGCCTTGCATAGTTCCTGCGCGTGCCGCGCGTGTTCGGCCAACTGCCGTAGTGTCACTTTGGGATCATGTCTGCTCATAGACCGTCATCGCCTCGTGCAGAACTTCATCGCGGAAATATTTGCTCAAGCTGTTGGGGGTGTGCAAATCCACCTTGCGTCCGATGATGGGCGCAAGGTCTTCATGCCAGCCGAAAAACTCCCAGCCGGGACGCGATGTGGGCAGCAACTCCGCCAGCACGTCCACGTCGCTGCGCGCAGGGTCGAAGTCATCCCGTAGCACCGAGCCGAACAGGCTCAATTTGCGGATGCCGCGCTCACGGCAGAACTCCGCGATCTTCTCGCGGTCAATCTGGATGGGCAATTCGGCGACGCTCATGACTTTTATCATCACGCAAAAACCTGTTCCGTGCAATCCTCATTCCGCCTCCACGCCGGTGTCAGCGGAATCATCCCCTCACCCCGCCCAAGCGGGGACTACCACCGCTTGGGAAGCGGCGGGAGGAATTTGCCGAAGGCAAAGGCCCGACGAGGGCCGAGAGAGCGGGCGCGAACGAGTCATTGGGACAGAGGGGAATATTATTTGAAACGCACTACCTCACTCCGGTCTTGCACAATAATGGCCGGTGGCGCTTCAAAATGGTGGCAGCCCGCAAGGACCTTCAAGTAGTTAACCAGATTTGTATATCCGAGGGTTAAACTCTTCCCGCTTTCCGCCTATTGACCACTGACTTCCGCCTCGCTCCTCGCTCTTCATTCGATGTTCGGTGTTGGATGTTGGATATTTTCCATTTCAGAATTTTTATCCGTGTTCATCTGTGTTTATCCGTGGTTAAAAAAAGGCCACTGGACTCAAAAGCCCCAACACCCACCCCGCTTCGCCCGTTTTGTGATGGCATCTTGGCGGATGATGGATAATGTTAAGTCCGGCAAACACAACAAAAGGTCACACCATGGCACAGGCAATCATGGACCCGGAAAAGGTCCGGCGCTTCGCGGATGAACTGCAGCGGTTCAACTCCGACCTCGAAAACCGGCTGGTGCTGCTCCAGGCGCGCTTCGGCGCGCTGGGCGACACTTGGCAGGACCAGGAGCACGAGAAGTTCGCCGAGGAATTCAAACTGGCGATGAAGGCGCTCAAGAAATTCGTCGAGCTGTCCAAGGAACACACGCCTTATCTCCTGCGAAAGGCCCAGCGCATCGAGGAATATCTGCACCAGCGATGAAATTCGGGTCTGGGATTTGGCGTCTTGCGTCTGGGAACTTCCCAGACCCAAGACCCCAGACCCCAGACCACAATTAACATGACAACCCAAGCCAAAATCACATCGGTGGAGGCGATTGAGCTGTTCCGCGCGGCCCTGATTGTGTTCACGAGCCAAGCGCGTCCTGCCCTGGAGGAGATTTCCAGCGATGTGCTGCGGACCCGGCTCTGGCTGGAGAACGATCAGCGCAGGTTTTTGGAGAATGAGCTGCGGAAACAGAACAAAAAACTGGAGCAGGCGAAGCAGGAATTGTTCACCGCGCGGCTGTCGGATTTTCAGGAAACCACGTCGTTGCAGCAAATGACCGTCAACCGGGCGCAGCACGCCGTCCACGACGTGGAGGCAAGGCTGGGGGCGTTGAAAAAATGGGACCGCGAACTGGACAACCGCTCGGCGCCGATGCTCAAGGAGGTGGACCAGTTGCACGGTTTTTTGACGGCGGAAATGCCCAAGGCCATCGCGTATCTGGCGCAGGTGGTGAGGGCGCTGGACGCTTATGCCGAAACTGCCGCGCCCGCGCCGCAAACCAAAACTGGAAATGACAAAGGCTGAATTATGAGGAACCAAACAAATTCGACATTCGCCGCACGAGGGATTCCTTCAACCTTCAACCTTCAACCTTCAACCTTCCCCCGATGAGCGCGAGCGGCGGCAAGGGCCGGCTGGGCGGCGCCTCCAAAGAGCTTGCACTCAAATGGGAGGAGACGAAGAATTACTGGCGCGACGAGAAGAGCGCGGAGTTTGAGCGGAAGTATTTGCAGGATTTGTTCGTGAGCGTGAACAAGGCCATTGCGGTCATAGACAAGTTGGATGAACTTTTGAAAAAGGTCAGGAGCGATTGTGAGTAACTTGGGCGTCAAGGAAATGCTCGCGCTGCTGGACGCGCTGAAAGGCGCCGTCCGCAATTTTGCCGCGCGCGAGGAGAAATTGAATGGGGAGTTCCGCGCCCAATCCGCCGCCGCCACCCGGTCATCGGACGACGCCGTCGTCAAGCGGACGGAGAAACTGGCCAACGCCGCTGACAGGGAGAACGCGGAATTTGCGGAGCGAAAAACCAGATGCCATGCGAATTACGAAAATCGCAAGGCCCGCGTCGCCCGCGCCCACGCCGCCGTCCGCAAACGGGTGATGGACGAAATCGGCGAGCAGCACGGGCAGTCGAAATATAAAATCCAGGCGAGCACGCTTGTGGCCGAGCGGCACCGCGATGATGCGCTGGCACAAACCGTCGTGACGCTGGAACATTTCCGGCAAGCCTCGGCCCATGGCGTCGAGGTTCTGGATGATCTGACCCAATCCGCCCGCCGCGCGTTCGGCGGTTGTGGCAAATTCCGGCGGCTGCTTTCCGCAACCACCACCTGGCCGGAACCCGACCTTTCGCCGGATGAAAATAAATTGTTCGAGGAATTCCAACGTTTGCAGAAAAAATCCGGCGACGACATCGGGCAATTCAACAAAATGTTGCTGCCGAAAATTTTCCGGTTCATTCCCATCTGGCTGGTAACGTTGCTGTTGCTGGCCAGCGTGGCGGTGCTGGTGATGGCGCATTTTGCCGTGAAAATGATTGTGCCGGCGCCGGGCGCGGGTGGGGTCGCGGCAGTAATGCTGGTTTTGCTGGCAATTTATTTCTTTGGGACTGGCGGCGCGGCTCCGCTGGCAAAGACAATTGCCGGCGATCTTGCTAAGGCGCGGCGCGTGCTGGATGCCGCAGCGGAAAAATCCGAATCAAGCTACCAGCGTGAGCAGGAACGATTTCACGCAGAATTTGAACAGACGGTGCGCAATCTGAATCAGGAATGGCGCCAGGCAGTGCGCGGAGCGATGGAATTGCGCGGCGCGAGGCCGGTGAGTCTGGATGAACAGGCGCAGCGCGCCTCCCATAAATGCGAACAGCTTCATCGCGCCAGACTCGCACAACTCGAAAAAGACCACGCCGCCAACATCGCCCGGTTGCGCGAGGGATTCGAAACGGAAACCAGAAAATTCTCCGAAACGCTCGCCGCGAAAATGGCGAAGCTCGAATCCGACTTTGAGGCGCAATGGCTGGCGCTCGAAAATGAATGGAAAAACTCGATCCAGCCGCTTTACGAAAATATCCGCGCCGCAAATTCCACCGCGGAAAAGCTTTTCCCTGAATGGGATACCGTCAAATGGAAAGACTGGACGCCGCCACGCGAATTCAAAAATGCCGCAAAATTCGGGCGGCTGGAGGTGGATTTGACCGCGCTGGCCGAAACAATGCCGAAAGACAAACGGCTGGCGTTGCCTGGACCGACCGGTTTTTCCGTGCCGCTGTCGCTGGCTTATCCGCTCGAAGGCTCGATTCTTTTTGAAACAGCCAAGGGCGGCGAAGCCGACGCGGTCGCGGCCATCAACAACATCATTTTCCGCCTCCTCTCCACCACGCCCGCGGGCAAGTTGAGCTTCACCATTTTCGATCCGGTCGGCCTAGGCCAAAATTTCGCCGCGCTGATGCACCTGGCGGATTACGAGGAGGCCACCATCAACAGCCGCATCTGGACCCAGACGGTGCAGTTCGAGGAAAAGCTTGCCGAGTTGACCGAGCATATGGAAAAGGTCATCCAGATGTATCTGCGCAATGAATACGCGACCATCGCGGAATACAACACGCAGGCCGGCAGCATCGCCGAGAAATATCATTTCCTCGTCATCGCATCATTCCCCGTCAATTTCAGCGATACGGCGGCGAAGCGGTTGCGCAACATCGCCGCCAACGGCGCGCGCTGCGGCGTTTATACGCTCATCCACTGGGATCAGCGGAACGCGCCGCCGAATGATTTCGTTCCGGACGAAATGCGAAATAATTCCATCCGCCTCGTTCGTGGTGATAATAATTTCCAGATTGCGAACTGGCGCGAGCCGGGAACGCGGCTGGTGCTCGACTCATCGCCGTCATCGGAATTTGCGACGCAATTCCTGCACGATGTCGGCGAAAGCGGCCGCGGCTCCACGCGCGTCGAGGTGCCGTTCGGGCAAATCGCACCGGACGAGGCGGAAATGTGGTCGGAGGAGACAACCGAGGAATTGCGGGTGCCCATCGGGCGTTCTGGCGCAACGAAGATGCAGTATCTCGAAATCGGCCGGGGCACGCGCCAGCATGCGCTCATCGCCGGCAAGACCGGCTCCGGCAAATCCACGCTGTTTCACATCATTGTCACGAATCTCGCGCTCTGGTGCGGCCCGGACCAGGTGGAATTCTATCTCGTGGACTTCAAGAAGGGCGTCGAGTTCAAATGCTACGCCAGTCGGCATTTGCCGCACGCGAAGGTGGTCGCCATCGAAAGCGACCGCGCGTTCGGCTTGAGCGTGCTGCAACGGCTGGATGACGAGTTGCGCAGGCGCGGCGATTTGTTCCGGCAGCTCGGCGTGCAGGATGTGGCCGGTTACAAGCGCGCGGGCGGCAAGGAGCCGATGCCGCGGACGCTGCTGATGATTGACGAGTTCCAGGAATTTTTCACGGAGGAAGACCGTGTTTCACAGGGCGCGGCGGTTCTGCTCGACCGCATCGTCCGGCAAGGCCGCGCGTTTGGTATCCATGTTCTGCTCGGTTCGCAGACTCTGGGTGGAGCTTATACGCTGGCGCGCGCGACCATCGGCCAGATGGTCATCCGCATCGCTCTCATGTGCAACGAGGCCGACGCGTTTCTCATCATGGACCAGGACAACCCGGCGCCGCGCCTGCTCTCGCGGCCCGGCGAGGGCATTTACAACGACGCTGCTGGTGCGATTGAAGGCAACAGCCCGTTTCAGGCCGTGTGGTTGCCGGAAGAGGTGCGCGATGGCTATCTCGCGAAAATCCGGGAACGCGCCGACGATAAAAAATATCCAGGGCCGTTTGTCTTCGAAGGCAACGCGCCTTCGGAAGTGCGGGAAAATCTGTTGCTTAACGAATTGCTGAAATCATGGAAAACGTTCTCCCTCTCCGCTCCCAGCGGGAGGGGAGAGGGCCAGGGTGAGGTGAGGGAGAAACAGATTCCGGTTCAGTCCCGCGTCTGGCTCGGCGCGCCAAATTCCATCAAAGGCCCCACCGAGGCAATTTTCCAGCGGCAAAGCGGCGGCAATCTTTTGATTGTCGGCCAGAGCGAAGAGCGCGAGCTGACCCTTCTGGTCGTCGCGCTCGTGTCGCTGGCTGCGCAATTTCCGAAAGGCGCGGCGCGCTTTGTCGTGCTCGATAGCACGCCACCGGGATTTCCGGAACGCGATTTCCTCGAGCGCGCCACAAAGACCGTGCCGCACGAAATCCTCCAGGCCGGTAACAGCAATCTGGCCGAAGTCATGGGCGGGCTGGCGGAAGAGTTGAAAAAACGTTCCGCCTATGAGTCTGCTGCCGCGCCGGAGACATTTGTGCTGATCCATGGTCTGCAGAATTTCAAAAAACTCCGGCAGGAGGACGAGTTCAGTTTTTCTTCCGGCGAATCTGCCGCCGTCAACCCCGCCGCCGTTCTGCAAAGCCTCATCAGCGACGGGCCGGCGCACGGCATCCACATCATCGCCACGTGCGACACTTACAACAACGTGAACCGGTTTCTCGGGCGGAAGACCCTGGCAGAATTTGAAATGCGCGTTCTCTTCCAGATGAGCGCCAGCGATTCCGCGAGCCTGGTGGAATCGCCGCACGCCGGCACGCTCGGCCTGCACCGCGCGCTGTATTACAACGACCGCGAAGGCTACACGGAAATTTTCCGGCCCTACGCGCGTCCCGGCAACGATTGGATTGAAGAAATTACCCGCACCCTCGCGCAACATGCCGTTTAATCCGAATTCCGAAGCAGCGTAGCGTCAGGCATCCTGCCTGACGTAGATGGCGGCATCTTGTCGCCCGGGAAAAGGCGGACGCAATATTTCAAAGGCCCAGCGACACCAACTCCCTCGCCCCGCTCCTCGCCTTTTTTCATCCGTGTCCATCCGTGTCCATCCGCGGTTGAAAATTTCACCCCGCATTGACCGCCTCGGCAGCGGTAGGCATATCGCGCTCAGCGATTTTCACGCGCATTTTCAGCAACGCCTGTTCTTGAATCTGCCGTATGCGCTCCCGCGTAAGCCCAAAACGCTCCGCCACTTCTTCCAGGGTTTTTGGCTTCCGGTCATCCAATCCGAAACGCAGCGCCAGTATCCTGCTTTCCCGGGCATCAAGCGTGGCCAGAACTTCCTGAACCAGTTGGTTGTCATTTTCGCCGACAATCTGGTCGAATGGGGCGGCCGCACTCATGTCCGCAACAACTTCCGAGATCGGGGTCGTATCCTCATGGCCGATGGGCGAATCAAGCGATACTGGCGTGCGCGATGCTTCCCGGTATCGTCGAATGCGACCCGCGTCCAGTCCGATGTCAACCGCGACCTCTTCATCGGTCGGTTCGCGGTCGAACGTCTCGCGCAGCTTCACTTCGGCTTTGCGAATATGCGCCATCTTGTCCACGACATGAACCGGCAGCCGGATCGTCTTGGACTGGTTCGACAGCGCCCGCCGGATCGCCTGCTTGATCCACCAGGCCGCATAGCTTGAAAGCTTCGCTCCCTTGCCCGGGTCGAAGCGTTGCACCCCTTTCATCAAGCCGATGTTGCCCTCGTTGATGAGGTCCAGCAGCGGAAGCCCAAGCCCCTGATAATCGCGGGCGATTTTCACCACCAGCCGCAGGTTGGCTGTGATCATTTGCTCCCGCGCCTTTTTGTCACCGCGCTTGATTCGTTTGGCGAGCGCAATTTCTTCCTTGGGCGTCAAAAGTTTTACCTGGCCAATCTCGCGCAGATAAAGCGTCAGGCTGTCGCTGTGCGAATACTCCGCCGGAACAACCTCTGCCGTGACAGTCAATGGTGGAATCATCGCTGGCGTTGTCGCGGTTGCAACCGGATGAGCAGTCATGCGAGCTCGTCGCGACCGACGTGTTGCTGTCGTCCTGGCAGGCGGGAACTTGAGCCTGTTCGTGTTGTTTTGGCCGAACGTGCTGATAAGTCCGGTTGTCCGATGTCTTCGAAATGTGGTTGTCATTTTCAAATGCATTTTGGGTTCAGGCCGGCACGGCGAGTTTCTCCAGTTTGGAAAGTATCGCTTGCTTGCCGGTTACGCCGACGGCTTTATCGCGCACCTCGCTGCCCGCAAAATAGAGCAGCGTCGGGATGGACTGGATTCCGAACCGCGCGGCCAAAGCCGGGTTGTTGTCCACGTTCACCTTGGCGACCTTCACTTGGCCGGCTTGCTCGATGGCAATTTCGTCCAGCAATGGCGCGAGCATTTTGCACGGCCCGCACCATTCGGCCCAAAAGTCCACGAGAACAGGTTGATTGGATTGGAGAACTTCGTTCTCGAAGTTCGCCTCGTTGATTTCAATGGTCGGTTTCATATTACAGTCTTCAATTGTTTGATTTCCACAAAGTTGGTTGTCCATCATCGCATCAGCGCAGGCCGCCGGTGATGTAAAGCGTTTCGCCGGTGATCCAGGATGCCTCATCTGACGCGAAGAAAACCACGGCGGGCGCTATGTCATCAGGCTGGCCGATGCGACCCAGCGGAGTCTGGGCTTCGACTTGTTTGCGCATATCGCTTTCGGTAATCCCGGCTGCATGAAGTCCTTCGGTTTCAATCATGCCGGGATTCACGGCGTTGACGCGGATTTTTCGCGCGCCCAATTCCTTGGATAGCGACCGCGTTACGGCGTCAACCGAGGCTTTCGTGGCGCTGTAAACCGAGCCGCTCGGCGCCGCGAATGTGCCGCTGACAATGGAACTGATGTTGACGATGCTGCCGCCGGCGGGACTGAAGTGCTTGACCGCCTCCTGTGTCGTGAGAATCAACCCGAGAACATTCAGGTCAAATTGCCTGTGAAAATGTTCCGCGGTGACGTTTTCCAGCGGGGAGAATTCATAGATGCCCGCGTTGTTGACGAGAATGTCGAGCTGGCCGAAGACCTTCTTCGTCTCGGCAAACAGGCGTTCAATGTCGGCCTTTTGGGAGACGTCGCCTTGCACGGCGACCGCTTTGCCACCTGAACGTGTGATTTCGGCGACAACCTTGTCCGCACCCGTTTTGCTGGAAGCGTAATTGACGACCACAGCCGCGCCTTCAGCCGCAAGATGACTGGCGATGGATGCGCCAATGCCTTTGGATGCGCCCGTGACGACGGCGACTTTGCCGGTTAGTTTCTTTGTATTCGTGCTCATGTTTATCTTTTGTTTGATGGTTCGTTGGTTGTTTCTCAAAAAGTCAGTGACCGGGTTTGCCCACCGATCAAACTCTGATGACTGTTCCAGGCGGCGACTCCCTGAACTTTCTCCGCTGCGAGAGCCGGAAAGACGAGGTGCGGATACATAGTCTGCCAGGCCAGTGCCTCGGCCTCGTTTAACGCCAGCCGTAGCATCTGGTCCTGCACTTTCGGGGCGCCGCTTGCTTCGGCATAAATGGCGTCCTTGGCCCTGCCAATCTGTGCCAGGATCCCCTTGCAAGAACTTACGCACGCGCTGCCGAAAGCGTTTCCGACATTCGCACTTTCCCGGCCTTCGTTCGTTTGATTCGATTTCATATTGTCCTTTTATTTAATGTAACTGTTACGATTACACAATCGCACAAAAAAAGAGGGTGTCAAATGGCTTTTTTTTGGCTGCATGCCCCGGACGCTTTCACCGCATCAAACACATCGGCCAGCGTGGTCTTTTCCAGGTCCCGTTCCAGGGCGCATTGCGCCGATGCAAACACCTTCTCCAAGGTTTCCCTGATGCAGTGGCCCACCGGGCAGGCCGCGTTGGGCTTTCGTGAGGGCGCGGCAAAGGATTCAGTGGCTTCGACCGCGCGATAAACTTCAGCCAGATTGATGCGCCTTGGCGAACGGCTCAAGCGGGAACCCGAACCAGCCCCCTTGCACGTCTCCACCAGCTTGGCCTTCTGCAAGGCCAGCAGAAGCCGCCGGACAATGACGGGGTTGGTATTGATGCTGCCTGCCAGGTTGGTGGACGTGACGCGGTCGCCCTCCTTGTAAGCAAGGACGGCCAGCACGTGAACGGCCATGGCAAAGCGGCAACTGGTTCTCATAAACGACAATAAATAGTAACCCTGGTGATTACAATTATCAAGTGATTTTCATGATGAAATGAGTTTCGCGACGGAAATGCGTGCAAAAATCGTGGTGCGGCGGCATTCCCTCTGAGCGAAGTTATAGCCGCTTCTTGGCGAACGCTCGCCCTGACGCGGACTTTAGGTATTTCTCAAAAGCCGATGAACGCTGCCGGTCGCCAAATGCAATGGCGGTTTTGATCCGCCATGGCTTATATTTGGCTTGTGCGGGACTTCGCCTGCGTTATGCCGACGCAGACGATCTTTGAGGTCGTCGGTCAGACCAGTGTAGAAACGCGCGAGGCCTGCTTCGCTCTGAAGAATGTAAACGTAGGTAAAATCCATTTTCTGGCTTGCCGGGTCGTAGTTCGGAGCGCTTGCCGCAAAAGGCCAAGAAAGCCCGCCTTCGCCCGGGGACGGACTGCGGCGCGGCAGTCTTCCTTCTGCGCTGGCGCTCCGAACGAAGACTGGAGGCGGCGGGAGTTGAACCCGCGTCCCTGACAAACTTGCCAGCCGCGACTACATGCTTAGTCCGGAGAAGGTTTTCTGCTATGCGATGGCGTCCGGACTCGAGTCGCACTGCCTAGTCCGCATGGAATTTTCTCGGCCAACGGCGCGCGGTCCCCGCCGTCAACCATGCCTGCTGTTGCGTCCGTCCACCGTAG
>Ga0302320_10002534_pt1 | contig 42955 bp, 39 predicted proteins | sample Bog_T0_3_FD_202130 | JGI IMG/M metagenome (GOLD analysis project Ga0302320, IMG submission 202130) | Peat permafrost microbial communities from Stordalen Mire near Abisko, Sweden - Bog_T0_3 | ecosystem: Environmental > Terrestrial > Soil > Wetlands > Peat | place: Sweden: Abisko, Stordalen Mire... | reverse complement strand
GCAAGTTGCAGAGCGACGGGCGTGGAGAGCTCGCCGAATTTCAGCTCCGGGGGAATCTCGATGGGGATCGAGTCGAGTTCGAGATCGTACTTTTCTTTGAGAACGGCGCGGAGCAGGCTGCCGAACCTTTTTTGTAATTCCAAATACACGGGTTTGCGCCTCAGAAATGCTTGATTTTCAAGGTGATTTTAGCACCTGCGGTGCGGCGGGCGCGGCTTTGCGGTCACTCGTGAGCCAAAGCGCCTCAGGGTAATCTGCATCGTCAGCATCGCAGGGTGGTGACAAAGGTCCAATAGCTTAAGATAGAAGGACAGGTAGCCTCGATCCTTCCGGCTCTCGCCAGCGGAGCATTGAACGCAAACTCCCATCCATGAACAATCCTGCTCCGAGTTCTGAACGCTATTACCTCACCACGCCGATCTACTACGTGAACGCGAGGCCGCACCTGGGCCACGCTTACTCGACCATTGTGTGCGACGCGATTGCGCGGCGGAAACGCGCGCTCGGCATCGACACCTGGCTCTTGACGGGCACCGACGAGCATGGACAGAAGATTGAGCGCTCGGCTGCGCAGGCCGGATGCAAGCCGCAGGAGTTTGCCGACAAAATCTCCGCCGAATTTCGCGGGTTGTGGGACCGTCTTGGCCTGAGCTACGACGACTTCATACGGACCACGGAGGAGCGCCACAAGCGCGGCGTGCAGAAGCTGTTTTCAACGCTGCAAGAGCGCGGATTTATCTACAAGGGCTCGTACACGGGGCAGTATTGCGTGAGCGACGAGGCGTGGGTTGAGGTGGCGCCCGGCGCGCCCTGCCCGGACTGCGGACGCATTACCGAGACGGTGAGCGAAGAGAATTACTTCTTCAAGCTCTCGGCCTTCGAGCGCAAGCTGCTGGAGTTTTACGAGGCGAATCCGGGCTTCATGGGGCCGGAGTCGACGCGGCGCGAGGTCGTCAGCTTCGTGCGCAGCGGGCTGAAAGATCTCTCGATCAGCCGTACGAGTTTCAGGTGGGGCATTCCGGTACCGGGCGATGAAAAGCACGTGGTCTACGTTTGGCTGGACGCGCTCGCCAACTACATTACGGCGCTTGGGTACGGGTCCGACGATCCTAAGGACCAGGCGCGCTTTCAAAAATTCTGGCCGGCGGACATGCACCTCATCGGCAAGGAAATCAGCCGATTCCATTGCGTCTACTGGCCTGCGTTCCTGATGGCGGCGGGCATCGCCGTGCCGCGCTCGGTGCGGGCGAATGGGTGGCTGCTGTTTGACCAGGGTAAGATGTCGAAGTCGCGCGGGAACATCGTGCGCGCGGAGACTGTACAGGACGTGCTGGGCGCGGATGCGTTGCGATACTTCCTGCTGCGCGAAATTCCCTTCGGGCAGGACGGAAATTTTTCGTTCGATGCGCTTGTGCAGCGCTACAACGGCGATTTGGCCAACGGCTACGGCAACCTGGTGAGCCGCGTGGTTAACATGGTGCACAAGTACTTTGGCGGAGTGGTGCCGGGTGCAGGGGCACCGACGATTATCGAGTCAATGTTGATTGATCATGCAAAGGCGGTGATTGGAAGCGATAACGCTGAGGATGACAATCCGAGCTTTGCTAAAGCATTTGATGCGATGAATTTTTCCGACGCACTAAAAATGCTTTGGGTCTTGGTGGCTGAGACCGATGGCTACCTGACGGCCAATGCACCGTGGAAGAAGCCCGCGGATCGCTCCGATGCGGAGCATGCGGCGTTGCAGGCGCGCGTGCTGGCGACAGCAGCCGAAGCGATTCGCGTGATTACCGCGCTGGTTTATCCCATCCTGCCGGACTCCGCATCCAAGGTTTGGCGGCAATTAGGCCAGGGCGACATTGCGGATGCCGCAAAGAATTCGTTTTTGACAACACTCGCGTGGGGCGGACTGAAGGCCGGAACAACGTTCGGCGAACCGGCGCCACTGTTTCCCCGTGCGGAGAAAGACGCGGTTGAACGTATGCAGAATCTTGAGGACCAGAAGCCAAGCAGCGCAGTAGAGGCCGCAGGCGGCAGTGAGATCGTGGCTCCGGAGCAGGCTCCCGCAGCGACATCGGTTTCGCACACGGCGCCGGCTGAAAAGAGCTTGCACGCAACCGAAGCGCACACTGCTTCGACCGCGGCTCCCGTGGATGCCGAGCACACCATCGAAACGGCGAAGGTTCACCAAGTGCCGGACTCGCTCGCAAGCAGCCGGCTCACGACGGATCCTCCGCCGGCCGAGGCCAATGCTCCACTCACGCCGGCTGAGGTGGTTGCCGAGAAGCAGTACATTTCGATCGACGACGTGATCAAGGTGGACTTGCGCGTGGCGCAGATCCTGGTTGCGGAACGGATTCCCAAGGCCGACAAGCTGCTGCGGCTCGAGGTGGATCTCGGCTACGAGAAGCGCCAGATTCTGGCGGGCATTGCGCAGTACTACGAGCCGGAAAAGCTCATCGGGCGCAAGATTGTGATCGTGGCCAACCTGGCTCCGCGCAAGATGCGGGGACTGGAATCGAACGGCATGCTGCTCGCAGCCTCGCTTGAGGATGGCGCCCCGGTACTGGCTGGATTCCTGGAAGAGGTTCCGCTGGGCGCACGGTTGAAGTAGGTCCTCGTTCGGTTTCAATCGGCAACGCGACGCATTCTCTATACACATAGATCGTGCTATCCTTACACATCGGGAGGCGCGCGCCTGTGCGGACGAATATCGACATTGACGACAAGTTGATGAAGCAGACCATGAAGGCTACGGGGGCGACCACCAAGAAGGGGGCGGTCGAGGCCAGCATGCGCCTGGCAGTGCAAATGCACAAGCAGCAGAAAGCGCTCAAGGGGCTGTGGGGCATTGGCTGGGAAGGCGATCTGGATGAGATGAGAGAGACCCGATTTCCAGACTGGGATGGGGTCCGGGAGCCGGTCAACACGCGTAAACGCAAGTCAGCCGCCTGACCCTTCCAATGTGCATCGTTCGGATCCTATATGACCATCGTTGATACATCCGTCTGGATAGACTTCTTAAATCAGAGAGAGACGCCGCAGACAGTTTGGCTTCTGGGCGGGCATGAAAACGAACCGATCGCGCTCACATCCCTGGTTCTCACCGAGGCACTCCAGGGGATTCGGCTGGAGAGTCGATTTCAGCAGGCGCTGGCTCATTTCCGGTCGATACCCGTATTCAATGGAGTGTCCCCCGAACTTGCGATTCAGTCGGCACAGAATTTCCGTACGCTGCGCAGCCGAGGCGTCACCGTTCGCAGCACAATCGACTGCTTGCTGGCCACGTTTTGCATCGTAAATGGAAATGGCCTACTGCACAATGACCGCGACTTCGATGCCTTCGAGCGGCACCTTGGGCTGGACGTGAAACACCCTCCGGCAATCCCTCTCAATTAAACTGAAATGTTCCGGAAGAGACTTTCCCATAGCTGCGCTTCCCTGAGGTCCCTTTGCTGATCGATTCCCACGCACACCTGGACAGCCCCCGCTACACCGACGACCGCGCGGAGATGTTGACACGCGCATGGCAGGCGGGAATTGGAGCCGTCCTGACCATCGGCATTGGCGAAGGGCCGCATGAGATGCACCAGGCGCTCGACCTTTGCCGCCAGTTCAACGGGCAGCCGAACCTGCCGCGGCTCTACGCGAGCGCCGGCATCTATCCGCACAACACGCATGAGGCGGATGCGGCAGCGCTCCAGAAGCTCGACGGACTGCTGGCGGAGCCGGAGGTGATTGCCTGCGGCGAGATCGGGCTGGACTATTACCACGAGGGTACGCCCCACGAAGTGCAGCACACGGGGCTCATCCAGCAGCTTGAGATCGCGGCGAGCCGCAAGCGGCCGATTTTGATCCATTGCCGGCCAAAAGAGGGCCTTACGGACACATGGCACGACCTTTTCGGGATTCTCGACGAGCACTGGGGCCCGACCGGGCTGGGCGGCGTAATGCATTGTTTCGGGGCGGGTTGGGACGAGGCGCGGCGATCCATGGACCTGGGTTTCTTGATCTCCTTTGCCGGCAACGTGACCTATCCCAAGGCCCAGCCGCTGCGGGATGTGGCCGCGCGCATTCCGCTGGACAGTCTGCTGGTGGAAACGGACGCGCCCTGGCTCGCGCCGATGCCGAATCGCGGCGAGCGCAACGAGCCGGCGCAGGTCAAGAACACGGCCCAGGTTTTGGCCGGGCTCAAAGGCGTGGACGAGCAGGAATTTGCCCTGGCCACGAGCAAAAACTTCATGAAACTGTTTGACCTTGGGCCGAACGTGGGAAACTGATAGTGGCGCTGCGAGTGGCAAGCACTCCGCGCATCAGGCATTGCATGCAGCTGCCTTTTGGTTTGGTTCTATTCGAGGATAGGTAGGAAATGGCCCAGGAAAATTCATTCGACATTGTGAGCAAGGTGGACATGCAGGAGGTCCGCAACGCCCTCGATCAGGCGCTGAAGGAGATCCACCAGCGATTTGATCTGAAGGGATCGAACTCCGAAATCAAGCTGGAGGGCAACGAAGCCATCCTGCTTGCCTCCGACGGGGAGTACCATCTGGAAGCGGTGAAGGACATCCTGGCGCAGAAACTGGTAAAGCGCGGTGTCTCGCTCAAGAACATGACCTATGGCGAGGTTGAGCCGGCCTCGGGCAAAAGCGTGCGGCAGAAGATATCCTTGCAGCAGGGCATCCCCGCTGAGAAGGCAAAAGAGATTGTGCGGTTGGTGAAGGACTCGAAGGCCAAGGCACAGGCCAGCATTCAGGGCGATACGGTGCGCATTTCAAGCAAAGACCGCGACACGCTGCAGTCGATTATTGCGCTGTTGAAGGGCAAGGAGCTGGGGCTGGAACTCCAGTTCACCAACTACCGCACGAACTAAGAACGGTTCGGAGAATTTTTGAGCACACTGGCGATAGCGACGGCGAGAGAGGTGTTCGACCTGCTGCGGGACGATCTCGTCGCGATTGAGCAGGAGTTGGGCCGCGACGCCGCCTCGGGCGTAAGCACTATTACCGAGATCGCTGAATATCTGCGCGAGGGTGGCGGTAAGCGCATACGGCCTTCGCTGCTGCTGCTGGCTTCACACTTGCTTGGCTATTCGGGTCACGGAGCAATCCGTCTCGGCGCGGTGGTGGAAATGGTGCACACCGCAACACTAGTGCACGACGACATTATTGACGGCGCCGACACGCGCCGCGGAAGGCCCTCCGCCAACACAACGTGGGGCAACGAGAAGTGCGTGCTGGCCGGCGACTGGCTCTACATGCAGGCCTTCAAGGTGGCTCTGGAAGAGAAGAGTCTCCGCGTGCTCGACCTGCTGATCGGACTTACGCAGCAGATGGTTGAAGGCGAACTGCTGCAGATTCAAAAGCTCGGCAAGGCTGTCTCGGAAGCCGAGTATTACGACCTGATCTTCCGCAAGACCGCCTGCCTCTTCTCCGTATCCATGCGGCTCGGCTCGGTGCTGGCCGGCGCAAGCGAAGCCGACGAGACGCGGTTGGCAACCTACGGCCGCACCGTTGGCCTCGCCTTCCAGATTGTGGACGATGTGCTCGACCTTACGGCGACGGAAGAGGTGCTGGGCAAGCCGGTGGCCAGCGATCTGCGCGAAGGCAAGGCGACGCTTGCCGTGATCCACTCCATCGACCACGGAACCGCGAAGGATCGCCAGATTATTCAGCGGGTTCTGGACGACCGCAGCTTTGAGAACGTGAGCCGGCAGCAGATCAAGGACATCCTGTTGCGAAATGGCTCGGTGGAATACGCCATGGGCGTGGCAGACCGCTACGCCGAACAAAGCCGCCAGGCACTGGCTCCGTTCGCTGACTCTGACTTCAAACGCGCCCTGCTCTGGGTGCCGGACTTTGTAGTAGCCCGGGAGAAGTAATGGCTCGCAGTAAATCCGGACAAGCTTTGTGGACCGAGGTCGACTGGTACTTTTCCGATCTGCTGGCGCCGTCGGACGCACTGCTCGACGCGGCCGTCAAGGCCAATCGCGCGGCACGGTTGCCCGCCATCGATGTTTCTCCGCTGCAGGGCAAATTTCTCAACGTTCTTGTGCAGATGACGCAGGCTCGCCGCGTGCTTGAGATTGGCTTGCTGGGCGGCTACTCCACCATCTGGATGGCGCGTGCCTTGCCTCGCGGCGGGCGCATTGTGTCTCTCGAATACAGCCCCAAACACGCTGAGGTGGCCCGCGGAAATTTGCGGCGCGCGGGACTGCTATCGCGCGTGGATATCCGCGTGGGCCCGGCGCTGGACAGTTTGCCGGGGCTGGTGGGCAGCGGGGCGTTCGATCTTGTGTTTATCGATGCGGACAAGGGCAACAACGCGCACTATCTCAAGTGGGCCATCAAGCTCGGCCGCAAAGGTACGGTGATCGTGGTGGACAACGTTGCTCGTCACGGTCACGTCATCGACGCCAAAAGCACGGAGCCTGACGTTGTGGGAACCCGCACCTGCATGGAGATGATGGCCTCACATCCACGTCTAAGCGCCTTCGCTTTGCAGACCGTGGGCGTCAAGGGGCTCGATGGGTTTGCGCTGGCGGTTGTGACCAAGTAATTCCCTGCTCAACCTGCTGCGACAACGGTTCCCTGGTGGTAGATGATCTGCCAGCCGACTTGCGTTTGCTGCCAGATCGTTGATCGGCGCGTGAGGCGCGTGTTATCTTGAAGTAAGGTGTAGGTGAGCAGATACACATCGTCGGCAAGCTTGCGGCACCAGGCATCGGCAATTTTCCAGACGGCGGATTCGGGCGAGGTGCGCCGCTCTTAAAGAGCCTTCAGGCAAAAGGCGCGCGAGTAGCGATTGCCTGAGGCACCCACTTCCCAGAAGTCGTCCGTCGTCATGGCCTCAAGATGCGCCTGCGTCATCTGCAATGGTGGCCAGTGGAAGATGGGCTCAAGGCGAAGCAGTTCGGCGAGCGTGCCGGCGAGTTCCGGAGCGGTAACGAGCGTGGGTTCTTGAAGGGCGTTCATGCGAACAGGATGTCGCTTCGGCTTCAGAGTTGAATGGCGTGTTTGTTTGCGCGGACGAACTCGAAAAGCTGGCCGGCGATGTCTTCGCCGGATTGGTAATAGAACCGATCGTAGGTATCCAGTTCCATTTCGAGTGCGTCGCTCGCTTCCTGGCTGCGCGAGTCAGCATCCGAAGAGGAGCTCGCCGACGTGAGGGCTTCCGTATCAGAAGCGTCCTTGTTCACGAACCGTTCGCGATTGCGCCGCATGAACTCCGCGTGATAGGCGTCCAGCGCTTTCATCAAATCCGCGGCCGGCAATCCCTCGAAGCCGGCGGCCTGGATGGCTTTCTCAACGATGTTCGCAGAGACCGGGCAGACGATACGCCGCAGTGCATCGACGATGAGCGGCGTGTAAACGCAGGAGGAGTTGATGAAGAACTGGCTGAAGCCCCCGTTATTCACTTCGCGCTCCAGAGCCTCGACCGCCAGCACGATGGTTTCTTCGATCGACAAGTTGACGCCAGGGCGGGCTGATTTCTTTTCGAGTGCCTGCTCGAGTGCGACAACCAGCGAGTCCACGCGGTACTGATCGGTGAGCGCAAGCAGTTCATCGAGTGTTTGGCCGGAGTAGCTGTCCAGCCATAGTAGATCTGCCATTGTTTGCGCTCCGGGTGAAAAAGAGTTTTCGATGTGAAGAGGAGTTGTGGCCGAATCGTGCGGCCGACGGCATGCGGCGAAAAGGGTTCGGAAGGAAGACCGCTAGTTAGGACTCTACGCCATCAGGGCGCGGAGCGCTTCCGCATAGTGCTCGGGCAAGGCTTTCTTCACAAGCTGATCGTCGCAGACCACGTGCACTGTTTCGCCTTCCGCGAGGAGCGTGGGCTCCGCGCCTTCGGGCGCCTTGCGCAGGATCCGGTAAGCAAACTTGATGACCGAGCCGCGCAGTAGAGCGGGACGCGTCTCGATGAGAATTTCGTCGTCGTATTTTGCGGGAGAGCGATAGCGGCAGGTTGCTTCCACCACCGGCAGAATGCACTCGTGTTCGGTTTCGAGTTGGCTGTAAGCCAAGCCCAGCGAGCGCAACAGCTCCACGCGGCCAATCTCAAACCATACCAGGTAGTTGGCATAGTAGACGATGCCCATCTGGTCGGTCTCCGCATAGCGTACGCGGACTTGCGATGTTACTGGCATGGCTCGACTCACTCAGCTTTTCGGCTGATCCCTGACACCTGTCCTACGGCTTTAAGTGCGTAAAGATCGGCAGCTTGGTCACGTCGTTGAAGATGACGAAGGCGAAGAATGCGACCAGGACCACAAACGCCGCCTGGTAGATGCGTTCCTTCACGTTGATGCTGATGTCGCGGCGAATCACGCTCTCAATCAGGAGCAGAACAATCAGGCCGCCATCGAGAATTGGGAACGGCATCAGGTTCAGGATGCCGAGATTGAGACTAATCTCTCCCGCCAATCCGAACTTGGGATACCAATCGTGCATCTCCGCCGCATCGCCGGCCATGCGCGCAATGCCAACTGGGCCAGAAAGCTGCGAGACGGAAATCTTGTGCGCGAAGATGCGCTGCAGGACCTCAACGATCAGGAGCGAGTTGTCTTCGCAGTAATCGATGGCCTTGCTGTAGGCCTGTCCAAGGGGTAGCGGATTGTCGCGAATGGGCGTAGGCACGCGCGCGAAACCAAGCTTGTAACCGGATGCATCGAGCTTGGCGGGATGAGCCACCAACGTGAGCGTTGCGCCGTTGCGCAGAACGTTCAGCGTGATCGGCTTGCCCTGGCCTACCTGCATGTACGCCACCAGCGAATCGACGGTGTGGAAGGCATGTCCATCCACGGATTCAATCTGATCGCCTGCCTTCAGGCCTGCTTGTTCCGCGGGCGTTCCCGCCTGCACTTCCTGCACGCCGATCGGTCCGGCCAGGTATTGCGCCAGAAGCCCCGTGTCGCTCAGATCGAAGGAGTCGTTCTTGGCCGCGGCGGGCACCGCAAGATTCAGGTTCAGCGACTGGCCACCGCGATCCACCGTCACCGGAATTGTCTGGTTGGCATTGAGCTTGGTCTGTTCGTAAACTTTTTGCCAGTCGGGATTGGCGACCGTGTCAAAGTGAGTAATGACATCGCCGGGCTGAAAGCCCGCACTGGCTGCAGCCGTTCCGGGCGTGACCCACTCCACGGCCGTGGTGTTCACTTCCATCGAAGGGACTTCGTTGATCCATCCGAAGTAAAAGATCATCAGGACGAAGGCGAGGATAAAATTGGCGCCGGGGCCTGCGAGTCCGATGAGGATTCGCTGCCAGCGAGGGTGAACTGTGAAGGAACCTTTGTCGCTCTCAAGCCGGTCAGCGGTGGCTTCTTCAAATTCCCCACTGATCTGGTCGGGAGTTTCTCCGGTCATCTTGACGTAGCCGCCTAGAGGCAGCAGGCAAACCTTGTAGTCGGTCTCTCCGTATTTGATGCCGAACAGGCGCGGACCAAACCCGAAGGAGAAGGCCTCGACGCGCACGCCGCAAAGCTTGGCGACGGCAAAATGGCCAAATTCATGAACGATAACCATGATGCCGACGAGGACGACAAAGGCTGCAACGGAGACTAAAAATTCATGCATAAGTTAGCGGTTTGTTCCTTCGAGGATTCTGGGGCAGACTATCCCAATGTTTCACGTTCATTCGGCCAGCAATATAACACCAACGAGGGAGGCGACGGTCTCTCGCTTAAGCCAGCAGTGCCCGTGCTGTTTGACGCGCTTCCCGGTCCGTAGCGAGCACTTCCGCGATCGTGGCGGGGTGGGCCTCCGGTGTGCGTGCAAGCACCTTCTCAATTGTACGCGGAATGCCCATAAATGGGATGCGGCGGTCGAGGAATGCCTCTACGGCAATCTCGTCGGCGGCATTAAGAGCAATCGGGTGGGCGCCGCCCTTTTCCGCCGCCTCAAACGAGAGCCGCAGGCACGGAAAACGCTCCATGTCTGGCTGCTCAAAGTCCAAGTGCCGCAGGCTGGCTAGATCGAAGGTCAGGTTGGACGCCGGCCGCTCGGGCCACGCCAGCGCATACAGAATCGGCAGCCGCATATCCGTGACCGAAATCTGCGCCAGGATCGATCCATCCACATACTCCACCAGCGAATGCACGGTCGATTGCGGATGCACCGTGACCTTCACCTTCGCAGGAGGCACGTCAAACAGCCGGCAGGCTTCAATGACCTCAAGCCCTTTGTTCAGCATGGTGGCCGAGTCGATCGTGATTCTTCTGCCCATAACCCAGGTTGGATGCTTAAGCGCCTGTTCCGGTGTGATATTGGCAAACTGCTCAAGCGGCAATTGCCGGAAAGGCCCTCCGGAGGCCGTCAGCCAGATGGTTTTCACCTCGGAATGTTCGCCCACCCGCAGGCACTGGTGCACCGCGTTGTGCTCGCTGTCGATGGGCAAAATAGGCACTTTGCGCTCGCGGGCGGCCCGCGTGAGGATTTCCCCCGCGGCCACCATGCATTCCTTGTTCGCGAGGCCGATCGGCTTTCCAGCCAGGATGGCGGCATGCGTCGCTTCCAGCCCCGCTACACCAACGATGGCGGAGACGACGAAGTCCGCTTCGGGAAGTGTCGAACAAGCGACTGTGCCCGCCGTGCCATACACCACTTCAACGCCAGTGACACCTGCCTGCTTCAAGCGCTGGCTGAGCGTTCCTGCCCCTTCCTCCGTCGCCATCGAAACCAGCTTGGGACGCCAGCGGGAAACCTGGGCAAACGCCTCGTCCAGATTGCGGCCGGCAGCCAGGGACGCCACCTGGTAGCGGTCAGGGAACTGCTCAACAATAGAGAGGGTGCTTTGGCCGATGGAGCCGGTGGAACCGAGAATGGCGAGTCGCTTCAAAGTGTGCGGAATCCGTGCCAATAAGCCGTTAGAACGACTGGTGAATAACCTGAGCGTACCACAGCACCGGAGCGGCCAGCAGGAGCGCGTCGATGCGGTCAAGGACGCCGCCATGGCCGGGAATTAGGGTTCCGGAGTCTTTGACTCCGGAGGAGCGTTTCAGGGCGGATTCCGCCAGGTCACCCACTTGCGCGGCCACGTTGACCACGGCGGCGAGCACCAGCCAGTACCAGAGTTCGCCGGGGTAGGAAAGCACGGCGGAGTCCCACTGCGTCAGCAACTCGGCCAGGCCGAGCAGCGCTCCTGCCATTAGCAGGCTGCCGAACAGGGAGCCCATTGAGCCTTCCCACGTCTTCTTGGGACTGAGCGTGGGCGCAAGTTTGTGGCGTCCCCAGGCGCGGCCCACGTAAAGCGCCGTCGAATCACCCACCCACACCACGCAAAGCAAAAATGTCACGAGCGAAGGGCCGTTTGCTTCCTCGTGCATGGAGACCACGGCGATCATGGTGAAGCCGACGTAGAGCAGACAGAAGATGGAGGTGGCCGCATCGGCCATGACCTGCTCGACGGGCCTGAGAAACGTGCAGTAGACCAACAGGCCAAGGCTCAGGATGCCGAAGATGGCGGCAGTACGATCAGGCCATTGAAAATTGACCGCAAACAGCGCTAGCAGAGCCACCAGCACGGCGACCCGCGGGGGATTGGCCCCGCCCTTCTCCGCCATGCTCATGAATTCCCAGCCCGCCAGGGAGGCAACAGTGGCCACGGCCAGCGTAAAAAGCCACTGCCAGCGTGGACCAAGGAAGACCAGAAACAAGACCACCGGAATCAGAACTGCTGCTGTGATCACACGTTTCATTCAGGGTTGAGAATACACCGCTGGGCCTCAATCGCGGCCTCCGCAGCCAAGGCGGAAGATGCCGAAAGGCACCTGACCACGCATTACGGTGTGTTGAAACTAGTTCCGCGGCCCGAGTGACATGGCTCACATGGTATGGCCACATGTATTTGTCGCTTCATTCTATGGTCTGTCCACATAACCTTCACCTTTTCCTATGGCATGTCTACATATTCTATGGCATTCTAGTGTGGCATAAACACAGGAGGTTTGGACTTGTCCAAAATTGATCTTCTACAGGGAACTCTCGACCTGATGGTCCTGCAAACCCTTTTTGCCATGGGATCCATGCACGGCTACGGCATTGCCCGGCGAATCGAGCAGGTCAGCGGGAACGAAGTCCTGCTGAACCAGGGTACGATTTACGCGTCCCTGGTCCGGCTGGAGCAGCGGGGCTGGATCGCATCCAGCTGGGGCATCTCCGGCAACAACCGCCGTGCCAAGTTTTATGCCATCACCGAGCTCGGCAGCCGGCAAATGGCGGAAGGCGCCCGCTACTGGGAACGACTAACCGGCGTGATGGACAAGGTTCTGGCCATGGGCAAGGAGCCGGATGGTGAAGAAGGCGCACTATGAGCCTTCTTCGCCGGAGCTGGGAGCGCTGCCGCGCTTTTTTCCGCAAAGCGGAACTGGACGCCGACCTTGAGGCCGAAATTGCTTCTCACCTCGAGATGGGCATTGAAGAGAATCGTTCCCGCGGTTTCTCGGACGCGGAAGCCCGCCGGCTTGCGCTGGTGAGAATGGGCGGCTTGGAACAGACGAAGGACCAACATCGGGAGGCGAGAGGTCTCATGAAACTCGACATTTTTCTTCAGGACGCGAAGTACACCTTCCGGACGCTGGGCCGCGACCCCGGCTTTACCATCGTCGCCGTGCTCATCCTTGCGCTCGGGATTGGCGCCAACGTGGCTGTGTTCAGCGTGGTCAACACGCTGCTGCTGCGACCGCTTCCCTTCCAGGATGCGCAGCAGCTGGTTTGGATCGAGCCGCCGCCCACCAAGTGCGGGCTGTCGTGCGCCACGTACTCTACCGATGCCTACGATGCCTTTCGCACCCACACCCACTCGTTTCAGGACGTGACCGGATACTTCGCGTTTTCCGGCACCGACAACCTGAGCTTGAATCTGGGCGACCAGCCGATCCCAGCGACAAGCATCGACGTCGTTGCGAACTTCTTTCAGGTGCTGGGCGTGCAGCCGGCCATGGGCCGCGCGTTCACGGCTGCCGACGGACTGGATAACGCCCCGCCAGTGGTTCTGTTGACCGATGCTTGGTGGCGCACCCGATTTTCCGCCGATCCAAACATCGTGGGAAAAACCTTCGACATGAACGGCAAGCAAGCGACCGTGATTGGAGTCCTTCCCCGCACTTTCGATTTTGGCGGCGTCTTCTCGCCCGGCGTGAAAGTAGATGCAATTACGCCACTCAATCTCTACGGTCCTCCGCGCAACTGGGGAAACATCCTTACCTTTATCGGCCGGCTCAAGCCGGGAGTTACCGTTGCCCAGTCAGTTGACGATGCACAGACTGCTTCAAAGGTCATGTGTTTGAACCTGAAGTATCCGGAGACCTGCGGGAACTATAAGGGCTTTGTAGTGCCGGTGCCGCTGAAGGACTACATCGGGGGCAAGCTGCGCCGGTCGCTCGTGGTGTTGTGGTGCGCGGTGGGCGCGATTCTGCTGATTGCCTGCGTCAATCTCTCGAACCTGATGCTGGCCCGCGCCGCTGCTCGCGGCAAGGAATTCGCCATGCGCAGCGCGCTGGGTGCAAGCCGCGCTCGCATCGTGGGCCAGTTACTGACAGAGAGCCTGATTCTTTCCGGAGCCGGTGCGCTACTCGGCCTTGGCCTCGCTTCCATCCTCGTTGCGTGGCTCGCGCACCAGGGCGCCCTGGCGCTGCCGCTCTTGAGCACTTTGCATCTCGACGGCGCCGCACTTGCCTGGACCGTTTTCATTGCAGTGTTTGCCGCCGTCGTTTTCGGCCTGGTCCCTGGCTTGAGGATCGCCGGCGGCAACCTCCAGGAAGCGCTCAAGGACTCCGGCCCAGGGTCGGGACAGGGGCGCAAGCATGAGCGCATCCGCTCCGTGCTTGTTGTCACCGAGGTGGCTCTTGCCTGCATCCTGCTTGTCGGCGCGGGACTTCTGCTGCGCAGTTTCATGAAAGTACTCGACGTCGACCTCGGCTTCCAGCCCGATCGCGCTGCCGCCGTCAAAGTGGATATTCCGTCGACAGGCTCCGCGCCCGACCCCGATGGCAGGCGGCGCGCAATCGTTTATCAGCAGATCCTTTCGCGCGTGCGCGCATTGCCTGGAGTGGAAGCTGCTGGAATGGTAGATTACCTTCCGCTCGGCCAGAACCGCGCCTGGGGAACGCCGGTTCCCAAAGGCAAAACGCGTGCCGACTACAAGGGGATTACAGGCCCGCTGGTTTATGTAGTGACGCCCGGCTATCTACGCGCCATGGGCACAGCTTTGAGCGGCCGCGACTTTACCTGGGGCGATGGCCCGAAGACCGACCAGGTCGTTGTTATCAACGAATCGATGGCGCACTTCTTCTGGCCGAATCAGAATGCCATCGGTCAGGTGCTTAGCATTGGCAAACAGGATTTGCACGTCATTGGCGTTGCGCAAGACGTGCGTGAAGAGTCCGTGGATGGCGCCGAGGGATGGCAGATCTACTACCCCATGACACAGCAAAGTCCGACAGGCGCAGAACTGGTGGTGCGCTCGCAGCGCGACCCTGCATTGCTGGCCGCCAGCGTGATGAAGGTGCTGCGCGAGCTGAATCCGAAACAGAGCGCGGCGGAGTTTCTACCTATCAAGTCGCTGGTCAGCCACGCTGTTTCGCCACGCCGTTTCTTTGTTCTGCTGGTCGGTTCCTTTGCGGGCCTCGGGCTGCTGCTTGCCGCCCTCGGCATTTACGGAGTGATCTCGTACTCGGTCACGCGACAGACGCAGGAGATTGGCATCCGCATGGCGTTAGGCGCAAGCACGGGCCGCGTGCAGAGGCAGGTGCTTTCAGGAACTCTGCGATTGGCCTTCATCGGAGTTATGGCCGGCACAGCAATTTCGCTCGCTGTCGGCAAGCTGATTGCGTCGCTCTTGTTCGCAACGTCGCCGTGGGATGCGGCAACCTACGCCGCCATGGCCGCTGCGTTGCTCGCGGTAGCGGCTGCCTCCGGCTACGTTCCCGCGCGGCGGGCGTCGCGGATCAGCCCGATGGTAGCGCTGCGGGCGGATTAAACCGCCCCCGGAAAGGCGGCCCGCTCGTTCAGCCGCGTGTCGCCTTTACTTTGTCACTGATCTTTTGCACGGCGCGTAGAGAACTCATTGCCGCGCCTTCCTGCCATCCCAGCACATGGCTCACATGATCGCCGACAAAGAAGATCGGTCCATCCGGCTCGATCAGCGTTGCGTAGCCCGGTCCAAGTTGCACGCCGTAGGCGTCTTCGTTGCCTCCGTAGGATTGAATCCACGAGCCCTCGTTGTACGGCACGCGCCCCCAGCCAACAAACATTGGCTTCTCAAGCTCTTTGCCATGGCCTGGGTGCAGCCGCTCAATGGAGCGGCGCGACTCGGCGAATTTTTCTTCCATGCTGAGCGCCGCAAACTCCGGCCGCTCATCCCACTCAAATCCGCTCACCAGAACGCCGCGTTCGCTGAATAGTTTGGCGGAAGGCAGCCAGACCGGGCTGCATCCCGAGTTGAGAAACTCAAGGCCGCCATAGATGTTGTAATCCTGTTCCCAGAAACGCCGGCTCTCCCACGCAATCTTGTATGCGCCTGCATAACTGCAATCGGTGATCACCTTGCTGTACGGCGCGCTGAAATCGTTGGGAATTTTCTTGAGGATCGAGAGCGGCATGCCGCAGATGCAGTAATCGGCCTCGAGCGTTTTTTGCGCGCCACTCTGCGCGTAGCCGATGCGAACGCCGCTGGCGGTCTTGCGAATCTCGGTCACGGGCGAGTTGTAGTGCACCGTGTCGCCCAGGGCTTTGGCAAACGCATAAGGGATATGGTCCATCCCGCCCACCGGCTGAAACATGGTCGCCTGCCAGTCGAACGCCTCCTCAAACAGAACGCCGTCCCAGAAATTTTCATCGAGCAGCGTATGCATGTCGATAGGCTTGCTCAACTCACCGGACTCTTGCCCTGCGCCCGGTTTCACTGCATACCCTGCGCGGTCGCTGCCCACATAGGCATCGGCGTTGTCGAGCGGACCATAGAGCCTGAGAAAGCTCAGCATGCGATCGCGATCGTCCGCACTCATCTCCTGGTCAAGCGCTCCCTTGTGAATGCACTTGGCTAGCAACTCGCTCACGTGGCCGCGCGTGTCGTTCACAGCCTGCCGCTGCACCACTGGTTTGCCGCCGTTGGCCTTGTCGTTTTGCAGCAGGCTTGACCGGCTGGTGTTGATTTCCACTTCAAGCTCGACGCCAAGCTTGCGGCAATAGCCAAGCATGTGATCGTGCACGGATGGCAACCGCGCCGGGCCAAAGTTTTGATAGTTGCCGGCATCGAATGTGCAAGTCTGCACGCTGCCATCCGTAAACTTCACCTGATCGCCGGCGCGCACCGTCCAGTTGCGCCCGCCCGGCCGCTCGCGCGCTTCGAGCAGTGTGCAGTCATATCCCAGCGCCTTCATCTCGTAGGCCGCCACCAGGCCCGAGATGCCGCCGCCAAGAATCGCCACCTTCACGCCTTTGCCGGCGCCCGGCGCCACAGCCAGCGGCAGCATGCCCGCAGCGCGCGCGGGCACAAGCCCGATGGCCTGCATGGTCATGAATGCTGCTCCGTACCCGCCTGCCTGGCCAACGCGCATCAAGAAATCACGCCGGCTCAGTCCTCTGGAAATAGTCATCGCTGTCCGCTCCTTGCAACGGTGCTTATGGTGGCTCTGGTTTTCAGGTTGGAATGAAGGGAAGGGCCCGCACTGCTCAATGGATTGACTGGGGTCTGAACGGTGTTCTTCGAGTGGACCTTAGGGCCCCTTGCGGTGTCAAACGGTAATCGAGCTCGTCAGAAAAGTCCGGCATGTGCCAGATTCATTCTGTCTAGACTGTCTGTCTAAACTGTCTAGACTGTCTGACAATCGGAGTCAGTGGTATTGTGATCCATCGTTTGATCGCTTGATTTCGGTCGCCCCTACAGGGCTTTGGTTCTTTATTTCGTGGCTTTCCCAGGATTCCGTCCATGGGCTAAGATCCCTCGCTCCCTCCGGGAGCTCTTCCCGCTACGCGGAGGGGGGCGAGACTTAGCTGGCAGCGCTGCTGATGCGCTCGGGATCTTCTTCCACTTCGCCGCAATCTTCGCCGAGACCGCCGTAGCGGCGCTCGCGGCGCTGGAAGTCGGCGATGGCCTCAAGAAGATGAATGCCGCGGAAGTCGGGCCAGTAGCGCTCGGTCACAAAGATCTCGGTATAGGCAATCTGCCAGAGCAGGTAGTTCGAAAGCCGCATCTCGCCCGAGGTCCGGATCAGCAAATCCGGGTCGGGCATGTGAGCCGTGTAGAGATGCCGGTGCACATCTTCTTCAGTAATGCGATCGGGGCTCAGGTTCTTCTGCTTCATTTCGGCAGCAAGGCCACGCACCGCGTCCACAATCTCTGACCGGCCGCCGTAGTTCAACGCCAACGTGAGTGTGGTTCCGGTGTTGCTCGCGGTTGCCTCGGCAGCCCACGCCATTTTGTCCTGCACATCCGGGGCCAGTTCATGCGTGCGCCCGATGTACCGGATGCGCACGTTGTTATCCATCATGCGTTGCAAGTTGGTCTCGAGGTAGTTCTTGAGCAGCCGCATCAGGAAGCTGACTTCGGCGCGTGGCCGACGCAGATTGTTTTCGAGCGAGAATGCGTACAGCGTGAGCCAGGGCAGCCCGATACGCGAGGCAGTCTCCGTGACCAGTTGCACGCTCTTGGCGCCCTGCTGGTGGCCGAGGAAGCGCTTCAGCGACCTCTGCCCTGCCCAGCGACCGTTGCCGTCCATGATGATGGCCACATGCTCGGGCAAACGCTCCGGCTTCAGCTTCGCGTAGACGGCACGCTCATCATCCGTGAGTTCATGAATGCGTAGCGTGCCAGGTGAATACAAAGGAATCGCCTCAATCTCGCGTTTGCGGCTCTACGTTTGCGGCTTCCGATATAGGCGCGTTGGGTGCATCGGGAATCGACGGCGGAAGAGTGTTCGCCCGTTCAGATCAAGGATGTTTTCCAGGTCTATTCGGGATCCGGTGCACAACACGCGGCCAAGCGCAGCCGTAGAGGTACACAATCGACCCTAGCACAAGCGCCGATGGGCTGCAAAGGCAAGCCGACACGAAGCTGCGTGACGGCCGCTCGGCGTCGCGGAGGCCAGTTCATCCTGCCTTCATCCAGCCGCCGGACAATCGCCGGCGGGGCGGAGGAGGAGGGCGTCCGGCCCGCTAGGCGGAGCGGCGGCGGCCGGTGGCGGTGTCGCGAACGGCGCCGTAAAACAGCGTCCGATGCAGCGGCACCAGCCGCGGCAGCAGCGCTGCCACTTCGGCCAGGAACGGATCGGCAAAGATGGCCGCGATTTCTTCTTCGCGGCGGCTTCGGGAATCCCTCACCAGTTGGCACACATCCACATCGAGAGCCTGGGCGAGGCGCTCCAGCGAACCGAGTGTCGGAATCGCCTTGCCGTTCTCGATTTTGGAGATGTAGGTGCGAGGCACCTGCATGCGCCCGGCCAGTTGACGCTGGCTCAAGTGGCGCAGGCGGCGAATTTCGCGCACCTGTCCCGCCACCTGCAAGCCGGCCTCTTGGGACGAAGGCACCGGCGTCGTCGACACCAGTTGGGGCATCAAAGCGACGGGCTCCTCGACATCGAGGGGGTGGTGGCATTTTCTGCAAAGGGAGTTGGACGTTCTGTATTGCATGAGCCTGCAATGCTCACACCGCACAACCTCGCGTGCTTCCACGCAGACAGGAGTGGTTGCCATAGGCCGTATGCGGACAAGGGCGCCAGAGCAGGAACCCCGCGGCGCCGTTTTCGCACCGCAATATGGCTTACTTTCAAGGACATGAACCATAACTGTCAAGTACAAACTAGGGGTCAAACCAAGAAATCTCCTATCAGACACGGCAAAACCCGGCGATTCGCGAACCAAGTTAAGCAACTTGGTGCCACTTTTGTGGCTGATAATGCACTTGCGGAGTAGAAACGATGAGCAATAGCGGTGATGCCCAACACACACGTGAACAAGCCTGGACCCTGCTGACGGAGTGGACGCAGAGCGAAAGCCTGCGAAAACATGCACTGTCCGTCGAAGCCTGCGTGGTGGCCTATGGCGAAGCGGAAGCAGACCGGCTGGGCCTGAAAGGCGAACAGCGGGCAGCACTGTTGCAGCTTTACTCCACCACGGCACTGCTGCACGACTTCGACTACGAACGGCATCCGACGCTCGACGAACATCCGTTTGTCGGCGTGCGTGAACTCGAACGGCTGGGCTGGCCGACGGAGCTGCGAACCGCGATTCTAGGGCATGCGCAGTATTCCGGAGTGCCGCGGGAGTCGCACCTCGCCAAGGCGCTCTTCGCGTGCGACGAGCTCTCGGGATTCCTGGTGGCCTGCTCGCTCGTGAAGCCAAGCAAGCACATCGCCGACGTTGAAGTTGCCGGCGTGCGCAAAAAAATGAAGGACAAAACTTTCGCCCGCGGCGTAAATCGGGAAGATGTGGTGCAGGGCGCAAGCGAGCTGGGCGTGGAACTGGATGCCCACATCGCCTTTTGCATCGAGGCCATGAAGCGCAGCGCCGACAAACTCGGCCTTTAGTTTCCCGCCAGGAGAACTTTCGGCTGCTCCATGCGAAACTTGAGTCCACTTACGACAAAAGTTGTACGGGTCCCTGGCTTGAATCTGGCCTGAACTGTCCGATAATCGTGGGGTCCCGGAATCTTTCCAGCTTTTCGGAACCGCGCGCCATGCTCAATTTGTTCGGCAATCGAAACAAGGTCAAACGTCCGATCAGTCACTCTGAAGCGGTGGCGGCCATCGATGCGCTCTACGCGATGGAGACGCAGGCCAACCTGGCGGCACTGCGCGAGCGCCAGCGCGTCAACAAACGCGAGAAAGCAGCTTCGCACTACAAGGAATACTGGCCGGTGCTGGTGGGATTTGCCATCAGCGTGATCGCGCCGCAACTCCACGACATGCTGCAGCCCGCCGAGTCATGGGGCATGGCCCTGGTATTTCCCTTCGTGGTGATTGCCGGGCGCCCTGAGCTTTATATGGGCCACAAGATGGCCGCGCTGCTGCCGGTTGCCATGCTTTATCTCCAGTTTCCCTTAGAGGGCTTCATCGCCCGAACCATGCTCAAGGGGAAGGTCACAGCTATGTCTGTACTCGGGCAGGTCCTGCTCTATCACCTGATGGCCATTACCCTGATCTGGCTGCTCAACGGATTCATGGCACCGGCAATCAGGCACTAGATCTCGTTTCACAAAGATCGCGGAACGTCGTAGCGCCGATCTCCAGATCGGGGTCCCCGGCGACAGGCTTTTGTCGCAGGGGGAGAGATCGGCTGTCCTGAGGGCCTCCCGGCTCTCAGACGACTAGCCTTAATGACGAATTAGACGTCCGGTTCACTGCCCGCGCTCGTGTGCCCGCAGTTCCGCCACAATCTCAGCCGCGGCCACGCGCGCTTTCTCTTCCTGGTCGGGAGGAAAGCTGATCGCGCCTACCCGCGCATGGCCTCCGCCCCCATAGCGCTCGCAAACCCGCGCAAGGTTCACCATGGTTGCCGGATCTTCCGTGGTCCACGGATTCGACCCCACGGCGACCTTGGTCCGGAAGCTGGACTTCGACAATCCGATCGAATAAATGGCCTTCGGATACAGGTAATACGGGATGAACTTGTTGAAGCCTTCCAGCGGATGGTCCGTGATATCGAAGAAAATCGTTCCATCCTTTTCTTCAGCACGGCTGCGGATCAGCTCCAGAGCTTCTTTGTGGCGCTCCAGGAGCGGCGGCAGAAGATCGGCCACGAAGGGCTGGCTCAGCACTTCGGCGAGCGGCAACGATGTGAGCAGCGGAATCAGGCGCGGAATAAATTCGGGGTCCTGGTTCGCTTCAATAATCAGCGTGAGCTTCATGGCCGGCGCGGCCATCTCCACTGCGGACTCCGGGCTCTCATACTTCGCGCCGTCGACGATGTCGGCCCAGTGAATCAGCTCGGCAATCGGCGCGGTGTTCATGTTGTAGCGCGTCTCGGCAATGTGGGCCAGGAAACTGGTGCAGGAGGTGTAGTTCGGATCAAAGAACTTGTGCGCGCCGCAAATCGGGTCTTTCTGGCAATCGAGAAATTGCTGGTGGTCCTCTTTGGTTAGAAAGGCCGACTGGTGATGATCGAACCACCACGTAATCTTCGGTGAGGCAGAATACTTGAAGTCCACGATGGCGTTTTCGTCGCCGGTAAAGTCACTCTCGTCAAACAGCGCGCCCGCGCGATGCACCAGGCCGTGATACTCGTAGGTGGCGTCGGCGTCGATACACTCGCGGTGGAACCGCGTAAACAGCGATGCGGAGCAGGCGCCGTCAAAACATTTGTCGTGATAGAACACGCGAACTCGCAAGTACTGAGTTCCTCCTCAGCAGGAAGGTGAAATAGCCGGAACTGTTAAGCATCAAGGGCTTGGCCGGTTGTGTCAAGGCGGGTTCGCAATCTGGTTTTGCCGTCCAGGCAACTGAGGCTTGTGTCTGAGACGCTCCCGTATCGGCTTTGCGTTCTTATATAATACGGCGTAATATTTAGTATTATGAGCTCTCCCCGCACCATCAGCTTCCGCATTCCCGCCGAGAAGGTGGCCCAATTGGACGAGATCGCCAAAGCCATGGACCGCGACCGAAGCTACCTGCTAAACCAAGCGGTGGAGAGCTACCTGAGCGAACAGAACCGCTTTGTGACCATGGTGAATGAAGGGTTGGAAGACGTTCGTGCTGGAAGAACCATCAGCCTCGAAGAAGTGGAGCTCATGGTTGGTGAATGGGAACGCACGGGACAATGAAGATTTTCTGGTCTGCCGGTTCGATCAGGCAACTTAAGGAAATCGCAAAATACATCGAACCGGAAAGCGCTTCTGGGGGCGCCGTTGTCCGTCGCAGGATTCTCAAGACCGCCTGGAAAGTTGGACAGGCGCCGTACTCGGGAGGCGTGGGGCGCGTGGAAGGAACGCGCGAGGTTGTAGTTCCAAGATCTCCATGCCTTGTTGTTTACCAGATATCGGCGCATTCCGTTGAGATCGTCGCAATCTGGCACGCGGCGCGGCTCTGGCCTGAATCTTTTTGATCCCGGAACCCGGCAACTGGCGCTGGCGTAAGGTATTTTTATCAGTACGATGCGTTTGCGAACGGCCTGTTTCGCTGGCGTTGAAGGAGGCTGAGCGTGGAGCAAGACAATCTTCCCACTGTCCCGGAAGCCACCCCGGTCCCGGATGTCAGCCCCAGCGCCGAAGACACTGCCGGCAGCTCACCAGCGCCACACGTTCCCGCGCCCCCGTCTCCTGCAGCAGCCATCCCGGCGGCGGGCGCAAACGAGGATTTTCCCGGCATCAACTCGGTCTTGATTGGCGAAAACGGACTGCGCGCAGGCTGGTCAATTCTGATCTTCGCTCCGCTCTATTACTTCTTTAGCCTTGCGGTAGGAACGGCTGCGGCCTTGGTCGTCAGCAATTTTGGGCATGGCATGCCCGGAACCGGCTCTGCCTTGGCAACCGGAATCGGCGAATCTGTCCCTTTTCTGGCTCTGCTCTTCACGGCAATGGTTGTCGGGTTCATCGAGCGACGCAACATCCTTGCCTACAACCTCCAGGGTCCGCACCGCACGCGCAATTTCTTCGCCGGGTTTGTGGCTGGGTTTACTGCCCTCTCAGTCCTCGTTGGCGGCCTCGCCGCCGGTGGCTGGCTCCACTTCGGTGCTGTTACCCTCACGGGACCCGCCATCCTCAAATTCGCTGCGCTTTGGGGCATCACCTTTCTGCTGGTCGGCTGCTTCGAAGAAGGTCTGTTCCGGTGCTACCTGCAATTCACCCTCACCCGGGGCATCAACTTCTGGTGGGCGCTCGGCCTGGTCGCCGCCATTTGCGTTGACCTGCTGTGGCGCACCAAGGGCAACGAAGTGTGGGGCGTTTACGTCATCGCCATTCTCGGCGTGCTTCCCTGCTTCGCTCTGCAATGGCTCAGGGCTGAAAGCGCCGGTTTCTGGCAGGCCGCCTGGGTTACGTCAACCTATTTCGGATTTATACACACCAGCAACAACGGCGAAAACTGGATCGGTATTTTTGCTGCCGCGGCTATCGGCTTTGTCTTCTGCGTGAGCGTGAAGCTCACCGGATCGGCCTGGTGGGCCATTGGCTGCCACTTCGCATGGGACTGGGCAGAGACCTATTTCTACGGCACCGCCGACAGTGGCTTACCGGCGCAGGGGCACCTGCTCACCACCAATCCGACAGGCAACGTGTTGTGGAGCGGCGGCTCGGACGGCCCCGAGGGAAGTTTGCTGGTGTTCGCAGTGATCTTGCTGCTGCTGATCGCGCTGCTGGTGCTGTATCGCCGCAAGGGCCAAACAGACTTGACCCCTTCCGGGGTTGACCTGCAGACGGCCTGAAGCAAGCGAGCGTGAATGAACTAGCCTTCCGCAGGCTCGATCTTCAAAGTCCAGGCATGGTCGCAGGGGCGGTTTGAGGCCTGCTGCAGACTCTCGGGAAGGGCGACGGTTGTGCCGGTTGCCGAGTCAAACTTCCATGGCAACTGTGACTGCGAGCCGAGGAGCGTTACTCGGGAACCAGCTCTCGGCCGCACGGTCTTGAGCGTCGCTTGGGTGCCGGGCCACTCGGTGAGAATGGCGTAGACAAAGCGCCGATCTTTACTGCGCGAGTAGCGGATGGTGTCCCCTTCCGACCAGAGCGCGCCTTCGCGGGCGCGGGTGGCGTAGATGGCTTCGCCGTTCACCTTAAGCCACGCGCCTGTGCCCTTCATTTGGCGAATAGCCTCGGGGTGAAACTCGCCATGCGCGCTGGGACCAACTCCCACCATGAACCCGCCGCCCTTGGCGACCGAGTCGGCGAGGTTGCGCACGATCCATGTGGTGCCCTTGTATTTTGCCGCGTCCGGGTCGTAGGAGAAATCGGTGCCCAGCGGATAGATGGTGAGCCACTGCTTGTCCGTGGTTTCCTTGGAGCCGGGAACGACGCGCTCCGGCGTGAAGTAGTCGCCGTAGTTGCCGATGCCGCGATTGCGCAGCATCACGTCCGGCTGCAACTCGCGAATCATGAGCAGCGTCTTGCGCAGCTCGGGCCAGACGCGGGGACCGAGCCACATGTCGAGACACAGCATGTCGATCTTTCCGTAGTTCGTAAGGAGCTCTCTCAGTTGCGCTCGATGCCGCTCCATCATGCGCTTGACCTCTGCATCCGTTGGGTCGGGAACGACAACGGCATGGTCGCCCAGCCTTTGCTGCGTAAACTTCACGTCGATCGCAGACATCCACTCTTTGGAGGAAGGAATTTGCAGCGGGTGCGCTACGTAGGGACGGAAGTCGGCGTCGTACCAGTCAGGATGCGAAAAATAATAATCGATCTTGATATCGCGCTTATGGGCTGCATCGGAAAGCTCCTTGACGATGTCACGGCGAAATGGAGTCTCCATGATGGAGTAAGCGAGGTCGCAATCCTCGAGGCGCGGGCCGCCGGGGGCCGTCCAGTTGGCGCGCTTCTTCACGCGCGTTTTGGTGTCAAACATGGAGAAGCCTTCGTGATGCTTTGAGGTGAAGGCGAACATCTTCATGCCGCTGTCGCGGAAGTCGTCCATCCAGGAATCGGCGTCGAAGCCGGCGGGGTTCCAGGTCTTATAGAGGCTGTTGTACGCCTGGCGGTCTTCAAACGACATCGGGAGATAGGGCCAGGACTCCGGACCGCGATGCCAGATGGCGTAGATTCCCCAGTGAATGCGGATGCCGAACTTCATATCCTGAAAGGCTTCCAGGGCGCTCGCCGGGGCGTTATGGTATTCGGGGATAGGCGTGGTCTCAATGAAGGCGTCGGGGCGTAACACGTCCACGGGGAAGCCGTGCGCCGGTTGCGGCGCTTGGCTGAAGCCGCGCAACCGCGATGCCGCAGCCAGCGCTGCAGCCGATGCGAGAAAGTCTCTGCGATTCATGGGGTGTCTCCTGCCCTGGGGAGTTTTCTGTGTGGATTCTTTCCAGCGCCGCCGATGCCATGGAATTGTACCTTGGTTCCTGGCACGCCGGCGTCGATCCGACGCGCGGGGATGATGCGGCGTTATCCTGATGTAGACCCATGGCGGATATCGTCCCTATCGACTACGCGCGTTCGAGCGCCAAAGCTACCCGTCCCCACAGGCGCAGGCGTAGCTGGCCGCGCATCCTGCTTTGGTCCGCATTCCTCATCCTGCTCGTTGCGTTCGTAGCGGCTTGCGTAGGCGTGTTCTGGCTGCGTTCTGCAGCGAAAGCGGCGCTGCCTGTGCTCGACGGCGACCTGCATGTCGCCGGCCTTTCCGCACCAGTCAACGTGCGGCGCGATGCGCACGGCGTTCCGCACATCGACGCGGCAACGCAGGACGACCTCTTCGTGGCCCAGGGCTACGTGACCGCGCAGGACCGGCTGTGGCAGATGGATGCCTACCGCCGCAACGCCGAAGGAACGCTCGCGGAGATCCTGGGCTCCTCGCTCGTGGAGCACGACAAGGCGCAGCGCGTGATGCAATTCAATGCCACCGCTCAGCGCATCTACAGCACGATGCCTGCGGCCGACCGAGCCCGCATCGACGAATACACCCGAGGAGTGAACCTCTTCATTGCCCAGAGCGAACAGGCTGGTACGCTGCCGCCGGAGATGAAGCTGCTGCATTACACGCCTGCGCAATGGAACGGCGTGGATTCGGTGGCGGTGGGATTGATGATTGTGCAGATGCTCGACACGCACTGGCACGACAAGCTGGGGCGCGAGCTGATCGCCACCGATCTCAAAAATTCTGAAATGGAAGCTGATCTGTACCCCGTTGTCTCGTGGCGCGATCATCCACCGACCGGCATTCTGGTTGATCTGAGCAAGCCTCATCCCGAGCTCTCGACTCCATCGTCAGACGACGATGACGATGAACCTTCCACCGCGAGCGCCGTGCAGCCTGCGCAGACTCCTGCCACTATGCCGAGCGCACTGCTCGCGCTGATGGGCCTGCCTACCTGCGATGGATGCGTCCCCGGCTCGAACAACTGGGTGATTGCCGGCAATCACACGGCCAGCGGCAAGCCGATGCTCTCGAACGACATGCACCTGAGCCTGATGGTGCCGAACATCTGGTTCATGGCCGACCTGCGCGCGCCCGGCTTTCATGCCGCGGGCGTTACCATTCCCGGCGTGCCCGCCGTACTCGAAGGCCACAACGAGCACGTTGCCTGGGGCATTACGGCGCTCGAGGCGGACGTGCAGGACATCTACGTCGAAAGGCTCGACGGCAAAGGCAACTATCAGGACACGAGCGGCGCATGGAAGCCGATGTCCGTGGATCACGAGGTGATCCATGTGCGCGGCAGCCACGACGTCCCCCTCGACATCCAATTCACGGCCCACGGCCCGCTGCTGAATCCCATTCTGCCGAAGGAGACGCGGCCCATCGCGCTGCGCTGGACGCTGCTCGATACGTCGCTGGTTGCGTTGCCTATCTACGAGCTCGACGTCGCCAACAACTGGACGGATTTTTCCGCGGCGCTTGAAACCTGGTGCTGGCCGACCTTGAACATGGTCTACGCCGACGACCAGGGGCACATCGCGTATCACGCTGTTGGGAAAATTCCTCTCAGGCCTGCGGGGCTCGCAGGCAAACCCATCTACGACGCGGCGCACGAGTGGCAGGGCTTTATCGCGTTCAACGATCTGCCGAATTCCACCGATCCACCGTCGGGTTTTCTGGCCACGGCCAACGCCCGCGTCACGACCGACAAGTCGCCGTATCCGCTCACGCTTGAGTGGGTCGAGCCTTATCGCGCCGAGCGCATCTACAAAATGCTCGAGGGCCGCGACGGCCTCCAGCCCAAAGACTCGCTCGCTGTGCAGACCGATGTTTACAGCGAAATGGATCAGGAGATGGGCCAGCGCCTGGCGTATGCCATCGACCACACGGACGGCGTGGACAACCGGCTGCGGCAGGCCGCAGACCTGATGCGAAGTTGGGATGGACAGCTCACCACCGACTCCGCCGCGGCTTCCATTGTCACCACCACGCGCGCCGCGCTACAGCAGATGATCCTTGAGCCACGGCTCGGCAAAGACGCAGCGCTCTACCACTGGGAAGAATCGAATTTTGCCCTCGAAGAAATCGTCATGCACGCCAAGATCAGCTGGCTGCCCGCCGGCTACAAGAACTGGGACGCGCTGCTGACCGCTGCTGTGCGCAAGGGCATGGACGACGGCAAAGCGCCGGGCGATGTGTCGGCGTGGCATTACGGCAACTGGCACGTGGTCGACCTCGAACATCCGCTCGCGCAGTTTCTTCCCTTCGCGGGCCGCATTGCGGGCACCGGTCCGCACCCGCAGAGCGGCGACACCACCACTGTGAAGCAAGTGGGCCACGAGTTCGGTCCGTCGCAGCGATTCACCATGGACTGGAGCGACGTGGACGCCTCGACGCAAAACATCGTGCTCGGCGAAAGCGGCAATCCATACAGCCCTTACTTCCGCGACCAGTGGAACGACTGGTACGGGGGAACGACTTTTGCCCTTCCCTTCACTCCGGCCGCCGTCGCAGCGCAAACGAAGCACATGCTGCGGCTCGTTCCATGAAGAGACAGGGATCAGGGATCAGGGATCAGGGATCAGCTCGGGTGCCCCAGGTCCCTCGCACTTGGGGATCTGGGAATTCATCGCGCTTCAAAGGGATTGGTGTAATTCTTTTTGCGGCTTCCGTTGCCATCGTGCCCGAACTCATTCACGGCAATTCCTGCGGCCACGACTTCGACTTCCATCTTGTCTCGTGGTTCGACGCGCTGACCAGTTGGCAACACGGCATTCTCTACCCGCACTGGGCACCAAGCCCCAACTATGGCGCCGGCGAGCCGCGCTTTGTTTTCTACTCCCCTCTCACGTGGATGATGGGCGCTGCGTTGGGCGCATTGCTTCCGTGGACCCTGGTTCCCATCGCGCTCACGTTTCTGCTGCTCGCCGGAACCGGCCTCGCCACACGCGCGCTTGCGCGTCATGCGCTGAGTGACGGAGCAGCAACGCTCGCGGGATGCGCCGCTCTCTTCTCCGGCTACTCGCTCTTCACCGCGTACGAGCGCACCGCCTTTGCCGAGCTGGCCGGCGGCTTCACGATTCCGCTCGTGCTTTATTTCGCGCTCCGCGAAACAAATTCAGAAAAGGCGGATCGCCGAAGCTTCGTCGTCAACGTCCTCGGCGTCGCCGTTGCGATAGCGCTCTGCTGGCTTTCCAATCCCACCGTCGGTGTGATGGGCTGCTACCTGCTTGCGGCCGTCACCGTGATTGTTTTCGCCATCGACCGTTCCTGGGCGCGCGTGATGCAGGCCGCAGCCGGCGCGGTCCTTGGCATGGGACTTATCGCCGCGTATCTTCTGCCAGCAGCCTATGAGCAGCACTGGGTCGATATCCAGAAAGTGACGGAAGACAAGGGCCAGACACTCGAAAACAACTGGCTCTTTGCCACGCACGCCGATCCTGACCTCGCGTATCACGACACCGTGCTGCACACCGCTTCGTCGATCGCTGTCTCCATGATCGCGATCACGTTCTGCGCGCTTTTGCTGTGCCGCTGGCGCAATCGCTTTCCCGGCCCTGCGCGCTGGTTCCTTCCGCTCGCACTGATTCCTGTCGCCGCTCTGCTGTTGCAGTTCCCTTTCTCGCGGCCCCTATGGAACCTTCTGCCCGAACTCCGCTTTCTGCAGTTTCCATGGCGATGGCTCGTCGTTCTTGAAGCGCCCATGGCCATCTTTGTAGCAGCCGCGCTCTGGCCGCGCGACCGAACGCACCACTTGCAGCGCTTCACCGTCGCAGTTGCAGCCGCTGCGGTTTTTCTAACGCTCACCACCTGGGCCGCGAAGGATCTGTTCCAGCTGTGCGACGACGGAGACGCCGTCTCCGGCATGCTTCCGGCGTATCGCGCCGGCCAGGGCTTCATTGGTACCTACGAGTATGAGCCCATCGGCGCGGACATCTCGCTCATCCCCGCCGGACTGCCCGAAGCTTGCCTCGTCGCTGATCCCAGCACGGTTTTGGGCAAGCCCGCAAACGATAACGATCCAGACTCGGACGCGCCGCCAACCTGGACGGCTGCGCAAGACAGTTGCCAAGCCACCTACGCAGCCTCGCCAGACAGCAACCCGGAACACCTGAAGATCGTCGCCACCATTCCCCAGCCCGGCTTCCTCATTCTCAAGCTGCGCACATTTCCTGCGTGGCAGGTCAAAGTGAATGGAGTCACCCCCGTCCCAGTACCAGCGCGCGCCGATGGCCTCATGGTCGTGCCTGTCCCGGCTGGTCAGGACACAATCACAGCGGACTGGACGACAACCTCCGATGTGCTGCTGGGCCGCGCGCTTAGCGCGCTCAGCCTGCTCGGGCTCCTCGGCATGCTGTTCCTGGCAAGGCCGCCGATGCGTCAGCGGTTAAAATAAATGCGATGACTTTGGATAGGAAATCCCTGTTGACGGAAGGCGCGGAACGTACCGATCGCGCCCTTGAAGCACTGCTGCCCGGCGAAGAGGCGGTTCCTGCGTCCATTCATGGAGCCATGCGCCACTCGGTCTTTGCCGGCGGCAAACGCCTCAGGCCCGTCCTCGCCATGCAGGCGGGCATCACGATTGCCGGTGCGTTGCCTCCCGGCATCGAGCGGCTGGGCGCAGCCATTGAAATGCTGCACACCTACTCGCTCATCCACGACGATCTGCCCGCGCTCGACAACGACGACCTCCGTCGCGGCAAACCTACCTGCCACAAGGTCTTCGGAGAAGCCATAGCCATCCTTGCCGGCGACGCGCTGCAAGCCCGCGCCTTTGAAGTGCTTGCCGGCCTCAGTTCGCCGCCTACCGCAACCGTGCAGATTATCGGCCTCGTCGCCAACGCCGTGGGCACCGTGGACGGCATGATTGGCGGACAGGTGCTCGACATCGAAAGCGAACACCTCGAGCCAACGCCTGAACTGGTCGACTCCATCCATCGCGCCAAGACCGGCGCACTGATTCGCGTAAGCGTCGTCACTGGCGGCGTCTTCGCAGGTGCCAACGCGGACGACGTCGCGCGACTCACGCTGTTTGGCTCGAGAGCGGGCCTCGCATTCCAGATCGTCGACGACGTGCTCGACATGACCGTCGATTCAGCGCAGCTCGGCAAGACAGCCGGCAAAGACGAAGCGACGGAGAAAGCCACCTGGCCTGCCGTCTTCGGCATTGACCAGAGCCGTCGCGATGCAGCACGCCTGATCGACGAAGCCTTTGCCGCACTTGATGCCTACGGCAGCCGCGCGGATGGGCTGAAGGCCGTCGCGCGCTATCTCGTCGAACGGCAAAATTAGTCGATGCTCACCGAAGAAGACATCTTCACCGCACTGCGTGACTGCTTCGATCCCGAGGTGAAGCTGAATCTCGTTGACCTGGGATTGATCTACGCCGTCGAAACCGGACCCGATCCTGATTCCACGCCAAAGTGGCCGCGCCAGTGGGTTAAGGTCACCATGACCTTAACCACGCCGCAGTGTCCGGCGAGCGGACTGATCTTCGAGCAGGTACACAACCGCCTCCTCGGCATTGCCGACATCAGCAGCGTGAAGGTGGACCTGGTGTGGGAACCGAAGTGGACGGCTCACCGCATCAGCAAGGCAGGAAGAAAACAACTGGGACTTTGAAATCCCAAAAGAATATCGGGCCTGAGGAAGACCCGGATATATTAGTGACCGATTACTTCGCCGATCTTCTGCCGCTGTGCGGCAAACTCATCGACTGTACCTTCTACGACTTCGAGCAGCTTTTGTACGTCACCGATGTAGTTGGGCAGCGTTCCCCACCACTTCTTCAACGTCTCCTGCTGTTCAATCATGGCCAGGGTTGTTCCTGTGGCGGCGGCCACAAGGGCGGCGCGCTTGCTGCCGGTGAGCAGCAGAGCACCACTTGCAACCAGGGTTGCGGCGGCGCCATAGCGCAGCCAGTTTACGGGCTTGGGCTTCGGGGCAATTGGAACAGCATCAAAATTTCGAGGTAATTTTGAAAGCGGCAGAACTCCCATTTCTTCTCCTTCCAACCCTTACCGCATCTGCACGCATGCGATGGATCGGTGAACCTAAATTTCTATCAAACAAACGGACTAGGGGATAGAACTCAGGCACCCGCCTGAGGGTCGAACGTTGCATTGCTGCTTTGCTTCCAAAACTGGCCTCGCCCCTTCGTTGTGTTTCAGTCCAGGTCGAAGTCGCGCAATGGTTTCCCTTCTGGTGCATCCTTGGCCTTGCGCAAAGCCTCGGCAAACTTCTTCTCCATCAGATCTTCTTTGTTGCGTTCCGCATCGATGGACTGACGGAAGATGGACTCTTTGCGTTCTTCCTGCTCACGCATTGCCTTGGCAGCCGTTTCCAAATCCTCGAACATCCGCTTGCGCGGAGCCGAGGTGTGGCTCACTACCAATCCAGTGGCTGCATCGACCTTGATCATCGCCCCACAATCAGGGCACACGATCTCAAAATCCTTGAATTTCGATTTAGCCATTTCAGGCAGAATTGTAAGCGCTTTCCATTCCAATTTACAGAGTCTTCCTGTGGATATAAAGGCTTTCACTCATGAATCTTGCATTGCGATTACATGAATGTGCCCGAAGTTACTTCACACACGTTTTTCAGTAACATCAGGTAACTTAAATTCGCCAATTGGAATCACAAAACGTAAACCGCTCCGCACGTTTCAGAGCTAGTACCCAAAATTAACAGTTTCTTGGATGCCAACTTGACACACCAGAGACCCGGCGCTAAAGATGAAAGCGCTGAATTTTTCCGCAACCTTCTGTACGAAGCGTTAGAAAGCAACCCGGCCGTTCAACATCGCGCAGGAACTTATCCCCCAACCGTCTTGCCTATTCCCTCTTCAGGAAGCCTCCCGATGAAGCGTTTCTCGCCACTCTTCTTCCTTGTGTTTGTTACCCTGGTTCTCTCGCTTTCCTTCATCCAAATTGCGCCCACATCCGCAGCCGGCAGCATTGCCTCGCTCTCTGCCGATGCTGTTGCGATTGAGTCGAATCCCATCCAGTTGGATCGGTTCGACCCATCGATTGATCGCATCATTCCCGCCGACGCAAAAATTGAGCGCATCGCAAAAGGTTTCACGTGGGTCGAAGGCCCCGTCTGGGTAAAGGATCGTCTCTTCTTTGCGGAGATTCCCTCGAACAGCATTCGCACCTGGGTACCGGGCAAGGGCACAAGCATCTTTCTGCAGCCTAGCGGCTACAAGGGCTCTGCTCCGTACGGCGGGCCGGAGTCTGGTTCGAATGGAATGACGCTCGACGTGCGCGGACGCCTCACCGTCGCCGGCCACGCACAGCGCGATGTTTACCGCTTCGAAGCGCTCGATCCCAAAGGTCCCATCACGATCCTCGCCGACAAGTACCAGGGCAAGCAGCTCAACAGCCCCAACGATGTCGTTTACAAGTCAGACGGCTCGCTCTACTTCACCGATCCGCCGTATGGATTGCGCACGCAGCTCGACAACGATCCGGAAAAGCAGCTGAGTGTGAATGGTGTGTATCGCATTCCGCACGCGCTTGCGCACAAGGCGGGTACGGCGCCCGATCGCGATGCGCTGCAATTGCTGGTGAGCGACTTGACGCGCCCCAATGGCATCGCCTTCTCGCCTGATGAAAAATATCTCTACGTCAACAACTCCATGCCCAAGAAAATCTGGATGCGTTATCGCGTAAAGCCCGACGGCACGCTCACCGATGCGAAGCTGCTCTTTGATGACACAGCAGACAAGCGCGCCGGAAATCCCGATGGCATGAAGGTGGATACGGAAGGCAACATTTACAGCGCAGGCCCCGGCGGCATCTGGATCTTCTCGCCGGAAGGCAAACCGCTGGGAACCATCGTGCTGCCCGGTCGCACGTCAAACGTTGCGTGGGCCGGCCCCGATCGCAAGACGCTTTACATCACCGATAGCGAAGGCATCTACCGCATCCACTTGAAGATTGCAGGCGAGCCGATTGTGAAAAGCAGATAGCGGGGTTAGCGGAGATAGCGGGGTTGGCAAAAAGCTGCGCTGCTGTTGCTAACTCCGCTAACGCCGCTGCCTCTACGTCACCGGCCCCGGATTAAACAGCACGAACTCGTTGTGCAGTCCCCAGTGATCGGCCCACGTTTTCTTGCGTCCGCTCGCCACATCGAGAATCAACCGAAAAATCTCCCAGCCCACATCTTCAACCGTCGCGTCCGCGGTTGCAATGCGACCTGCATCCACATCCATCAAATCGTGCCAGCGCGCGGCGAGTCCGCTGTTCGACGCAACCTTGATCACCGGCACAACCGACAATCCATAAGGCGTGCCGCGGCCCGTGGTAAAGATGTGCACATTCATACCCGACGCAAGTTGCAGCGTGCCGCAGATAAAATCGCTCGCGGGCGTCGCCGCAAACACCAGGCCCTTCTGCTTCACGCGTTCTCCTGGTGCAGCCACACCCATCAGCGCCGTGCTGCCCGCCTTCGCCACCGAGCCCATTGCTTTCTCAACCACGTTGGCAAGGCCGCCCTTCTTGTTTCCAGGCGTAGGATTGGCCTGCCGATCAGCGCCGCCTTTTTCAAGATAAGCGTCGTACCACGCCATCTCGCGCAGAAACTCCTTTGCGATTTCAGGCGTGGCCGCGCGTGCTGAAATCAGGTGCGCCGCGTCGCGCACTTCCGTCACTTCAGAAAACATCACGGTCGCGCCGGCCCGCACCAAGAGATCCGTCGCAAAGCCTACAGCAGGATTCGCGGTCACGCCGGAAAACGCATCCGACCCTCCGCACTGCACGCCCACCACTAGCTCGGATGCCGAACACGTCTCGCGCCGCCGCTCATCGAGCCGCTTCAGCTTTTCTTCGGCCTGCGCAACAATCGAGTCCACCATCTCGCCGAACCCATGCTCCGCATCCTGGAGCACACTCACTGCGGGCGCATCTTCCAACACATTCAGCGAGCTCACAGGAATCATGCGCATAGGCTGCAATTTTTCGCAGCCCAGGCTCACCATGAAAATCTCTCCGCCAAAGTTCGGATTCCGACTCAAGTTGCCCAGCGTGCGAATGGGTACAGCAGCACCGGGCGCATCGATGGCCACGCCGCAGCCGTAGTGATGCGCAATGGCAACCACGTCGTCCACGTTCTTGTAGCGCGGCAGAATTTCGGCTTTGATGCGCTTCACCGCAAAATCAACGGTCGCCGCAACGCATTGCACCGTGGTGCTGATCGCGAGAATGTTCTTCGTTCCCACCGAACCATCTCTGTTGCGGTAGCCCTCAAACGTATAGCCCTCTAGCTTCGGCAAACTCTCGGGCACCGCGGTCGACAGTGGGCACTCGTCGAGCGGCGGCGCAATCGGCGATATCAGCAATCCTTCATGCACCCAGCTTCCGCGCGCAATGGGCCTCTTCGCATAACCGATCACCACGCCGTAGCGCAGCACGGCTTCGCCGTCGGCAATCTCCTTGAGCGCCACTTTATGCGCTTCCGGAACCGCCTCCGTCAGCACCAGGCCATCTGCGAATTGACTGCCAGCAGGCAGTTCGCCCTGGTTCACGACGATGGCGACGTTGTCGCGCGCGTCGACACGGATCGTTCTTGGCACTCCGGTAACGGATTTTTCTGTCGCTTCGCTCATCGCTGCTCTTAGCGTACAAGGGATGGACGTTTCGCATCGAACTTCCATCCCGGAATAAGGAACTGCATCGCCGTCGCATCGTCGCGCGCGCCCAGCCCCTTCGCGTTGTACAGTTCGTGCGCGCGTTGCACGGCATCCAAATCAAGTTCAACGCCAAGGCCAGGCCGCTCGGGCACAGTCAGCATTCCGTCTTTGATCTTGAACGGATTGCGCGTCAGATGCTGCCCGTCCTGCCAAATCCAGTGCGTGTCGATGGCTGTAATCGTTCCAGGAGCTGCCGCAGCCACGTGCGTCACCATCGCCAGCGAGATGTCGAAGTGATTATTCGAGTGCGAGCCCCACGTCAGCCCGTTGTCGCGGCATACCTGCGCCACGCGTACGGAACCCTGCATCGTCCAGAAGTGCGGATCGGCGAGTGGGATGTCGACAGCGTGCAACTGGATCGCATGCCGCAGTTGCCGCCAGTCGGTCGCAATCATGTTGGTCGCGGTCGGCAAATTGGTCGCCTGCCTAAACTCCGCCATCACTTCGCGTCCTGAGAATCCCTGCTCGGCACCGCACGGATCTTCGGCGTACGCCAGCACGTCGTGCCGTCCCTTGCACAGATCAATCGCTTCCCGAAGCAACCACGCGCCATTTGGGTCGAGCGTGATGCGCGCCTCGGGAAACCGCGCGGCCAGCGCTTCAATGGCTTTCATCTCGTCGGCGCCGCTTAACACGCCACCTTTTAATTTAAAGTCGCCAAACCCGTACTGCGCATGCGCTGCCTCCGCAAGCCGCACAATCGCATCCGCCGTCAGCGCTTCTTCATCGCGCACGCGGAACCAACCTTCGGCCTTATCTCCTGCACGCCGATAATCGAGATTCGTCTTCCTGCTGTCGCCCACGTAAAACAAATAGCCGAGCACCGGCACTTTCGTCCGCCGCTGTCCCTCACCAAGCAGTGCGGCCACCGGAAGCCCGAGAAACTGCCCTTGAAGATCGAGCAGCGCGGACTCAATCGCCGTGAGCGCATGCACCGTAATACGCAAATCGAAAGTCTGCTGCCCGCGGCCATCGGAATCGCGATCGGCGAAACGGTGCTTCACGTCGTTCAGAATCGCATGATAGGAACCGACATCGCGTCCCACAACAAGAGCAGAGGCTTCTTCCAGCACCTGGCGAATCTTTTCCCCACCCGGTACCTCGCCCACACCGGTGTTGCCCGCCTCGTCCGTCAAGATCACCAAGTTGCGCGTGAAATATGGCCCATGCGCGCCGCTCAAATTCAGCAGCATGCTGTCCTGGCCCGCCACTGGCAACACGCGCATCTGCGCAACACGCGGAGACCCGCCGCTCCCGCCTTCGAATTGGTTTCTTTCGGCTAAAGCCATGCCCGCTCCCGTCAACGCTTTCCGCAGTTCATCTTACCGGACCGCGCATATGGCCGACCCTCCATGCATCCTCGCCTGGCGCGCCCGTGCCGGGCTTTACAGAAGCGTGGCCGCTCGCTTACAACGATCATGGCTGTTTTCCGTCGACGCAAGCGAGCGCAAACCGGGCAGCCCGGCAAATTGAAAATGAGGATCCCATGAATCGCAGAGAGTTCATCGTCAACACGGGTGCTACGGGCCTTGCCGCCGCAGGCGCAATCGCCGCGACTCCCGCAATCGCGGAACCAGCGCCCAAACGCTCGTTGATGAAGCTCGGCGACCAGACCGAGCCGACCACCGAAACGCACGTGCGCTACCTTGCCCGCTACGGTGTTGAAAGCATCTGCGGCTATCCAGAGATCGAGGGCGGTCGCCTCTACGCTACCGTCGACGAACTCAAGCGCATGAAGGATCTGGCCGCCAAATACAACATCAGCATTGACTGCATTGCGCCGCCCTTTCTCGCCTCAAGCTTCATCGACAACGAGAAGCATCCCGCCATTATGCTGGCCGACAGCCCCGAGCGCGACCGCGATATCGAGCAGTTGCAAACCATGATCAAGAACTGCGCGGAAGCGGGCATTCCGATGATCAAGTACAACATGAGCATCCTCGGCGTTCTGCGCACAGGCCGCAAGCCCGGCCGCGGCGACGCCATGGACCACGTATGGAAGCTCTCGGACGCGCATCCAGACAAGCCGCTCACCCGCGCAGGCGTCGTCAACGCCGACCAGTTCTGGGAGCGCATCACCTACTTCCTCGATCGCATCATTCCAGTCGCCAACGAATACAAGGTCCGCATGGCCTGCCATCCGCAGGACCCCGGCGTTCCGCCCGAGGGCTACCAGGGCATCAATCGCGTGCTCGGCACCATCGACGGCCTCAAGAAGTTCGTCACCATCAAGGAGAGCCCGTATCACGGCCTCAATTTCTGCCAGGGAACCATCTCCGAAAATCTCGACAATCCAAGTGTCGAAATCTTCGACGTGATCCGCTACTTCGGCACGCGCAAGAAAATCTTCAACGTGCACTTCCGCAACATTCGCGGGCATCGCAACGACTTTGAAGAAGTCTTCCCCGACGAAGGCGACATCGATTTCGTAAAAGCCATCCGCGTTTACAAGGAGGTCGGCTATCCGTACATGCTCATGCCCGATCATGTGCCGCTGGCTGTCAACGATCCCGGATCACTGCAGTCGTTCGCGTTCTGTTACGGGTACATTCGCGCCCTCATTCAGTCCGTCAACCACGAAGCCTGAGCGGAAGGCCTCAATAAGCCTCTGACCATTTTATTTCGTTGAATCGCGGGTGCCCCAGGTGCCTCGCATTTGGGCACCTGGGAACGCAACCTCGCCCAAAGCGGAAGGAAGTCCGAAACATTGACTGAGAATTTGAATCAGCCCAAAGAGACCCGCGTCCGGTATCTCATCATCACAATTCTTTTCGTGGTCAGTTGCTTCAGCTTTGCCGATCGCTCGGCCCTGTCGCAGGCCGCGGGCTTGATGCCCAAAGATCTCGATCTAACTCCGCAGCGGATGGGCTACCTGCTCTTCGGCTTCGGCTGGGCTTATGCACTGGCACAACTGCCCTCAGGCGGCTTGCTCGACCGCTTCGGATCGAAGCGCGTTTATGGCATCGCGATTCTCCTCTGGTCCATCTTCGCGTTCCTCACCGGCTTCGCAGGATACGCAGGCGCCAGCGCCGCCTTTACCGTCATCTTCGTTCTCCGCATCTGTTCAGGCCTTGCGCAGGCCCCGGTGTTTCCCGGCAATGGTCGCATTGTTGCCGCGTGGTTCCCCACTTCAGAGCGCGGCCGCGCATCCGCCATCTTCAACTCATCGCAATATTTCGCGCTGCCCATCTTCGCCCCCATCTTCGGCGGCCTGCTGCATCGCTTCGGCTGGCAAAGCTGCTTCTGGTTTATGGGCGTCCTCGGCGGGTTGCTCACCATTCTCTGGTTCACAACCATCTATGGCCCAAAAGATCATCCCGGCGTTTCGCCTGCCGAAGTGGAGCGGATCGAAGCAGGCGGAGGCCTGGTCAACACCGACGCCAACGCGAGCGCGAAAAAGAACACACTCACCTGGGCCACCGTGAAGATGCTCCTAAGCCACCGCATGCTGGTGGGCATTTACATCGGCCAGTACTGCATCACCACGCTCACGTGGTTCTTCCTCACATGGTTTCCGCTGTACCTGTCGCAGGCGCGGCAGATGTCGGTCCTCAAGGTTGGCTTCGCCGCCGCGGTGCCGGGACTCTGCGGTGGCATGGGCGGCATCCTCGGCGGCGTCCTTTCCGATGAGCTTTTGAAGCGCGGCTGCTCGCTCAGTTTCTCGCGCAAGCTGCCCATCATGGCTGGTATGGCGCTCTCCATGACGCTCATCGCCTGCAACTACGCCAGTTCGCAAAGCCTCATGCTTCTATTCATGTCGATCTCGTTCTTCGGCAAAGGCATCGGCGCACTCGGCTGGACCGTCATCTCCGACACATCGCCCAAGGGCATGGTCGGCATGAACGGCGCGCTCTTCAACCTCTTCGGCAACATGGCGGGCATCACAACCCCGCTCATCATTGGATATATCGTGGCCAAAACGCACTCCTACAACGGAGCGCTCATCTTCGTCGGCTTCATCGCCTTCTGCGCCATTGTGGCCTACGGCCCCATCGTAGGGGAAATCAAGCGCCTGGAAGTGGCTCCGGCTAACGAAGAGGCGAACTAATTCCACCCTTTTCTGTCAATGGACCGACCAATTAAACTGGATTCACAGCCCCGCTGCGCCGCTCGTTACGCTACCATCTTTGTTGTCGAACAATTGCTCCGCTCACCTGCACTGAAGGAGTAAAGCACATGCCGGAATGGCCCGGACACCTGCCGCGCAATACATTCAAACAGGCGCTTTCCAAAGGGGAACGCCAGGTTGGCCTCTGGAGCGGCCTTGCCAGTGCCATCGCGACCGAAATCATTGCCGGCGCGGGCTTCGATTGGATCGTCATCGACGGTGAACACGCGCCCAACGATATCCCCCTGCTGCTTTCGCAACTGCAGGCCATGCGCGGCGGAACGGCTGAGCCCGTTTTCCGCGTGCCGTGGAATGACATGGTCATCATCAAGCGCGCTCTCGACGTAGGCGCACGGACGCTGCTCATTCCCTTCGTGCAAAATGCCGAGGAAGCCCAGCGCGCTGTCGCAGCCACGCGCTATCCGCCCCTCGGCATCCGAGGCGTCTCCGTCACGCCACGCGCCAATGATTACGGCCGCATCACCGGCTACCACAAGAATGCGCATCTCGACACCTGTGTGCTCGTCCAGGTGGAAACGCGTGCCGCCATGAGGGAGATTGACGCCATCGCGGCGGTCGATGGCGTCGACGGCATCTTCATCGGCCCCAGCGATCTGGCCGCCGACTTCGGCCACCTTGGCAATCCCAGGCATCCCGATGTTCTGGTCGCGCTGAAAGAGGCCGCCACGCGCATCCGCGCCACAGGCAAATCCGCAGGATTTCTCACCGGCAATCTGGACGATATCGAGGACATGTTTGCCATGGGCTACAACTTCACCGCCGTGGGCAGCGATGTGGGCCTGCTGGCGCGCACCGCCGAGCAGGTAGCGGCACGCTTCAAGAAGAGTTAGTTTGCATCGCTCGTTTACAAAGCATCGTGGGTGCCCCAGGTCCGGGGTCCCCACGGACAGGTCTTAGTCGGTGGGGTGGAGGTGCCTCGCATTTGGGCACCAGGGTAAGAAGCATTCACCAGCCAGAACAGATACGAATCAAGGAAAAATCACAAAGGAGAATTTTTGATGGCGAACATTGGATTCATTGGACTCGGAATTATGGGCCGCCCCATGGCCAAGAACCTGTTGAAGGCCGGGCACTCGGTCGTTGCGTTTGACGCATACGCCACAGCCGCTCTCGACGACGTTGTTGCCGCCGGAGCCACGCGCGCCGCATCCAGCAAGGAGGTCGCCTCGCAGACGCCCATCATCATCACCATGGTGCCCGACGGCCCGCAGGTGGAAGAAGTGGTGCTCGGCCCCGGCGGAATTCTCGAAGGCGCCAAGGCCGGCACGCTGGTCATCGACATGAGTTCCATCAATCCCGGCGTCTCGCAGAAGGTGGGCAAAGCCTGCACGGAAAAAGGTGTCGACTTCCTCGATGCTCCCGTCTCTGGCGGCGAGCCCAAGGCCATCGACGGCACGCTCGCCATCATGGTCGGCGGCGATGCGGCTGCCTTCGCCAAGGCTGAGCCCATCCTCAAGAACCTGGGCGCAAGCGTGCTGCTCACCGGCCCGGTAGGCGCCGGCAACATCACCAAGCTTGCGAATCAGATCATGGTTGCCTGCAACATTGCCGCCATGAGCGAAGCGCTCGTGTTGGCGACCCGCTGCGGACTTGATCCGGAAGTGGTGTTCAACGCTGTCAAGGGCGGCTTGGCCGGTAGCACCGTGCTCAACGCCAAGGCTCCCATGCTCATCGCGCGCAACTTCAAGCCCGGCTTCAAAATCAAGCTCCACCAGAAGGATCTGCGCAACGCCTTGCAGACGGCCGAAGCCAACAACGTGTATCTGCCCTTCACCGCGCTGGTGCAGCAGATGCTCAACTCGCTCATCGCCGACGGCAAGGGCGATCTCGATCACTCGGCCATCGCCACGGTCATCGAAACCCTCTCGCACGTCGAAGTGAAAAAGCCCGCATAGCTTTCGAATTCCGGGTGCCCCACCCTAGCCACGTCTTTGTCTTCGTGGCTAGGGTGGGACCACGTGAAATCTCCTCGCAAATTTAGCGCAATGTCGCCTCTGCTCTTCCGTATGCTAGAACTCTGGGCAATGAGGAGCATTGTTTGAACGGCATCGCCAGTTGGCTGACCGGGGCGTCCACGGACCAGAAGCGGACGCTCGTGGCCGCCAGTCTCGGCTGGATGCTCGACAGCATGGACGTGATGATCTACGCGCTGGTACTTGGCGCCGTCCAGCTCGAGATGCATCTGTCGGCAGCCTTGAGTGGCGCCATGATGTCCGCCACGCTCATCTCCGCAGCCGTCGGAGGCCTGGCCTTCGGCTGGTTCGCTGACCGCTTCGGCCGCGTCCGCGCGCTCAGCTACAGCATCCTCAGCTATTCCGTCGCAACAGCGCTCTGCGGCTTCACGCACACCGCCGGCCAGTTGATGGCGTGCCGTGTGCTGCTCGGGCTCGGCATGGGCGGCGAGTGGGCTGCGGGCGCCGCTCTCGTTGCGGAGACGTGGCCCGCGCGCCATCGCGGCAAAGCGCTCGCCCTCGTGCAGAGTTCGTGGGCCGTCGGTTACGCGCTCGGCGCTGCCCTGGTCGCAATCGTCATGCCGCACTTCGGCTGGCGCGCGGTTTTCTTTGTCGGCATCGCGCCGGCGCTTGTTACGCTCTGGCTGCAACGGCGGCTGAAAGAACCGGAGGCATGGACCGAGCAGCGCGCCGAGCATCCGAGGCAAGGCATCCCCATCGACCAACTCTTTCGCGGCGCCATCGGCCGCAATGTGCTCATCTGCGCAAGCATGAACGCCGCTGCCTTGTTCGCATGGTGGGGACTGTTTACGTGGATTCCGCGCTTCCTGTCAATGTCCGTCGCAGAGGGCGGCCGCGGCCTCAGCATCGTCGCCACCTCCGGCTGGACTATCGCCATGGAAGGCGGCATGTTTCTCGGTTATCTCTCGTTCGGATTCATCGCCGACCGCTTCAGCCGCAAGAATACTTACATCGCGTTCCTGCTCGTGGCCACGCTGCTCGTGCCCCTCTTCGCCTTTGTCCGCGACCCGGGCGCTCTGCTCGTCATCGGCCCGCTGGTGGGCTTCTTCGGCACCGGTTACTTCAGCGGCTTCGTCGTGATTACGAGCGAGCTTTTTCCCACGGCCTTGCGGGGCAGCGCGATGGGATTTGTGTACAACATCGGCCGCGTCACATCAGCCGCGGCCCCGTATCTCATTGGAAGAGTCAGCGAGCAGGGCGGCATGAGCGCCGCGCTCTGCATTACTTCGGCAGCGTTCTTTTTGGCGGCTCTGATCGCATTGGCGCTGCCGGCAACGGCACCAGAAGTCGAAGCCACGCCCTAGGACAGAACGCCAGGTGCCCCCTCCATCTCGCGCCCTCTGCGAAAAGGGTGGGCTCGTATGCAGCCATGTGCCGGGTGCCCTCGGTTCCTTGCTTTTAGGCACCGGGAATGTTGATTGGGACATTGATCGATAATCTGTGCGGATTCCTTCACTCCTTTGGCCATACGCTCGCCGCGCAACGAAATCCCAGGTCGCGGTGGCGTAAGTCGAGCGGCGCGCTCATCCGGCCTGAGACGCGCACATCCCGCGGTATGTTGTAAAACGATCCGCCCTTCAACACATGGTCGCCCTGCCCTCTGCCAACATCCTGCACCCATTCCCAGACGTTGCCCAGCATGTCCCGCAGCCCATAGCCGTTCGGCAACTTTGTCGCCACCGGATGAGTGCTGTCATCACTGTTGGCGTCGTACCACGCAAGTGCGCCGAGCGGTTCCTTCGGCAGCGCGGCCAATCCTCCGTACGCGGCCCACTCCCACTCCGATTCGGTGGGAAGCCGCATGCCGACCCGTTCGCAGTAAGCCGTCGCATCCGTCCAGCTCACACTGTCCACCGGCAGGTCTTCGCCCTTGTAGCGCGAGGGATCCGCATGCATCAAGCGCTTGTATGCCGCCTGTGTCACTTCGGTTTGGCCAATCCAAAAGCCTTGGGCGATCGTGATCTTTTCCCTGTGCCGCTCGAGACCATAGCATTCCGTGTCTGCGGGCAGGCAGCCTGTTAGATAACTTCCAGGCGGTATCCATTGATAGCTCAGACCGTCCCGAGGATTGACCTCTGAAAAAAGGTTGGGAGCCGCAATGAAAATTGTGGCCAGGGCAGCCACAACGATTGGAAGGCCAAAAACATCTTTCCCTTTCAATCTTGAAAACG
>Ga0302320_10002533_pt1 | contig 42965 bp, 32 predicted proteins | sample Bog_T0_3_FD_202130 | JGI IMG/M metagenome (GOLD analysis project Ga0302320, IMG submission 202130) | Peat permafrost microbial communities from Stordalen Mire near Abisko, Sweden - Bog_T0_3 | ecosystem: Environmental > Terrestrial > Soil > Wetlands > Peat | place: Sweden: Abisko, Stordalen Mire... | reverse complement strand
CGGACATCTGGACGAAGCAGACTACGATATGACCGAAGCTCTGAAGATTGAGCCCGGCAACCGTGCCGCGCAGGAGTTGCAGCAGCAAATTGAGGCCAAAAGAGGGCAGGAGAAATAGAGCAGGCGCGGAAGGAGCAAGTTATGTTTGAACGCGCACGCAGTTTAGCAATATTCGTTGTTGGGGTTGCAGCCATTCTGGTTGGAATCCTCGGGATTCGATCCGTGGTTTTCGCACAGCCGTCCGGATCGCAGCAGCCCTTCGTTGACAAGCTGGTCCTGTCCGACACCATTCAGCCAGTCACCGCCGGCCAACTGGACCGGGCCATTGCACACGCCAATTCCGACGGCGCACAAGCCCTGCTGATTGAACTGGATACACCCGGAGGATTGCTGGATTCGACGCGCGGCATGGTCGGCGCAATCCTCAGCTCGCGCGTTCCCGTGATCGTATACGTGTCACCAGCAGGAGCGCGGGCCGGCTCGGCTGGGTTCTTCCTGTTGGAAGCTGCGGACGTGGCCGCGATGGCGCCGGGAACCAATGCCGGTGCTGCTCACCCCGTCATGGAGTTCGGCGGCCAGCCGGACGCCACCATGACTCAGAAGATCGAGAACGACACTGAAGCGTTTCTGCGCTCCTATGTAACCAAGCGCGGCCGCAACGCCGAGGCCGCGGACGCCGCGGTTCACACATCCCACTCCTACACAGCCGAGGAAGCCCTCGACCAACACCTCATTGATCTAACGGCGGGCAGCGACACGCAGCTCTTGGCATCCCTGGAAGGCCGCACAATCACACGTCTCGACGGCACCAAGCAGGTGCTCCACCTCGCCGGTGCGCGGGTCGACATGGTCAAAGCCTCAATGCGCGAGGAACTGCTTGGTTGGCTGGTCAACCCCAATATCGCACTGCTGATGCTGGTCGGCGGGGCGCTCCTGATTTACCTCGAATTCAATACGCCCGGCACCATCGTTCCCGGCGCGCTGGGCACTCTGATGGTGTTGCTGGCGATTTTCGGCCTGAATCTTCTTCCCATCCGCTATACGGCGGTACTTCTGCTCGTAGCCGCGTTGGGCCTTCTCGTGCTCGAAGCCAAAGTTGGCGGCCACGGCGCGCTGGCCGTTGCGGGAATCGTGTGCCTGGCCTTCGGAATGCTGACCCTGGTGGCTGCGCCTGTGCCGGAGCTGGGAGTAAGCCCCTGGACCGCAGTGAGTGTGAGTCTGGCTTTTGGCGTGATTACCGTTTTCCTCATTCGGCTCGCCATACGGGCCAGGAAGATGAAGTCGCGCCTCGGTGTGGATGCCCTTGTCGGCAGCGCGGCCCAGGCCATGGAGCCGCTCGCTCCCCAAGGCCACGTGCTGGTCGAAGGGGAGATCTGGCAAGCCGTAGCCAGCGAGCCGGTTGCCAAAGGCGCCGCGCTTCGCGTAGTGGGCCATGACCAGTACCTGCTGCGCGTCGAGCCCGTAGGCCGCGGTCCCCTGGCGGATGCGCACACTTAGACCGAGGCACATGAATTGAGCATTGCAGGAGTACAATCCCTCCTGAGTGAGGAACTAAAATGTTGACTGCGTTATTGGTTTTCGTCGCGATTATTGTTTTGTACGTGCTCAACTGCATCAAGATCCTCCGCGAGTACGAGCGCGGGGTGATCTTCACGCTAGGCCGCGTCTCGCCAACGCCCTACGGGCCGGGCATCATCTTTGTCTTTCAGCCGATTCAACAGATTGTGCGCATTTCACTGCGCCAGGATGTGCTCGAAGTTCCGGCCCAGGACGTTATTACGCGCGACAACGTCACCATCAAGGTGAACGCCGTGGTCACGCTCTATGTGGTCGATCCCAACGCAGCCGCCATCAAGGTCGCCAACTACGTTTACCAGACCTCGCAGTTGGCGCAGACGACGCTTCGCACGGTGCTGGGCGAGGTCGAGCTGGACGAGTTGCTCAGCCATCGCGACAAGCTCAACGTGCGCATTCAGTCCATCATGGACCAGCGTACGGAACCGTTTGGCGTAAAGGTCATCTCCGTCGAAGTGAAGCAGGTGGACCTGCCCGATCAGATGCAGCGCGCCATGGCCAAACAGGCCGAAGCAGAGCGCGAAAAGCGCGCCAAAGTCATTCACGCAGGTGGCGAATTCGACGCCGCGCAAAAGCTGGTGGACGCCGCGGCACTCCTGGCCTCCGAGCCCATGACCCTGCAGTTACGCTATCTGCAAACCCTTACCGAGATCGGCGTTGAGAAGAACACCACCATCATCTTCCCGCTTCCGCTTGAGATGATGACGTTGTTCAACAAGATGGGGGCTACGGCTACGTCAAAGGCTGCTCTGGACAAATCTCCGGAAAAGCCGAAAGAGTAATCGGCTTGGTGCACGGGGCTGCGTAGCAGATAAGAACGCGTCGCAGCCGCGTCTAAATAGATGAGAGGATACATATTGCAAAATCGGATTAAATTCGGGGACGGTATATGAGCGGAGTTTTCGACTACAGGGATCTGGGGCAGTCCGCACCCTCTCAGGACACTGAACTGACGCTGAGCCCCACCTCGCTGCTGCTGATAATCTTCGCGCTGGTCGTCCTCTGTGGGCTCTGTTTTGGCCTGGGGTACGCCACAGGCCACCATAGTTCGCAGGATAATTCCGCCGCTCTTCCGTCCGATTCAAATGCCCCGCCGGCATTCGCAGACACAGGCCGCGCAAAGCCTTCCGGAGATACGCAGGCTCCAGTTGCGACGCAACCAACCGCGTCAACCGATGAGCAGGGAAGTGCCGGTTCCAACACCGCCGCTTCGAACACAGCAGGATCGAGTGTGCAGAGTGCGGCCGCCGCCGGCGACTCATCCGCAGCGTCCTCTCAAGTAAAGCCCGCATTCGGAAGCACCGCAACGCCCGTCCAGTCAGCCCAGCCAGTAACGTCGGCAGTGTCCCCCGCCATGAGCTCTGCGCCTGCCGCATCGTTGATGGTGCAGATTGCCGCAGTCTCTCAACCCGAGGATTCAGATGTGCTGGTGAGCGCGCTGCGCAAGCGCGGCTATGCGGTATTTGCCCGCCGCGAACCGCTTGACGGCCTGATCCATGTAAAAATCGGCCCCTTCAAGACCGCCGACGAAGCCGACAAGTGGCGTCAGAAGCTCCTCAACGACGGCTATAACGCCATCATCCAGCAATAAAACAGCACCTTCAAGCGTCATGTCTCTAATGCTCGACCCCAAACAACCCTGTCATCCTGAGCGACCGAAGCGTAGCGCAGGGAGTCGAAGGACCTGCTTTTCGGGATCTCAAACTCCGGACTCAGCGCCCGGGTGCCCCATCCTTTGTGCGTTCTTTGCACAAAGGGTGGGAGACCACAAATCTTCCTTTTGACTGTAATTAGCCAGCCGCGCCCACCCTAAAGCACCCCATCCCACAACCGCAGTTCCGCCTCCTGCGGCTTCTGCTCCACATGATTTTGCGTATCGAAGACCATCGTCGGCCGCGTCGTGGCGTCGTACTCCGGCCAATCCGGTACCCCCGGAGCCATCGGCGTTTGCCCATGCAGAAAGGCGATCCAGGCCTGGTACATCTGGTGTGCCAGAGCGGCCTCGGCCGTCGCATTATCCGCCAGCGGCGAAGGCCGATTCCACACCAGCCGCACATCGAGCGAGTGGAATGCGTATCCGCGCATGAACCCGCCTGTCTCTGAAAAGTCCAGGCGATACACCCAAGCGCTGCCTCCGCCTTTCAGGTGAGCATCGACGACGCGCATCGTAGGGATCCAATATTCCTCAGCGGTGACAGCGCGAATGCGCAGTTGCTCATCGCTCATCTGCGGGTAAACTTCGCGGTATTTCTTGAAGACCGGCGTGAATTTCTCCGGCAAAAGATTGCCCAGGTCGGCAGCCATTGGATCCTTTTGCGGATGCGGCCCGATAAACAGCGCGCTCTCATCGCGATTGGTGCCGATCAGCAACCGCTTGCCCCGGCTTGATCCGGCGCCAATCGATTCAACCGGCCGCAGCGGAACGAGTGAGCCATCGATCTGGCAGCGCAGCGGAAAATGCTGGGGCCATGCGCCAATGAACTCCTGTTGCGCCTTGATCAGGGTATCGGCCGGCGCTGTGAGCATGGCTGCGGGGTCGCTTTTCGTGCGCGTGCGCAAGTGTTCTCCGAATCCATGCGCTACCGATTCACTTTGTGCCCGGTTCCACACTCGTTCAGCGCCGCCGCTCTCCGAAATCACCTGGTGAAAAAGTGACTGCGCACTCGGCACGCTCATCAGAATGTCCGCCAGCTTGGCGCCAGCCGATTCGCCGCCGATGGTGACGCGCGAAGGGTCGCCGCCAAATGCGGAGATGTTTTTCTGAATCCATTCCAGCGCGGCCATCAGATCGCGAAGTCCGTTGTTGGCGCTTCCCGCGTATTCCGCGCCCAGCAGCGGCTGCAGATCGAGAAAGCCGAAGACCCCCAACCGGTAAGCCACCGAGATGCAGAGGATGCCTTCCTTCGTCATCTCCATTCCGTCGTACATCGATTCGAACGCATAGCCGGCTGTGAAGCCCCCGCCATGAATCCACACGTAGACCGGAAACGGGCCTTTGCCCTCAGGAGCCCAGATATTAAGGTACAGGCAGTCTTCGCTGTGCTCGATGCCGGGCTCGCCCGATTGCATGGCAGAAGCGCCAAAGCGCGTCGCATCGCGCTCACCCGCCCATGGCCTTACCGGCACAGGCGCGCGAAAACGTAGCGGCCCAACAGGCGGCTCGGCAAATGGAACGCCGCGGAATTGCATCCCGCCGTCGTATTGCTCTCCACGCAACGTGCCCAATGGGGTGCGAACAATCGCAGGCGAAACATCCGCGAGCGACAACAGCTGCTCGCACCGAAGCGCCAACGCCGCAAGCCCTGCGTTGGCAATGAATCTACGGCGCGAAAGAGGTAGAGTCTGCATCGAGATCTTGTAATCCATCCTCAAATTCTGGGTGCCCCAGGTCTCGCCTTTGAGACCTGGGAAACTACCAATCTACACGAACGGGGGACAAGCAAAACCATATCCGAATGAAAACCGCGGTCATCCCCGCATCCATTCCGGCAGCCCCGAGGCTATGGCGCCACGAACAGCCTCAGACAATTCTTCGCGCGTAGCAAAGTCGGCCGGCAATACCGGCGGATGAAAAACAATGTGCGCCACACCAGGGCGAATGCGCTGGCTGCCTTTGGCCATCAGGCTTTCCGTGCCGTAGATGGAAACAGGAATGCAAGGCGCGCCGGTTTGCATCGCCAGGTAGAACGGGCCCTTTTTGAAGGGCAGCAGGCGCCCATCCGGAGAACGCGTGCCTTCAACAAACGTGGTGATGTGGGTGCCTCTATCGAGCACGCGGCGCGCGGCAGCAACGCTATCCTGCGCGCCCGTGACGCTGCCGTCGCGGCTCACGGGGATGAACTCGCCCAGCCTGAAGCAGATGCCGAGGATGGGAAGCTTCATCAGCGAGCGCTTTATAAATACGGAAGTGCGCCCAGGCATGTGGGACATCAGCGCCGGCGGGTCGAGGTTGGAGACATGGTTGGCCATGAAGATGCAGGCTGTGTTGGCGGGAACGTTCTCCCGCCCTGCGATCCGCAAGCGAATGCCGGCCACAAAAAAGCCGACGCGAACAATGAAACAGCCCATCCAGTAAAGCGCTTCCACGTTGCCAGTAAGAATGGACAGCGGGATCAAAACGATCGCCGACGGAACGCTTAAGACGACAATAACAACGAACACAACAAGCGAAACAATCATGAGAGTCCAGTCAATGAATGGTTTTTACGTGCGCATCCACTCCGGCAGTCCGGAAGCAATGGCGGTGCGCACCGCCAGCATCAGGTCGTCCCGCGAACTGAAGCCGGCCGGATCGATGGGCGCATGAAAAACCACATACGCCGGCCCGGGGTGCATGCGCAGGCTGCCCTTGCCCAGAATCTTCTGCGTGCCGTGGATGGAGACCGGGACACACGGCGCGCCGGTTTCGATGGCCAGGTAAAACGGGCCCTTCTTGAAAGCCAGCATACGCCCGTCCGGCGAGCGGGTGCCTTCGACAAACGTGGTAATGTGCACGCCCTTCTCCAGCACCCGCTGGGCAGCGGCTACGCTTGCCCTGGCGTCTGCCGCGTTGCCGCTGCGGTCCACGGCGATAAACTCGCCTTGGCGAAAGCCGGTGCCGAGGATGGGGATCTGCATCAACGATCGCTTCATGAAGGCCGAGGTGCGTCCGGGAATCAGCGAGACCAGCGTCGGCGGATCGAGATTCGAGACATGGTTCGACATGAAGATGCAGGCGCGGTCCCTAGGCACCAGCTCCCGTCCTTCGGTGTGGAAGCGCACCCCTGCCATCCAGCAACTGCTGGAGAGCATGAACCTGGTACCCCGATAGAGCGGCATCACGTTGCCCGTCAGCCAGCACCAGGGAATAAACAGCACTGCGGTCGGAATACCGGTGACGACCATGGTGGCCATGAAGAGGAGAGATGAGATCATACAGAGTCTTCCCCTCGGGCCAGATCGGGGAAGCGCTCCCTAAGCCGCGCCGGAAGCTTTTCATAGATGCCGTCAAAGGCGCCATTGGAAAGGATTGCCACCACATCGCCCGGTTCAAGCTGCGGCGCGATGGAGTCAACAATGGCATCTCCATCGGGATGCAGCTCAGCCTGTGCGCCCTCTGCATGCAGAGACTCGATTACGTCTTCCGGATGCAGCCGCTCAGCGTCGGGAATCCGCTGCTGCTGATAAACACCGGCCAGCACAACGCGATCGGCAAGCCGCAAACTTTCCACGAGATCAGCTTGCAGCACCTTGCGCCGCAGCGTGTTGGAACGCGGCTCAAGCACAGCCCATAGACGTGATTCTGGATAGACAGACCGCAGCGCCCGCAACGTTTCGCGAATCGCCGTAGGATGATGCGCGAAGTCGTCGATGACGGTAATGTTGTTGACAACCGCGCGAACTTCCAGCCGCCTTTTGACGCTTTTGAAGCTGCCCAGCGCAGCCTGAATGGATTCCTTGCCGATCCCCAGGCCGCATGCCAGCGCCGCCGCAGCCGTGGCGTTCAGCGCGTTGTGTTCGCCGGCGAGCTCCATCTCGAGCTCAGCCCATAGTGCGCCCTCATGCCAGACTTCCCATCGCGTCAGCCCGTCTTCATGCCGAAGATTCCGGATCTGCCAGTCCGCACCGTCGGAGAATCCGTAGCGCTCAACGCGGCACAGCGCAGGCTTCAGGCATTCGGTCACATTGCCGCTGCCATCGTAAGCCACAATGAGCCCGCGCCGCGGCACCAGGTTAACGAGCCGCTTGAATGCCGTCTTCACCGCTTCCAGATCCGCATAAATATCCGCGTGATCGAATTCCACATGCGTCAGAATCAACGCATCCGGAAAGTAATGGAGAAATTTCGGCCCCTTGTCGAAGAAAGCGGTGTCGTACTCATCGCCTTCAATAATGAACGTGCGCGTAGGCCGCAGTTGAAAACTGGTAGCAAAGTTTTCCGCTACGCCGCCAATGAGGAACGAAGGCTCGCGTTGCGCATCGATCTTTGAAGCGACCTGGTAAATCCACGCCAGCATGCTTGTCGTTGTAGTTTTCCCGTGTGTCCCCGCAACCACCAGCGACTCGCGCCCGGCAAGAAATTCTTCGTGCAGCAATGCAGCCAGTGAAGTGAAAGGAATGCGCTGATCGAGCACATACTCCACCTCAGCATTGCCCCGCGAAAGCGCATTCCCGATGACCACCAGATCCGGTGCAGGCGACAGATTGGATTCGGCGAAGCCCTCCAGAATCGGAATGCCAAGCGAGTGCAGCAGATCGCTCATCGGCGGATAAGCCGCCTTGTCCGAACCGGTGATGCGATGACCTTGCAGTTGCAGCAGTCCGGCAAGGGAAGCCATGGCGGTGCCGCAGATGCCGCTGAGATGAATGTGACGCGAAGAGTTCATAAGTGTCAAAGAATTACCGCGGGTTGCAACAGATTTAATTCGGCCTGACTCGCCGCGTGCAGTTCCGCTTCGACGCCCAGTGTGAGCGTAACGTTGGAGCGCGAAACATGCCCGCTGCGCAGGCCAATTGCTATAGGTCCCTGGAAATCGTCAAGCACACGCAAGATCACTTCCTCCAGCAGTTCGGGCTGCGCGCCAGGTGAAACGCAATCCAGCATTTCGCCGAAGATAATCCCGCGCACCTTGTCGAGTTTGCCCGCCTCCTGCAGTTGCCAGAGCATGCGGTCTATCTGGTAGGGCTTGGTGCTCACGTCTTCAAGAAAAAGCAGCTTGCCTTCGGTCTGCGGCTCATACGGCGTCCCGAGCAACGCAACCAGAATGCTGAGGCAGCCGCCATAGAGAGTGCCGCGCGCGCGCCCTGGATGCAGTGTCCGCAATCCCTCCGGCGCGCAAACGGAATAAGTCTGCCCCTTGAGCGCCGCTTGCAAGCTGGGAAGATGCACGCCGTCTTCCCTCGCAAAATCGGCAGACAACATCGGCCCGTGAAAGGCCGGCAGTCCAATCTGGTCAAGCAGCCACAAGTGAACCGCCGTCAGGTCGCTATACCCGATCAAGGGCTTGGCGCTTTCCGCAATCAGATCCAGATCCAGCGCATCGAGCAGGTAGTTGGAGCCGTATCCGCCCCGCGTTGAAAAGATGGCGCGCACATCGTCGTCTGCGAAAGCATGATGCAGATCGCGCAGCCGCATCTCCGGCGTCCCTGCAAAGTAGAGCGGGCCTCGCGTAAGAATGTGTTCGCTGGCCTTCGGTGCATAGCCAATCGCGCGCAGCGCCTCCATTCCGCGCTCGACTCGTTCAGGTCTCGGTGTAGAAGCCAGTGAGACAACCGCTACCATGGCGTCACTGGGCACTGCGGAGGGCTTGAGCAGTGGGTTCACGCGTAGAAGGCCTCTCCCCGCGCAATCAGCGTGGCTGGCCCTGTGAGTCGCAGCTCCGCCCCAGGGCCTTCCCAATGGACAGTCTGCACGCCGCCGGGCGCCAGAACCGTGAGCGGAGTACGGCATCCCATGAACGCGCGTGCCGCGGTTGCCGACGCGGAAGTGCCGGTTCCCGAAGAGCTCGTCGGTCCCACCCCACGCTCGAAGATACGAATCTCGATCTGCTCAGGGCTCAGAATGTAAACAAACTCGACATTTGTCTGCTGCGGAAAATCGGAGTGCACGCACACCTCCGCGCCAATCGCCTGCCACGCCTTACCAGCGACGGTAAAGTCCGGGTTGTCGACGATTATGACGAAGTGCGGATTGCCGGTACTTACTTCGATGCCCACAACGCGCATCCCTACCGCGATCGTGACCGTGCGCGGCTGGAACGCGGGAATCCCCATGCCTGTGGTCACTTCCACCGTGAAGCCGGCCGATGCGCTGAGGGAATTAATCTGGCAAACGCGCAGACCCGCGTCCGTAGAAATCTCAAGCAACTCGCCGGGCTGGGCGCGAATTACATGAGCCATCCACGCGGCCACGCAGCGTGTGCCGTTGCCGCTTATCTCGGCAATGGAGCCATCGGCATTGTGCAGCCGGATGCGGCCGGATTTAGGGCCGGTCCACGCAAAAAACTCCACGCCGTCCGCGCCAATGCCGGTCGTGCGCGAACACAGGCGTCGCGTGAGTTCCACCCAGTTGTAGCCGCTTGCATCGTCCTCGGTGACAATGAGAAAGTCGTTGCCGCAGGCGTGGGCCTTCGTAAAAGGGATCAATCGTCCTCCGGATCACGAAAGGTAAACAGCGTGTCGATGTCGGGCCTGGCTTGGAGTTCTGCGCTCAGGCGCTCATGCTGGCGTTTGGTGGCTGCGAGAGGAAAGCTGATGCGCTGGATTTCTCCGATGGTGTCTGTCTGAATGTCGGTGAGCCGCTGACGAATGCCATCCATCGCGTCAAGAATTGACTGCAGCATTTGCGGCTGATCGTGACCGCGGATCTCATAAGTCACGGGGTATGCCTTGAGGCTCACACGATGCTCGAGAAAGCCCACCACCGCCAGCGCGAAGATGACAATCACGGCTCCCACGGCGGCGGCTGCATAAAGCCCGGCGCCGCACGCCATGCCGATGGACGCAACCACCCAGATACTCGCCGCGCTGGCAAGCCCGCTCACGCGAGTGCGGTTGTGAATGATGAGCCCTGCGCCCAGGAAGCCGATGCCCTGCACGATATTCGAGGCCACCTGCCCCTTGTTGTTTCCGATTTCGCCCGCCAATACCGGCGACAGAAGCGTAAAAAACGCCGCGCCCATGCAGATCAGCAGGTTGGTCCGCACGCCTGCGGATTTGCGGTTGAGTTCCCGCTCCAGGCCAACTGCACCGCCCAGCACGCAGGCCAGCAGCAGCCGGCCGACGGCGCCATTGACCACCACCATCTGTTCCAGCATGTTGAAGCTGAAAGGCTGCGCGATCTGTGCCAGGGCGGTATTCATTGAGGTTCCTTGAGCGATGCTACCACTGACCCAGCACGTTTGATGAACCTCATTGCAGAGGGAGTATCGGAGACGTAAAGCGTCACCGAAGGCTGGCCGGTGGTCGAAAATCGCCGATACACAGTGAGCCCGGCAGGGTGATCGTGTACGGCCTGGTCCACCTCGTCCCCATCGAATGCAAGAACAAAAGAGGCATGGGCAGCCGGAGCCGTCAGCGCATCGCTATAGACTTCGAGGTCGCTTTCGTTGATCGTTTGCCGTAGTGGAATGCCGGTCAAAGCCACAATCTGCGGATCCGTCGAAGTAACCATCAGCACCACCCCGCCGGGCCGGCTGGCGAGAAGCGAGCGCAGAACGGGCGGAATCTGAAGCTCGTAGGGCCGATGGGCCGCGTCGATCCGTGTGCCCTCAACGTAGACCAGCGGACGCTCGCGGAGCATCTGAAACGCATTCAGTACAATCACAGCCACCAGTAGAGCAGCGGTGTAATTGGCCCATTTCATTTGCGAGGGAAGAGGCTTGAACTGCCGTACGGCGGCAATGCAAAGCTGCGCTGTAAAGCCGACGCTAAGCGCGATCCCCGGCAGCAATTCAATTCCGTAGCGCAGATTGTAGTAAGAGTGCGGCCACCAGACAGGCAGAAAAATCGGCACCGACCCATACGCAACTGAATATGCGTAGAAGGGAACAGGCAGCGCCAGCAACAGTGTCCATGCCAGTGTTCGCTTGCGTGCAGTAAGCCAGCCCCACGCAGCGCCCGCCAGGCTTAGCACCAGCAGCGTGTTGCCCCAGGCTGCGGCAGCAGCGTCCATCTCCGCGGCCTTCACATAGAAAATGAGCGAGACCCATGGGTTATGCCAGCCCGGATGCGGCGGGAATCCCGGGGCGGAGGTGCGTATTTCAATAGCCTTCGCAGAGTAAGGTCCGCGCGCAAAAAAGAGCCAATCGCCGAATGCCGCGTGGTTATAGACAAACCAGAAAGCCGGCGCCGCTGCGACAAGAACGCTGGCGATCCAGAAGGCGCGTGAGTTCAGTTGACGGCGTCGGGCAAGCGTTATGCCGATGGCGACCCATGCCAGGAACGCCATGATCCAGCCGTCGTAGCGCGTGAAAACGGCAGCCACAAGCAACACCGCGATCACCCACAGCCGGAGGCTGTTTTGCTTTGTGTCCGCGTCCAGGCCCGCGCGCCACTCCACCAGGCAAACGGTTATCCAGATCATTTCGCAGACAAAGAGCGGCTCCGTCATAGCCGTAGTCTGCAGATAAAGCAAATTTGGATTGATGGCAAAAAACACCAGCGTAAGCGCCGCTGCGGAAGGAGCCATCCATCGTCGCGCCAGCCGATAGATTCCCGCGCAAGCGGCCAGGTAAGCCAGCGCCGACGGAACTACGCCTGCGAATCCGTCCGCCCACCAGCTATAAACCTGAACAAATGGAATGAAAAGAATATGCGGCAGCGGCAGCCACACCGAGCCGAGTTGCGAGAATCGCGGCTGGTGCGAATCGAAGACGCGTCGCGCAATGTGGAGATGGGCAACAGCATCGCCATAGTTGAGCCATGTGCCGTTCCGCCATCCCCACACAATTGCGATCAACGAGGCCGTCGCACACGATACCAGTACCGCCAACCATTCCGTTTTCGTGATGGTCGTACGCGAACTGGCCTCGTGCGCAATGGGCCTATCAGTCAAGATGCGTCAACTCGCGGAACACGATAAAGCGATCGTCGATTTCCTTGCGCGTCAGCTGTTGCAGCCGTTCGGTTCCAAACCGCTCGCACGCATAGGAGCCCATCACGCTGCCATAAAACATGGCGCGGCGGAAGACAGCGGGCGTGACTTCGTGCTGTGACGCGAGATAGCCGAAAAAGCCTCCTGCAAAGCTATCGCCCGCGCCCGTCGGATCGACCACTTCTTCCAGCGGCAATGCCGGTGCGCGGAATGCATGGAGCGGGCTCTGCGATTCTTTGGAAAAGCTGTGCTCGCTGAAGAAGGCCGTCGCTCCATACTCGCCGTGCTTCACGATCAGCGTTTGCGGTCCCAGGCTCAGCACGCCGCGTGCCGCCTGCACCAGGTTGTTGTTGCCCGCCAGCATGCGTGCTTCCGTGTCATTGATAAGCAAAATATCCAGTCCCTTCAGCATTTCAAGCAGAGCAGGGCGATGGTCCTTGATCCAGTAATTCATCGTATCGCCGGCTACGAGCTGTACACCCGGCATCTCTTCGCGGACGCGCCTTTGCAGCACAGGATCGATGTTGGCCAGGAACAAGAATTTGGAGTCGCGATAAGCCTCGGGAATCTTCGGCTCAAACGAAGCAAAAACATTGAGCTCCGTGTTGTGCGTCTTGGCTTCATTCAGGTTTTCCAGATAAGAACCTTCCCAAAAAAAGCTCTTGCCTGCAGCGCGTTCAATTCCCCGTGTGTCGATGTGGCGTGCCTCGAAAACGGCCTCTTGCTCAGGGCCAAAGTCCTCGCCCACCACGGCGATCACGCGCACATCGGTAAAGAAACTGGCGGCCAGCGAAAAGTAAGTTGCCGCTCCGCCCAGGCAACGGTCCTTGCGTCCTGCGGGTGTTTCAATCGAATCGTAGGCAACGCTGCCCACCACGGTTATAGCCATTGTTCGTCCTCTTTTCTGTGTAGTGTTTATCTGCCAATTCTGAATGCTCAGCGGTTTCTGTTACCAGCCAAGGTACTTCCCAAACAACAGGCCGACTTTTTCCTTTGCCGCTTCCGGTATCGCATCCGGCTGCGTAAGAACCGCGTACTTCGCCGCCGAAGCGCAAGCGCACGTGCGCTCGTCAGGCAGCGCCGCCACTGCAGCCTTCACCACCTTAGCCGCATTCCCCGCGTTCTGATGCAGCACAGCCACAATCTCTTCGATAGTGACCGAGTCGTGCCCTTCGCGCCAGCAATCGTAGTCGGTGACCATGGCCACGGTCGCATAGCAAATCTCGGCTTCCCGCGCCAGCTTTGCCTCCTGCAGGTTGGTCATGCCAATCACGTCCGCGCCCCAGCTGCGATAGAGATTCGATTCCGCGCGCGTAGAGAACTGCGGACCCTCCATGCAGACATAAGTGCCGCCCAGCTTGCCCACCACGCCCACTGCTGCACACGCGTCGACAGCCGCCTTGGCAACCGTTGCGCAAACCGGATCGCCAAAGGCCACGTGCCCCACAATCCCCTCGCCGAAAAAGGTGGAGATGCGATGAAACGTGCGGTCGATGAACTGGTCGGGGACAACAAAGTCTGTGGGCATGTGCTCTTCCTTCAGCGACCCGACGGCGGAAACCGAAAGAATGCGCTCCACGCCGAGTTTCTTGAATGCGTAAATATTGGCGCGAAAATTCAACTCCGACGGCAGAATCCGGTGTCCCCGCCCGTGGCGTGCAAGAAATGCGACCTTGCGCCCCTCCAACTCGCCCAGCACAAAAGCGTCGGAAGGTGCGCCAAACGGCGTCTCCACGCGCTCCTCGCGCACGTTGGTAAATCCAGGCATCGAATAAAGCCCGCTGCCGCCAATAATCCCAATCTCCGCTTCCGCCAATGATTGCTCCTCTTCCGCGGGCAGTCCATTGGCCCACGCACCTGTATTCAGCAAACATCTCAGTATAAAGGGCGAGGCACGACCTGCCTGCCAGCCGCGCGAGTCAATGATCATGCGACCGCTTTTGGGTCTATAGTGATTCGTAACCGAAATCGGAAAACAGAGACAGGGGATCGAGCAAGATGACACCTGAGCTTAGCCTGTTTTTCTTCAGTGCCGACTCCGCTGAGCGGCAGCACGATCGATACCGATTGCTCTTCGACGCCGCAAAGTTCGCCGATGACCACGGATTCACCGCCGTGTGGACGCCGGAACGGCACTTTCAGCGCTTCGGCGGGCTCTATGGGAGCCCCACCGTGACGGGCGCCGCGCTGGCGGTTCTAACCAGGCACATCGCCATTCGTGCCGGCAGCGTGGTGCTGCCTTTGCAAAACCCTCTGCGCGTGGCCGAAGAGTGGGCTATGATCGACAACTTCTCCAACGGCCGTGTCGCCATCGCGGCTGCCTCCGGTTGGCACGTCAATGATTTCGTGCTTTCGCCCGGCACCTACAACACCCGCTACGAGGACATGTTCCAGAAGATCGCCTTGATTCAAAGGCTCTGGCGAGGGGAAAGAGTATCCCTGCCCAATGGTGCAGGCATCGCGACCGAGGTTGGCATTCTTCCCGCGCCCATTCAAAAGGAGCTGCCCATATGGCTCACCGGTCAGTCGGACGATACATTTCTCCACGCCGGCACCCTTGGGTTCAACGTTTTAACTGCAAACTTCGCGCTCCGGCACGACCTGGCAGAGTTCGTTCGCAAAGTAAAAATCTATCGGCAGGCGATGCTTGCCCATCATGGCCGTCGCGGTCACGTCACCCTGATGGCTCATACATTCGTCGCGGAAGATCATGAAGCGATCCGGACGATTGCCCGACCCGCACTCACCAACTATCTGAAGATCAACATCGAGATGCAGAAAGACAATTCCGCTGGCAAGCGAGACGAGCGCGGCTTTTCTGAACTCAACCAGCGCGAGACCGAAATCATGATCAGGACCCAGGTCAACAACGACTTGCAGAGTCCGCTGAGTTTTGTAGGGACCTTGGCGCATTGTGCCGAACAGGCACGATATCTCTACGAGAGCGGAGCGGATGAAATAGCCTGCCTGATCGACTTTGGAATCGGGCACGAAGACGCCATGGCCAGTCTGCAACGCCTGTCCACGCTGGTCCTGCCTGAAAACCCTTGAAATCACTGTGCATAAGCCGCGCAGAATGTTACAACAGTTGTGCATGGTCAAGCGCCCCAAACCGGGAACCGAGCCCCAGCCCGGTCAAACCATCAGCCTCCGCATCCTCGGGGAGTATTTGGACCTCTCGCCGGCGACTATTTCGCTGGTGCTGAACAATGCGCCGGGTGTTCGTTCCATCCCCCAGGAAACCCGCGACCGGGTGACCGAGGCGGCAGCCAAATTCGATTACCGGCCGAGCTTTTATGCCCGTTCGCTACGCAAACGGCAAACGTTTTCAATCGGCGTCCTGGTGCCCGACCTCAACGACCACTACGCCACCCAGGTGCTCTCCGGCATGGAGGAGTTGCTGCTCGAGGAGGGCTACTTCTATCTGACCGCGAGCCATCGCCGCAAGCCCGATCTGATTGAGGAGTACCCGCGCCTTCTGCTCGACCGCTGTGTGGAGGGATTCATCCTCATCGATACCGTCCTCGAGCACAGCCTGAAACTGCCGGTGGTCGCCGTGGCCGGCCATCGCAATTTTGAGGGCGTAACCAACGTTGTTTTAGACCAGCGCCGCGCTGCGGAACTCGCCCTGCGCCACCTCGTCCAGCTGGGGCATCGCAAGATCGCATTCATGCGCGGGGGCAGCCACAGTTCCGACGCCGACGATCGCTGGGAGTGCCAGATGGCGGTCGCCAGGGAGTTGAAGATTGAAGTTCCACCGGAACTGATGGTGACCATCAAGCTGCGGGATTCAACACCGGAGATGGGCTTTGGGCCAGCCCTGGAACTGTTGAACCGGGGCGTCGATTTTTCCGCACTACTCTGCTACAACGACGTGTCGGCGTTCGGAGCCATCCGTGCGCTCGTGGACCACGGCCTGAAAGTGCCCGAGGATGTCTCGGTGGTAGGGTTCGACGATATCCAGAGCGCGGCCTTCCACAACCCAAGCCTGACCACCATTCGCCAGCCATTGATGCAGATGGGCGGAGTGGCCGCGCGCATTCTCCTGCAGCGGATTCGAGGCCAGGCCACGTTCCCTGACTCAGTGCCGATCTTGCCCGAACTTGTGATTCGCGAGTCGAGCTGCCCCCCAGGCCCGCGTCGCGGTAAAAGCAAGCGGAGCTGAGAAACATCGCAGACTCGCTGATAGGCTGGGTGCCCCATCCTTTTCGCGTTTTTTGCGAAAAGGGTGGGAGACCACAATGCTCGACAGTTGTCGCTCTACGGCGTCCGCTGACTTGCTGGCGGCGAAGCCACGCTGACTAGCTGACTTGCTGAGTCGCAGTCACGGCATTACCAGCACTTCCACCCCGGAAGCCGCATCCCTCCGATGAAACACCTGTTCTGTAGCCTTCTGAAAATCTTCGGGCTTGGCGAACGGAATATCGGTAAAGGTCTGCGGATTGCGGTCAGTAAGCGGGAACCAGGAGCTTTGCACCTGGACCATGATGCGATGCCCGCGGCGGAATGTGTGAAATAAATCTGGCATGACAAAGTTGATGTCGGCTTCCTTGCCTGGCGCGAGCGGTTCCGGCTTTTCCCAGCTGTTGCGGAACTTGGCGCGAAATGGTTCTCCACGCAGCAACTCCTGATACCCGCCCATATGCAATGGCGGCGCATCGGTGACGCGCGTTCCGGTTGTGGAGTTGTCCGGGTCCGGGTAATTCTCCGGATAAACGTCAATCAGCTTCACGTCAAAATCCGAGTCGGTACCGGAACTGGCAATCTTCAGTTTCGGCGAGATGGGCCCGGCGATCGTCACATCCTCTTCCAGCGGTTCCGTTTCATAGACCAGCACATCCGGCCGGTAGCTCGCGAACCGCTGATCGTCGACCATGTAGCGTTGCGGCACGCCGTCCGTGGTGTATCCGACAAACGGAACAGGATGGTTCGGATCGCTCACATATTCGTCCACACCTTTCGTTTCTGAAGGCGCTTCAAAGCTCAGCTTACCGCCCGCATGGAAGTAGAGAGTCTTCGCGGTCGCAGCCTTCGGAGGCCAGGTGTCAAAGTGCTGCCAGACGTTGGTTCCAGTCTCAAACACCACGGCCTTGGGTTGCGCCGCCCCGTTGCCCTTCAAATAATGCTCGAAGAAAGGGAACTGAATATTGGTGCGGAAATATTCACTTGTCTTCGCGTTGAATTGTATGTCGCCCAGGTGAGTTCCATCCCCGCGCGCCCAGCCTCCATGCACCCAAGGGCCTTCGACCAGAGTAGTCGGCGTCTCCGGGTTGAACTTGTTAATCGCATAGAAGGTGCGGTACGGCCCGGAGAGGTCTTCCGCGTCATACCAACCGCCCACCACGAGCACCGCGCATTTCACATTCTTCATATGCTGTGAAAGGTCGCGCGCCTTCCAGTAAGCGTCGTAGGTGTTGTGCTTTAGTTGGTCATTGAACAGCCAATTAGAACCCTTAAGGTAAACCTTGTCCAGGTTCGCGGTGTTCCCAATATTGAGAAAGAACTTGTAGCTATCCGGCGTCCCATAGTCGAACGGAATGGTCGGCTTCGGTGTCTGCGGCCCGTTCTGCGGATGAAAGAACGGCGCATAGAAACCGAAGTTGGCCGCCAGCATGAAGGCCCCGCCGTGATAGCCGTCGTCTCCCAGGAAGAGGTCGGTCATGGGCGCCTGCGGGCTCGCGGCCACCAGCGCAGGGTGCGAATCGATGATGGAAGCCGACGTATAAAACCCAGGGTAAGAGATGCCCCAGATGCCCACCTTGCCGTTATTGTTCGCCACATTCTTCAGCAGGAACTCGATCGTGTCATAGGTGTCCGAAGCGTCGTCGACATCCTGCGGAGACTTCTTCTCGTCGATGTGCGGTCGCATTTCAACGAACTCCCCTTCGCTCATCCAGCGTCCACGCACATCCTGGTAAACGAAGATGTAGCCGCTTTTTTCAAACTCCTCTGAGGGGCCAAGGTGTCGTGGATACTGGTCTTCGCCGTAAGGCCCCACGCTGTAAGGAGTGCGGTCCATCATGAACGGATACGGCCCTCCGGCAGCATCCTTGGGCACATAGACCGCTGTAAACAGGCGCTTGCCGTCCCGCATCGGAATCCGGAACTCGTATTTTGTGTAGCGAGCCCGGACGTAATCTTCAGCAGGCGCAGCGGCAGCCGGCTGCTGGCAGTGTGCGGCGTCGATTCCAAAAAGAAAAACGGCCAAAACGGCAAACGGGAAGAAGCGCGATTTAAACATTGGCAGCAAATGTCTCCTGTCTATTCAGAGTACTTCACGACAGCGTTCAGCCGCCTTGAATCGCTACTCACTGTCCTCATCCTTCCTGGTCTCCGCCGGCGCTTTCTCAGGAACCGTCAAAGGCTTGGTAATGTCGTCGAGGAATGCCGGCAAGGCCTGCACGCGTTCCAATGCTGGAAACCGCTCACCGTCGTGGTAGTTCAGATCGACCAAGGAGACAAGCGAGTCGGCCTGCACAATCAGATGAATCGGCTCGGTAGCGCCCATTGCCTCGCGGATGGCCGTTCGCAGCACATCGCCGGAGAACACGTGTCCATTCACCGCGATGATCTTTTCGCCGGGCGCCATGCGCGCTTTGTCCGCGGGTCCTCCCCAGCGCACGTCTGAAATTGCGCCGTCGTCTCCGATGCGGAGCCCGATCGAGAACCAGCAGTCCGGGCCCTTATATTGCGGCGGTGCTACGGTCGCCATCGTGCGCTCCGCGGCGTTGGGCTTGTCTTTGAAAACCAGCTTGTAGCCGCCCTGCTCAATGCCGGCCACATTCGCCCTGATGTTGATCTTGTCTACCCGATCGTGCAGGAACGCGGCCCAGTCATAGGGCACAACGGCGTTCAGGTCTTGCACCACCTCATCGAACGTGTAAGTCACTATCAGCGGTCCCGTATCCCCGCCCTTGCCCAGGAATATCTTCTGGAAATCGTCCAGAGATTTCTTGTTCTGTGTGAGTTTGCGGATCAGCGTGTCCGCGTCAAGCCACAACAGCTCTCCCTCGTCGTAGTAGTCCTGGCCGCGCTTCCAGTTGGACCATGCGAAGCTGCCGGAGCGGAGAACGCTGGCGGAGATCGCAGTGTCCCCCGTCGTGCGCCACTGCCGCCCTGGCGTATAGTCCAGCATGGCCGCGGTAAAGGCCAGCTTATCGCGATACTGGGCCTGCGTAATAATCCCAGTGCGCGCGGCGAGCATATTGCCGAGATACTGCGTCATTCCCTCGTAAACCCACAGCAGCGCGCCCTGTTGCGCGGTGGCAAAGTCAGGTTCATACAGCCCAGCGGGCCGACGGTATTTGCCATTCCACGAGTGCGTAAATTCGTGCGGCAGCAGATCGGCATTGAGTAACTGGTGAGCGTCGTCCGCATACCCCTTTTCCTCCACGCCGTTGTCCGACGACTGCCCATGCTCCAGGCCCTCTTCGCCGCCTCCATCCGATACCGTGAGCAGGAAGTGGTAGGCATAGTAGTGATGCGACCCATAGAGCGCGCTTGCTTCGCGCACCAGGTTGCTCAGCTCGGCTCGCAGCGACGCGCGCAAATTCGAGTCCTCCGGCGCTTCGGAAACCACATCGATAAAATGCTTCGGTGAAATCTCCGGCGCGAGAGCAAATTCGTGGAAGTATTGGCCCGCAATGACCGGCGAGTCCTCAAGCTGTTCCACATTAGTGGCCTCATAGTGCGTGGTTGAGCCCGCGGCCGGGACCGGATAGGGACCGGAGCCGATAGGCGTGAGCGCAGTGCCGATGCCCCAACCTGCCGGAACAATCAACGACGGCTGTATAGGAATGTCGCGGACCGGCTTGTTCGCGGGATACAGCAGCAGCCGCTCCCACTCCAGCACGGCCATTTTCTGGCTGACCCGCTCCGTAACAATGCAGTCCAGGTGCGCGTGGATTGTTGTCACGCCGTTTGGTACTACCAGGTGGAATTGGTACAGATCCACATCGTCGCGCCGCCATTGGACTGGCGCGCCATTGGCGGTAAACACAACGCCGGTAATCAAGTCCACAGGGCCGGTGGGCATGTGGTTGCCGGGAATCCACTTCGGCGTGGTAAGCGCCAGCGGTCCAGCGGTCACAGGCAGGTCGATCTCAGCGTGATAGATCTTACGCGGCGCGTCAGACAGGTCGGCAACAATCTGAATGGGGGCACTCTGCGCCAACGCCGGGACCAAAGCGAAAGCAAGCAAAATAGCGGTCGGCACGGACGCCGGGAAGCGAAACAATCCGTTCATGGGCGGTGATATCTCCTCAGGTTTCAGACTACCTCAGCGGCAGCGAATTCCCCAGCCAACCGTCGCGGAGTGTGCCTTGTCACAATTGCGCCGAACCATGAGGGATTATCATTGCAGCGAAGGATTTTCGGCACCTGCAAGTGTCCTTGTAAAACCTGGCTGAACGTTTCACAACAGAAGGGAGATTCATGTCCACTGAGTATCGCAATTTCCTTGCTCTCTCCTACGAGGAGTTGGAAGAACTCAACCTGACCGCCAAGTCCGAACGCACCAGCCGCGTCCCCGCCGACGACATTCGCGAGAAGCGCCTCAAATATCTCACCGATGAAAAGCGGATCAAGGCTGTGACGGTACTCTTCAGCGACCTTGAGGGCCGCCTGCACCTGCTCGACTACGACAAGAAATTCTTACTCGGCGCCTACGAGAACCTGACCTTCGACGGCTCCTCGATCCGCGGCTTTACCGCGCAGAAGGAAAGCGATCTCCGCCTCGGCATTGACTGGAGCGCCTTCTACTGGGTCCCCGCCGACGTCTTCGGCAATGGCAAAGTGGTTGTCTTCGGCACGGTGCTCGACAAGGACGGCACTGCCTACACCGGCGACCTGCGCGGCGTACTCAAGAACTACTCCGACAAGCTCTTCGCCGAGAAAAACTACACGCTCAACGCAGCCACGGAGATCGAAGGTTTCCTCTTCGCCGGCAAAGATGCCGAGCAGAAGTACCACGAGACCGGCAAGTTCGAGTTCATCAACACCGGTGGCTACTACCACGTGCTTCCGCTCGATCCGCTCCGCCAGTTCATCGACACAGCGGCCGAAGTGCAGCGCGCCATGGGCTTCCAGAACGAGAAGGACCACCCCGAAGTTGCCCCCAGCCAGTTCGAGATCAACTACGGCTACTCTGAGGTTGTGGCCGCAGCCGACCAGATCCAGCTTTACAAGCTGCTCACCCGCCAGATCGCCAACAACATGGGCTACACAGCCTGCTTCCTGCCCAAGCCCGTCGTAGGCGTCAATGGCAGCGGCATGCACACCAACGTCTCCGTTTCGAGCGGCAAGACCAACCTCTTCTGGGATGAGAATGGCGAAGAACAGCTTTCCAAGTTCGGATGGGATTTCCTTGACCGCATCCTGACTCGTGCGCTCGATCTTTGCCTCATCTTCAACCCCAGCGTCAACGCCTATCGCCGTCTGGACCCGCATTTTGAAGCGCCCAATCAAATTCGCGCCTCGGCAGTCGACCGCGGCGCCATGGTGCGCGTCCCCATCGGCAACCACCGGTCTATGAGGACCGAGGTTCGCGCAGTAGCCCCCGATGCCAACCCCTACCTGGCGCTCTACGGCATCTTCAAAACCGGCATCGACGGGGAAATCTCCAACGCGGAAGACCTCCGTGCCGGTGGCCGCTATCTGCCGGATAACATCCAGAAGGCAATCGAGGATTTCAAGTCTTCCGAATGGATTTCAAAAATTCTCGGCGATGACGTGCAAGGCCGCTATGCCGATCTCAAGCAAGCCGCGGCCAACCGCTCTCCGCGCGAACTGGGAACCATCGTGAAAGGCTCAGAAGTGCAGTTCCACCACGCCGTCTACAACCAGTCGTTGTGGAACTTGTTTTAAACTGACCGGCTCAATAAGCATGGCTTAAGTCGGAGGGAGGCGGGGGTTTCAACCCCCGCTTTCAGCCAACAGAATAATGCCGGCTTTAGCCGCGGAGGCACTCTTCCCACAGTTTTCTCCCGAGCACGCGACCCTACCTCTTTCGTGGTACGAAACATCTGCCGAATTCACTTCACGGCACAGGCTCGCGCATATAGCATGAAGCCAAACGGAGGCCTCCCCCATGCGCAGGAACTCCCCCTTGTTGCTCGCGCTCCAGGCAGCTCTTTTTTTCACCGCCACATTCCCAGCGCCAGCTTCGGCCCAGAGCGAGACCGGACCCGCAACCGGACCCGGAATTCTCCCTTTCACCACCTGGGTCGGCGTCACAGTAAACACCCTTGCCAATCGCCACACCATCAGCCCCTATATTTACGGAGCCAATTTCCCTCCCACCGAGGCCTACATCGCCACTGGCGGCGTCACGCTCAGCCGTTGGGGCGGCAACAACAGCTCGCGCTATAACTGGAAGCTGAACGTCACCAACCTCGACTTCGACTGGTACTTCGAGAATTACACCTGGGGTGGAACGGGGATTGCACAGCCAGGTTCAGGAGCGTTCATCTCCAGCGTCGTAGCGGCTGGCGGTTCGCCCATCATGACCATCCCCATGCTGCCCTGGGTGGCAAAGGACTCGACCAGCAACAGCTTTTCCGTGGCAAATTATGGAGCGCAGTGCTCCACCGACCCTTATCGCCCCGACGCCGGCGACGGCATCCAGACAAATTGCTCGACAAACCTCACCGGCAACAACCCAACGGACGCCGATGTATCCCTTCTCGACAGCCCAGGCACAAACGACCCCGCCGGCAGCGTCTATCGCAACCAGTGGATTGCCTCCATCGCGCCGGACTACGGCAAGCAGCCGCATTTTTATCAACTGGACAATGAGCCCGAAATCTGGAGCAGCACCCACCGCGATGTGCATCCCACCGCCGCCGGCTACGACGAGTTGGCGGCCGACATCGTGAAAGAGGGCCATGCCATCAAGTCCTTCGATTCCGCAGCGGTGCGCTTTGCCCCGGTGTTCGATAGCTGGTGGTTCTACTGGAACGGCGCCAACAACAACGACAAGGCTGCCCACGGGGGGCTCGACTTTCTTCCCTGGCTGGTCAACGAAATTCTCTTCAACGATGTGGTTGAGGGATCGCGATCGTTCGATGTGTTCGATGTGCATGCGTATTTCAATGGACCTTCGACCAGCGGCATGACGACCGCGCAGATAAGAGCAGCGGCGTTACGTGAAACGCGCGACTGGTGGGATCCGTACTACGTAAGCGAATCCGGCGCAGTGAACCAGAATTGGGCCACGTCTACCGAGCCGCGGAAGACAGTGGCCTTCGTCATTCCACGCATGCGCGCGATGGCCAACTCAATCTACCCCGGAACCCCGGTGAGCTTCACCGAATGGAACGGCGCGCTGGCCGGCGAAGACGATTTCTCGACCGCGCTGGTTGACGCCGACACCTACGGCATTCTGGGCAGGGAGCGCATGTGGGGCGCATCGCGCTGGGTTGCAGCGGACCAGACTTCCCCGGCCTACCAGGCGCTGCTACTCTATCGGAATGCGGACGGGAAACAGACAGGGCTTGGAGCGGTTTCTGTTTCTGCAATCAATACCCAGAACCCCGACTTCTTCAGCGCCTACGCGGCCACCGACACAGCCGGTGATACCCTCACGCTGATGGTGATCAACAAAGACCCCGTGAACCCCGCGGCAGCGAGCTTCGACGTGAACGGCTTTACCCCGCAAACGATGAAGACCTACACGCTCTCCCAATCCAGTCCAACCGCAATTGTAGCGTCGGCAACCGAGACTTGGACCCCGAGGCAGACGTTCGCACCCTACACGGCTACGCTTGTCGTGGCCACCGGCAAAAGCACCCACACAGTGGCGGAGGAGTGGGACCTGAACCCCGATACATTGCTCGCTCCCACCTCTGGCACCGTGACCATTGCGCCAACGCTGACCTCTGGAACCGGCCCGGTCACTCTGACCTCGGCCACCGGCGGCGGCGGCGTAACGCTGGCCCTGACGAACCCGACCATCACACCCACTTCCAAGGGGCTGATCACCATCAAGACGCCTGCGACACCGGACCTGTATTCATTCACTGTGACCGGCCAGGATTCAAGCGGAGCCGTGCAGACACAACAAGGCTGGGTGTTGGCCACTGTTCCCGCCGGCACCCTGACCAAGACCGGCGACAATCAGACGGCAGCTCCCGGCGCCACCATAACCCTTACCGCAACCTACACGCCCGGCGCAGCCAGCTCCACAGGCGCCACAGCCGGGAACGTCGATCTGCTCTTTACCGCCAGCGCCGGGACGCTCAGCCAGAGAATCGTCCGCACCGCCTCGAACGGTGCAGCAACCGTCCAGCTAAAGTTGCCGTCGACCGCCGGGAAAGTGACAGTAGCCGCGACCGGCCCAGTCTTCTGGGGCACGCCGACCGCCACGTTTACTGAGACCGTGCAGTAGGACAAGCCATTTTGGAATTCAGCTACCCCCGCGAAGGCTCGTTTTCACGATCCCGCTTGTGCCCATTTTGGGAACATGCTATGGTGTCTATGTGCGCATCATCTCTCGGAGCACGATTAAGCGGTTTGTCGAGATGTTGAAGGGGCACAAGGACCAGCGTGCCGTGAAAGCCGCACTCGATTCATGGTTTCAAGAGGCCACGCAGGCGATTTGGAAAGACTCGTCCGACATTAAAGCCAGCTATGCTCATGCCAGCATCGTGGGAGCGGGCCGAGTAGTTTTCAATATCAAGGGGAATGCCTATCGCTTGGTAGTCGCGGTGGATTATCGGCGCGCCGCCGTCTTCATCAAGTGGTTCGGAACGCACAAAGAATACGATTCAATCGACGTGAGGACGGTCCAAAATGAAACTAAAACCCATCAAGACTGAAGCGGACCACGAAGCTGCCTTACTGGAAATCGAGCGGCTCTGGAACGCCGAGGAGGACACTGCAGAGGGAGATCGCTTGGATATTCTCATCACTCTCGTTGAGGCCTACGAGGAGGCGCACTTCCCGATGGATATGCCGGACCCGATCGAGGCAATCAAGTTCAGGCTGGAGCAACAGGGCGAAGATAAAAAGGCGCTAATCGGGATCATCGGCAGCCGTACCCGCGTTCATGAAGTTCTTCGAAGAGATCGGGCACTATCGCTGAACATGATCCGGCAACTGAATGAGAAGCTGAAAATCCCAGCGGAAATCCTGATTCGCCCCGTTCGCGTGCGGAAAAGGAAGCAAGCGGCATAAGCGATTGTTGCTGGCAGTCCTCCACAGGCTTTGCAAACCCAGGGAAGCCTCAGACCGCGCTGACCAATGCTCCCGCTGACTCGCTAACTCGCTATTGCCCGCAAAGCGGGCGCTAACTTGCTGAACTCATAAAAACTACCGTTGAACCTCGCAGGATTTCCTCCTCTCGTCTCCAACCGTACCCGGGATTTGCTTCTTCCTGGATCTCAGGGCTGGTCACTCTCTCACCTCCTCACCCTTTCCTGATGGCTCCCTTATACGCCATGTGTTAAAAGCTATAGAACAGGGTTTAGCGGAACGACCAGGGGAACCGGGCAGAAATGGGTGGCGCGACTGACCGGGAATCCGTACCAAGCCTCTGCGGAAACTCTGAATCTGTGCCAAGGAAAGTCGCAGTCCCATGAGCGCCAGTCAACCAGTGGAGATGGATTCGCTGTTCGGAGACTATCCGCTCGATCATGCGTTCGACGAGATGCGCGAACCCAACGGGGACGTGCGCCCACATTACCAGGCATTGGCTGAGACGCTGGCCCGCCTGCCGCAGGACGAGTTGCAGCGCCGCAAGCAGTCCGCGGAAATGTCCTTCCTCACCCAGGGCATCACCTTTACCGTCTACGGCCGCGACGAGGGCACCGAGCGCATCTTTCCCTACGACCTGCTGCCCCGGCTTGTTACCGCGGCCGAATGGGACCGGATTGAGCGCGGCCTCACCCAGCGCATCACCGCGCTCAACGAGTTCCTCCGCGACGTCTACTCCGACGCCAAGATTCTGAACGATCGCGTAGTCCCGCGCGAGCTGGTTTATAGCTGCAAACACTACCGGCGCCAGATGCGGGGCCTTCAGGTTCCGCGCAACGTGTACATCGCGGTGGTCGGTTCTGACCTGCTGCGCCTCAACACAGGCGAGTTTGTCGTACTCGAAGATAACCTGCGCGTGCCCTCCGGCGTCAGTTACATGCTCACCAACCGGCGCGTCATGAAGCGGACCTTCCCCCAGCTATTTCACAGCTACGGTGTCCGCCCCATTGAGCACTATCCGCAACTGCTGCTGTCCACGCTGCGGTCCCTTGCACCCGAGGGAAGGCCCGAGCCCAATATCGTGCTCCTCACGCCCGGCGTCTTCAACTCCGCTTACTTCGAGCACACATATCTCGCCCGCCAAATGGGCATTGACCTGGTAGAAGGCCGCGACCTTGTCACGCACGACAATATTGTCTACATGCGTACTACCGACGGGCTGAAGCGCGTCGACGTGATCTACCGTCGCGTCGACGACGACTTCAGCGATCCGCTCATCTTCCGTGGCGACTCATCGCTCGGCTGCTCCGGCCTGTTCAACGCCTATCGCGCCGGCAATGTCACCGTGACCAACGCCTTCGGCACCGGGCTTGCCGACGACAAGGCGGTCTACGCGTATGTGCCGGATATGATCCGCTATTACCTCAACGAAGATGCAATCCTGCCCAATGTAAAGACCTATCTGTTAAGCGAACCAAAGTCGCGCCAGCATGTCCTGGCCAATCTCGACAAGCTGGTGGTCAAGGCGGTCGGCGAGAGCGGCGGCTATGGCATGCTGATCGGCACTCAATCGACGGCCCGTCAGCGCGAGGAATTTGCCCGCCAGATCGAAGCCAATCCACGCAACTATATTGCCCAGCCCACGCTGGATTTTTCCCGCGCTCCCTGTCTCGTCGGCAATCTCCTGGAGCCGCGCCACGTGGATCTGCGGCCCTACGTTCTTTTTGGCGACAAGGTCAACATCGTACCGGGAGGACTGACGCGCGTGGCTCTGGAAAAGGGCTCGCTCGTGGTGAACTCCTCGCAAGGCGGGGGCAGTAAAGACACATGGGTTCTCGAATAGAAATCGGAGCAATTTTGAGAGATAAAGCCTTCTCAAGCTAATACCGTGACCCGGTGAATTCGTAATCTCGCCTACGAATTTGGGTGCCTCAGGTCTCGCTTTTGAGACCTGGGAGACCGCAAATCTACACGGTCTTGGTACTAGTCAGGTTTTTTGAGGGTTTTGTAACAGGGCACGACTTCAGTCGTGCCGCAATGACAACAAAATAGAGCCGGCTTTAGCCGCTGAGGGATGTTTCTAACTTTGAATGATATGCAAGCATTTGTACCTATAAGCAGACACGGAGTTCGGGAGAGTACGACGATGCTATCGCGCGTTGCCGACAGTCTCTACTGGATGAGCCGCTACCTGGAACGGGCGGAGAACACCGTGCGTCAGCTCGATGTAACCATGGGCCTCATGCTCGACACCAGCTCCTCCAGCGCCGAGATGCACTGGCAGCGCACGATGACCTCCCTTGGCAAGGTGGAGGGCATGGAGTGGAACGGCGACCTCGACGCCATGGCCCGCAAGCTCGTATTCGACAGCGTCAATCCTGCTTCCGTTACATTTTGCGTGAACGGTGCGCGCGAAAATGCCCGCCAGGTGCGCGAAGAAATCTCCAGCGAGCAGTGGCAGCGCCTCAACCGCCTCTATCACCAGATGCACTCGCCCCACGCGCAAGCCCAATTCCGCTCCAGCATCAATGACTCACTCGCATCCGTCATCGACGGCATTCACCTCTTCAAAGGCGTCAGCGACACCACCATGCTCCACGGACAGGGCTGGCAGTTCATTCGTCTCGGCCGCTATCTGGAACGCGCTTATGCAACCGCGACATTACTCGAGGTCTATCAGCCGGAGCTGTTTCACGAGCAGGAAAAGGAACACTCCGGACACCAGTACCTGGAACTGGTTGGCCTCTTGCGTTGTTGTACTTCTTTCGAAGCGTACTGCCAGGTCTACACTGCCGATCTTTCCCCCGACCGTATCCTCGAATTCCTGCTCCTCAACCGCGATTTTCCTCACGCCATCCGCTACTGCGTCGACGGCATCCGCCACGCTGTCGAGTCCATCCAGCGCACCGGCGGCCGCCGCCCACCAGACGAGTTGACCGCCGTAATCGGCCGCCTTCACGCCATGCTCGGCTACACAACCATCGGTGAAATTCTCGCCGGAGACACTGGAACCTTTCTCCACAGCATTCGCGAGCAATGCATGCGCATTCACGAACTCATCTACCGCTACTACGTCCACTACTCCATTCAGTCCGCACTGGCCACTTAATAAAGGCGAGCATGAATTTTTATTCCATCCGTCACCTGACGCGCTTCCGCTACTCGCACCCCATCAGCGAGAGCATCATGGAAACGCGCATGCATCCGCGCTCCGACACCAACCAGCATTGCCTCACGTTCTCTCTTTCAGTCAGCCCGCGGTGCCGCGTCTTCACCTATCGCGACCACCAGGGCAACAACGTGCAGCATTTCGACATTCCCGGCGACCACAACCAGCTCGTGATCGTCGCCGAATCGGTAGTAGAACAGCAGGTCCTGCCCGATGTCCCCGCATTTCTCTCGCCCGACGCCTGGGATGCTCTCGACGATCTCATCGAAGCTGGCGATTACTGGGAGATGCTGCTGCCCAGCGAGTTCGCCGTAGAAACACCGGCCCTCACGCTGCTCGCTACGCAAATGGGCGTCACCCGTCGCGACGACCCTCTCATGCTGGTGCAGGAATTGAATCAGCGCCTCTACGACTACTTCGACTACGAGCCCCGATCCACGCGCGTCGACTCGCCCATCGACGAAGCCATCGTCAGCGGCAAGGGCGTCTGTCAGGACTTCGCCCACACCATGATCGCCCTTCTGCGCCACGTCGGCATTCCCGCCCGCTATGTTTCCGGCTATCTCTATCGCAGCCGCGAAGACCACGACCGCTCCACCCCCGACGCCACCCACGCCTGGGTCGATGCGCTGATGCCGCATCTCGGCTGGGTAGGCTTCGACCCGACCAACAACCTGGTCACGCACCATCGTCATATCCGCACCGCCGTCGGCCGCGATTACGCCGATGTGCCGCCCACGCACGGCATTTTCCGCGGTAGCACAGAGAGCGAGTTATACGTAGCCGTTCACGTAGAGGCCGGCGACGAGCCACCGGCTCTCGACCGCCAGTTGCCCATACCGGAGGACTGGAGCGTGCTCGTCGAGCGCGCCCAGCAGCCTCCCAAGGTCACCGTCCCCTCCATGGATTTGCAGCAGATGCAACAGCAGCAGTAGGGTCGAGAGCATAACGATTGTCTTGAAGTTAATTTCTAACCTTGTTGTGAAAGGGCACGACTTCAGTCGTGCCACATGAGTTCGCAAAATGCGTGCGGGCTTTAGCCCCTGAGGGAACGCCTTTTATCGCATAAAGCCGGTGATGAAACATACGATTGTCTTCGAATTGTCAAAAGGAGGAAAGATTTTTGTTGAACACTTGATCAATATCAGACAAGATGGTAATCACTTGAAGATGGTGCTTCCCCCCGATGCGCCATCTCTGAAGCTCGATTCCGCAGGGCGATTCAGAAGGTCTGCGGCCGCAAGTTCCCGAATAGAAGTGGCCCTTCAAGATGCAAGCTCCATCTTCGAGAGGCCTTGACGAATTCCAGGACAGCTAAAAAACCTAGACACTGTGGCGCACACGCCGCAGGCGCGTTTCAGCATTTTTTCAGGAGGAGTAGCCGTGAAAACATCCCTATCGGGATGGATGCTGTGTTGCATCCTTTCCATCGCCACCCTGGCTTCCGCCCAGACCACAAACACTTCACTCCGCGGCGTCGTCAAAGACACCAGCGGCGCCATGGTTCCAGGTGCAGCCGTCGTCCTCACAAATAGCGCCAATGGCCAGGTCTATCGTGCCGTCTCCACTGCCGCCGGCGAATACATTTTTCCCGTGGTCACTCCCGCCCGCTACGCAATCACCGTCACGTCGAATGGCTTTGCGGTACAAAACCGCACGGCTGAACTGCTGGTTGACCAACCCGCGACAATTGACTTCACGCTGAGCGTGCAGGGAAGCGCCGTAACGGTAGACGTCTCCGCCGGCGCCCAAACGCTGAACACCACAGATGCGTCTCTCGGCAACTCCGCGAATAACGAATTGATCCAGGCGCTGCCCAGCGAGACCCGCAATGTGCCTGACCTTCTCTCGCTTCAGCCCGGTGTGCTCTATCTGCCCGGCCCGAAACAGGCCAACACTGACAGCCGCAGCGGCTCAGTAAATGGCGTGCGATCCGATCAGGGCAACCTGACCACCGATGGCATTGATGACAACGACCAGGTGAATGGCTACGCTTTCACCGGCGTTCTCCGCGAAACCCAGGATTCGGTGGAAGAGTTTCGTGTGACCACCGGCAATGCAAATGCGGATTCTGGCCGTTCCGCCGGTGCCCAGGTCAGCATGATAACCAAGTCCGGTACCAACAAGTTCCATGGAGGCGTATACGAATACAACCGCCCAACCATCACGGTAGCCAACGACTGGTTCAATAAGCAGGCGGAATTCGACAGCAAACTCCCCAACCGTCCCGGCAAACTCATTCGCAATATATTCGGCGCCTCTTTGGGCGGCCCGATCTTTAAGGACAAGCTCTTTTTCTTCGGCAACTACGAAGGGACTCGTGAGGCGGAGAGTTTTCAGGTCACGCAGACGGTTCCAACCGCCGCCTATCAAGCCGGAAACCTCTCCTACCAGGGCGACGATGCCTCTGGGAACATAGTGAACGTGACGTTGACCCCCGCACAGGTGGCTCAACTGGATGCCGGATGCCAGGTTTGCAACACCGCAACGTACGCACCCGGCCCTGGCGGCAATCCGAATGCTGTTGCTTACTTCAATCTGATGCCCGCGGCCAACGGACTGAATGAGGGAGACGCACTGAATACCGGATCCTACTCATTCGCCTCCCCAAACCCGCAAACACAGAACACCAGCATTGCCCGAATCGACTTTACGCCGAATGATCGGCACAAGATTTTCGCTCGCGGCAATCTGCAGAAAGACACCACGGGGGGAACTGAGCAGTTTCCCGGCCAGGGCCCGTCTTATATCTTGGAGGACAATACCAAGGGTTTCATTCTCGGCGATACATGGGCCATCTCGCCTAGCCTGGTGAACGATGTTCGTTACGGATATATCCGCCAGGGCAACAGCAATCATGGCGCTGGCGTGGGCGATTATGTAGATTTTCGCTTCATAGCCACTGCCACGGCGGAAACCAGGACCACCATCAATTGGGTCCCCGTCAATAACATTGTCGATAATCTTAGCTGGACAAAGGGCAAGCATTCGTTTGAATTTGGAGGAAACTGGCGTCTGATTCATCAGAACCGCACCTCGGATGCCAACTCGTATAACAATGCCACCTCCAATCCCTATTGGTTAGGTGGCAATCCGCCCGATCCGTCGACCATCGGCGCGCTGCCAGTGGATGGCGGCTTCACCAACTCCTATCTCGAAGCCTATGCCAACCTTGTGGGCACCATTCCTTCCGTCACCAACATCTACAACTACAAGATCACCAGTGCAACCCAAGGCACTCTACTTGCGGATGGTGCGCCAATCGGCCGTCACTTCTCGGCCAACGAGTTCGAGTACTATTTGCAGGACTCTTGGCGTCCGATTCCGACTCTGACCTTGACCTTCGGCATTCGCCACAGCATCCTCCAAACCCCCCATGAGACCAGCGGGCAGCAGGTGGCTCCCACTATCGATACCCATACCTTTTTCCTGCAACGCGAGCAGCAGGCTCAGCAAGGTCAAATCTATGAGCCAACGCTCACATTCGCGCCAACTGGCCCCTACTACAATCAGCCCGGCTTCTACCCGAAGTCGAAAGATAACATCGCTCCTAGGTTCGCCGTAGCTTACTCACCAAACCCCAAAACGTCGATTCGCGTCGGGGCGGGCATCTACTACGACCATTTTGGTGAGGCGCTGGTCAATGTCTTCGATCAAAAGGGTTCCTTCGGCGTAAGCAGCGCGATCACCAATCCGGCCGGAACCTATGGCTATGAGACCTCTCCGCGATACGTGGGCCGCAATACATTGCCATTCAGCAATGGCACTGCGCCGGCTACTTCTACCTTCCCATATACACCTCCAACAGGCCTCTCTGGGTTTGCCATTACCTGGGGCCTCGACAGCAAGATAAAGACCCCCTATTCAGAAGCGATGGACTTTTCCGTACAGCGCGAAATTGGGAAGGGCTTTACCGTTGAGGCGAACTACGTCGGCACGCTTGGAAGGCATCTCATACAGAGCCGGGATCTCACCGAGCCTGTTGACTACGTAGACCCGCAGGGCGGCGGAGATTACTACGCGGCTGGCACCGCGCTCTCTAAAGCGGTGGACGCGAATAATGGAGTCTACGGAAACTCTAATGGAGGGGGCACCGGCACACCCGGAACCCCTGCTATTGCCGCGATTCCGTACTTCGAGGATGTATTTTCGTTCATGCAGAATCTCGAATACCCTGGAGAGAGTGCGACCCAGGCTATTTATGACAATGAATGGGCTCCGTATCGCTCGAACCTGGGCGCAACCTCCGCTCTGGCCGATCTCGATTTCTACGGTCCCCTCTTCGGGTTCTACCCCGCACCGTCGAATTGGCAGCAGCATTTCTGGCAGAACCAGTTCTCCTCGCTCTATGCCTTGTCCAGCATCGGAATGAGCTACTACCAGGCGGGACAGATCATCGTGAGACATCCCACCAGCCACGGTCTCCAAATGGATGTCAGCTACACGTACTCGCATTCCATCGACATGGGATCGGATGCTGAGCGCAACACCGAGTTCACCGGTAATCCGACCACCGGCGGCGGCGCCTCCTTCAGCGAAATCCTCAATACCTGGAAACCCGGTCTCAATCGGGGCTCATCGGATTTCGACACGCGTCATCTTCTAATCGTCGAGGGGGTATATCAGCTTCCCTTTGGCCGTGGGAAGGCTGTTCTGGGCGGCGCCAACAGGCTAACTGACGCGATTGTCGGCGGCTGGCAGTTGTCCGGAATCAACCGGTCAACCAGCGGTCTGCCATGGTCGCTCTTCGAACCCGGCTGGACCACGGACTGGCAAATTGAAAGCTACGCCGTCAAAACCGGTAGTTTGCCGACGCACCGCCACTATGACGTAAATGGAAACCCGCAGTACTTCGCCAATCCAAACAATATCAATGCTGATGTGAGTTCGGGTGGCAATGCGCTTCCGGGCCAAACAGGGTCGGCGGGCAATGTTCGCTTGCCCTATCCAGGAGAGGCCGGCGAACGGAACAATCTCCGTGGCGATGGGTACTTCGACATCGATTCCGGTCTGGCAAAAACCTGGTCGCTGCCGGAGAACGCAAGGATGAAGTTTGCCTGGGAGGTCTACAACGTGACGAACACGATTCGCTTCGATCCCGCCTCGATTGGCGGCGGACTTACGGGAGGGAATCTAGGCGTCGCAAGTAACTCGCTATCTACCTCTCGCCGCATGCAGTTCAGCCTGCGTATCGACTTCTAAAAGCATCACAACGCACCAACACAACGAGGGCCGGAGCACGCACCGGCCCTCGTTTCTACATAGGAACTGGGTGCCCCAGATCTCGATTCTGAGATCTGGGAAACCTCAACCCTCAATCGCCCTTCCGCACCTGAGCCGCAATCCTTCTTAACTCCGGCAACACGCGTCCCAAAGCCACTGGTTCCGCATCGCGCAGCCCAAGTGCGAAATACACATCGCGATAAAGCCGGTAAAGCTGCTCATAAACAGCGGCAGCCTTCGGATCGGGCTCAACCGTACGCAATGGCAAACACACCGCCGCCTGCGCCTCTTCAATCGTCTTGTAAGCCCCTGCCGCCATCAGCGCAAAAATCCCCGAGCCCAGGCTAGTCGGAATCCCCGCCGGCACCAGCACCGGCTTATTCAGTACGTTCGCATACACGCGATTGAGCACCTCGCTCTTCTGCGGGATGCCCCCAGCGTTGATCACGCGATCGATGCGCACTCCATGTTCCGCCATGCGCTCCAGAATGATCCGCGTATGAAATGCCGTCCCTTCAATCGCCGCGAACAACTCGTCCTGCGCCGTGTGAACCAAATTCCAACCCAGCGTCACCCCGCCCAATTCTGGATTGACCAGCACAGTCCGGTCGCCATTATCCCAGCTCAGCCGCAGCAGTCCCGTCTGCCCCGCCTTGTACGCATCGAGGCCCTCGGAAAGCTCCGCGACCGTTTTCCCCGCTCGCCGCGCCACCGCGTCAAAAATGTCTCCCGTCGCCGATAGCCCCGCCTCAATCCCCGTGTACCCCGGATGCACACTGCCCGGCACCACGCCACACACGCCCGGAACCAGTTGCGGCTCGCGCGCCATCGCGATGATGCAAGTCGAAGTCCCCACCACGTTCACCGCATCTCCTTCGCGGATATTCGATCCAACCGCATCCCAATGCGCGTCGAATGCGCCAACAGGGATCGGTATCCCCGCCCGCAGTCCCAGCGCCTCAGCCCACTTAGCCGAAAGATGCCCCGCGATGTGATCGCTCGTCAGGTATTCCCCGCCCAGCTTTGCGCGCACTCCGGTGAGCAGCGGATCGACGGCGACGAGGAACTCCTCCGGAGGCAGCCCTCCCCATTTCGGATTCCACATCCATTTGTGTCCCATCGCGCATACGCTGCGTTTGAGCTTACTGACATCGGTGATGCCGCTCAACGTAGCCGCCGCCATATCGCAATGTTCAAGCGCGGTAACAAATTTCGCGCGCTTCTCAGGATTGTGCCGCAGCCAATGCAGCAGCTTCGAAAACCCCCACTCGTGCGAGTAAACGCCGCCGCACCACTCGATCCCTTCAAAGCCCAGCGCATGCGCCTTGGCGGTGATCTCTTCAGCTTCGGCGAAGCCGCGATGGTCGCACCAGAGATAGTATTCGTCCAGAGGCTCCAGTCCCGCGCCCACGGGAATCACGCTTGAGCCCGTAGTGTCGAGAGCGATCGCAGCAACCGTGTCTCCATCCACACCGGTGCTTCGCAGTGCCTCGCGCGTAGCGGCTGCTAATGCCGTCATCTGATCGCTGTGAGACTGTGTAGCAAAATTTGGATCTTCGCGGCGGCGATGGAGTGGATAGGATGCCGATGCAGTGCCAATCGGTCCCTTCTCGCTGTCGACGAGAGTAACGCGAACGCTGAGTGTGCCGAAGTCAACGCCGGCAACAATGGTCATGGGAAGAGCAACCTCGCAGTAAACGCTTTCTTGTTCGCAGACAAGAGTACACCATCCCCATCCCCCGCGTCTGAAATCTTCCCGCTTGCTGCATGACCTCAGCTTCCATGAGTCCTATTTCTTAGCCCCCGGCATCATGCTCTTGAGTCTATCCATCAAGCTTGGCTTGGCCGCCGGCGCGCCTGCCGAGGGCTTGGCCGCAGCGGGGGCCGGAGTCACAGGTTTCGGAGCAGCCACAGGTTGAGCCGACTCTTTGGCGGGAGGTGTCGCAGCCGCTGTCGCAGCCTGCGGTTTCACCTCGCCCACCGCTGCTTTTGGCTTAGCGGCTGCGGCTCCCGGCAGCGGCGTCGATCCGTTTACAACTCCCTCCGCCGTCAGAGTTGGTACCGGGTCGTTGTCGTTCTTCACCAGGATCGAAATCCTGCGATTGGAGGGGTCGGTGGGATTGCTCTTGACGCGCAGCATCTGATCTGCGTATCCGCGCACCTGCGTAACCTGGTTGGTGCGCACTCCGTCTTGCTGCAACAACCGCCTCGCAGAGTTGGCACGGTCAGCCGAAAGATCCCAGTTGCTGTAGCCGTTGTCGTCGGAATAAGGAGTGGAATCGGTATGACCTTCAATCAGCAGCGAATTGGGCAAGGTCTTCAACTCCGTTCCCAACAGCGACAGCAACTCCTGGCCGCTAGCGCTGAGTTTTGCGCTGCCAATCTCATAGAATGTCCCGTCCTTGCCTTCCAGCAGCTCAATTCGCAATCCCTCCGGCGTGATCGTGATCTCAATCTGCTTGGAAAGCTTCTCCAGATCTTTCCTCGCCTTGATCTCCTGCTCGAGCTTGTCTTTCAATTTCTGCAATTCGTCAGTGCTGGTCTCTTGAATGGTCACGCCGGTACCCGTCAAGGTGGTGCCCAGCAGGCTGCCGGTTCCTTTGGGGTCGTTGAAGTAGCCCGCCACCGCCTTCTTCACCTTCTCGCTCGATCCCATCAGCCACAACACAATGAACAGCGACATCATCGCGGTCACAAAATCGGCATACGCAACCTTCCATGCGCCTCCGTGGTGGCCGCCGTGCCCACCCTTCTTCTTGATCACGATGATAGGTTGTGTCTTCGCTGCCATGATGCCGAGTCTCTTTCAGGATGTTGTTTCAACGCCTATGCGGCTGCCGCTTCAGCGCCCCCGCCCTTGCAGCCCTTTTCCATCTCGTCGAAGCTGGGCCTTACATGCGCGGGAATCGCGCGGCGACCCAGTTCGATCGCAATCATCGGTGCGGCGCCTTTCAGAAACGAAAGCATCAGCACCCGCAAAACATGCAGATACTCGTTGTGCTCGTCGGCAGTCTTGGTCATGTTCGCGGCAAGAGGCCCAGCCACGCCGTAGCAAAGCAGGATGCCCAGAAACGTGCCCACCAGCGCCGCGGCGACCTTCTCGCCAATCTCCTCCGGAGGTCCTCCCAGCGAACCCATCGTGATCACCACGCCCAGCACAGCAGCCACAATGCCCAGGCCGGGCAGTGCGTCCGCCACTGTGCTCAGTGCGGCTACCGGCTGCATTTCCCCGTGGTGATGCACCTCCATATCCAGTTCCATCATCTGGTCCATATCGAACGGCTCCACGCCGCCGGTAATCGCCGTGCGCAGCGTATCGCACACAAAGTCACGCGCATGGTGGTCGCCTAGAAATTCTGGATAGTTCTTGAAGATGGAACTCTCCTTCGGCTTCTCAACATCCATCTCCACGCTGAGCAAGCCCTCTTTCCTCACCTTGTTCAGAAACTGGTACATCATCTTCAGCGCGTTCAGGTAGCGCTTCTTGTCGAACTTCGAGCCCTTGAGCACTCCCATCAACCCCGCAGCCACGCCCTTGATGATGTGCAGCGGATTGGCCACCAGCAGAGTCCCGACGGCTGCCCCCACCAGGATCAGCAACTCCGCCGGCTGCACCAGGACAGCGATGTGTCCCTTTTCCATGAGGAATCCGCCGATGACTGCTCCGAAAACGATAACGATGCCTATGATGGCGAACATGAATGCCCCTCCGGCGCAGCTGTTATGTGATTGCCGCCCAAATGAAAACTCGAGAACATGGCGGCCTTCGCTCTCTCGAGCAGATCGATCAGTGAGTAGGCACTCTCGGCCTGTGCCGCACCGATGCTCACGGTGAGCGAAACGCGATCGCCCCACCAGCGGAAGTCCGCCGTTCTGGCCAACCCCGCCAGCATCTGCGCATGAACCGCCAACATTGCCGTCGTGCGCTCATGGGAAATAACAAGAAATTCGTCTTCGCCCCAGCGCCCCAGGTGCTCCCCAGGCCGAAGCCCTTGCGCCAGTGCGCGCTCAACTTTCAAGAACATCGCATCGCACGCGCCAACGCCGTGAGTCCTGCGCAAATCGTGTGCCTGGTCAACCGTGATCCACAGAACGCCGAAGCTCGATCCGCCGTGCGTATAATCGTCGAACATCGATCCCAGCCGCTCCGTGAGGTCGGTCTGGCTCGCCTCCACCTCATCGTCTTCTCCGGTAACGCCGTGCGGCAGCGCGTCCAGGCATTCCGCTGGATGAAAAAGAACCGCGGTTCCGATCCGCATGCCAAGCGCATCCCTCAGCACGCGAAGCCGCACCATCGTCGCCACCTCGTGGCCCAGCTTATGCCGTGCGCGCACCAGGAATCCCCGCCCTGTTTCGGAGCCCACACCATGGTTGGCGCCCGCTTCCCCGTTCCCATGCACAACGCACCACTCCAGCAAAGGCCTCAAGGATTCAGGCGTCGGGCGTCCCACCATTTCCAGTGCCGCGTATCCGGTGATTGCCTGCGCTGCCTGGTTCCAGAACGCCAAACGACAGTCCTCCCCCAGCAGGGCTACGCCCTCCGGCAGACCATCCAGGGTCGCTTCCAGAAGCTCAGCTCGATCCGCCATCCACGCGCCTCTATATGCTCAATCGGCAGAGCGCGCATCAACATGATGAAAATGAGCTGTGGGAAATGCGGATGGGAATTTGCTGATTACCTGTAGAGTAACTAATCTAGAGCCTTGTAACAGTCATCCACCGGCCCCGCGATCCGCGGAGCCATGAAACCTGCGGTCAGCTATGCTCCCGCTGACTTGCTATCCCCGCGAAGCGGGGGCTAACTTGCTGACTTTCTAAAAACTCCGGCTTCCTTCCCATTCGGAATGACCGATCGCCAGCGCGACTGCAAACTTGTTTCTTCCTAACTTCAAAAACCTCGACAAACCCGGCGCGCCACACACTGCTCAACGCCCCGGCAAAACGCAAGTCCCGCAATCCGTCGGCACCTCCACAGGCAACCGCACAATGAACCGCGTCTGTCCCGGCTCCGACTGCACTTCAATCGCCCCGCCAAACTTCTGCGTAACAATCCGATGCACAATCTCCAGTCCAAGCCCCGTCCCCGATCCCTGCGGCTTGGTCGTAAAGAACGCCTCGAAGATGTGAGGAAGCGCCTCTGAAGGAATTCCCTGACCATGATCTTCGATACTCACGGCTAACCGGTCCGCTGCGCTCGCATCGCCATTCGCCGACTCTATCCATGTCGCAATTTTGATCTTCGCATTCGACGGCGACGCGTCCAAAGCGTTGTCAATCAGATTCGTCCACACTTGGCTCAGCGAAGAGCCCCGTGTATGAATGAGCGCCGGGTTGGCGGCGAACTCCTTCTCCACCTGAATCCCCTTGATGCGCAGCTTGTGCCCCAGAATGGTGAGCGTGCTCTGCAGGCTGTCGTGTACATCGATTTCCTTGGCCGGCGACTTTTCGTCGTACGCAAATTTCTTCACCGCCATTACCAGGTCGGAAATGCGTGTGATGCTCTCTTCAATTGTGGAAACCAGGCTCACGCTCGAAACCAGTGCCTCAAGCCAGTTCAGCGCGTCGGAGAAACTCGCCGCCTTGAACGCGTCCTTCGCGCAGACCAGTTCCTCCTGTTTGAGCCCAATGCCCACCAGCGCCGGCGCAATGGTGTAAGCGTTGTCAACGCCTGCCGATGCCAGCCACTCCGCCATCGCCTCTTCCGCGTCCGACTGCTCGATGCTGCTCATTGCAGGCGCGTGGCAACCATGCACAGTATGTTCCAGCAGGCTCCTCATGCATTCCAATTGAATGGGCGTCTTAGGCTCATCGCTGAACCGCAGGCTCAGCTGTTGCAGTCGAAGAAGATTCAGGCGCAGTTGCGACGATGCGCGCTTTGCCGCCGACCCAGGGTTATGCAACTCGTGCATCAGGCCGGCAGCGAGCGTCCCCAGCGAGATCAGCTTTTCCCGGTGCAGAGCCTCCACCTGGTAGGTCTGCAGCCGCTGCGCCATGTTGCTCGATATCACTTTGCGCGCCGAAGGACAGCATGCCATCAGCGACCAGAAGCCGTCTTCGCCGAACCTCACTAACACGGAATCCTCGACCGCACGAACCGCGAACGACATGTGGGTCTTCCCGCTCAGCAGCGGCGTCTCGCCAAACCCCTCTCCGGTGCGCGCCAGAGCCGCCACAGTCACCGACCCGTCCGGCTCCGGCCGCTCGGCGCGAATCTCGCCCTCCAGCACCACCCAGTAGGCTCGCTTTGCTTCCCCTGTCTCCACAAGCACCGCGCCCGCCTTCGCGGTCACCCGCTCCACCGGGCCCACATTGCCCAGATCCTCAAACTTGGTTCCGGTGAAGGGAAGCGTCCCGCGCAGTTCCTCAGCAACCTCCAGCAACGGAACCTCTTCGACCACGATGTTTTGTTCGCCCTCGCTCATCTCCGCTTTCTCTTAGAACCCCGCCAAAAATCGAATGTCGCGGCCTTGAACCCGCCCCAACCGCTCCGTGCCCCATCCTTTCGCGTCTTTTGCGAAAGGGTGGGAAACCTCAAGCCTCAACCCGCCTTCATCCCAACCCACCACAGCCTCTGGGTGCCCCATCCTTCCGCGTTTTTTGCGAAAGGGTGGGAAAGCACGAACCTCAACCCGCCTTCATCCAAATCACTCTTCAGAGAAGTCCTCAGAACCCCGCTAAATACTGGTGCGCAAACTGCACAGCAATCGATCCCTCTCCCACCGCCGAAGCAACCCGCTTGATCGATCCGTGCCGTACATCCCCAGCCACGAAAACCCCCGGCACGCTCGATTCCAGCAGAAACGGCTCACGCGGCTCTTTCCACCCATCCGGATGCTTGCCATCAAATCGTAAATCCGGTCCCGCCAGTAGAAACCCATTTTCATCGCGCAAAATACTTGCCGGTAGCCACTTGGTACCCGGCGCAGCGCCAATAAACACAAACAGCGATGAAGCCGCCACCCGCCGCTCACCCTCCGGCCCCTTCAACGTCACCGCTTCCAGCCGCTCTTCGCCAAACACCTCGGTCACGTGCGTGTACGCCTCCAACACAATATTGGATGTGCGTGCGATCTCATCGATCAAGTATTTCGACATGGTGGCCGCGAGGCCGGGCCCACGCACCAACATGGTCACCTTGCTTGCATACCGGGCAAAGTGCAGCGCGGCCTGACCGGCGGAGTTGGCGCCCCCCACCACAAACACCTCTTCGTCCTTGCAACTGACCGCTTCAACCAGCGCCGCTCCGTAGTAAATTCCGCGCCCCGTCAGCCGGTCGGCCCCTGGAATGTCCAGCTTGCGGTAGTTCACCCCCAGAGCCAGCAGCACCACATGGCTTGAAACCTCGCGCCCATCCGCCAGTTGAATAAACCGGTATTGCCCATCGATCCGCAGACCGGTTGCCTTCTGGGTCACGAACTCAGCGCCAAACCGCGTCGCCTGAATGTGCGCCCGCCGTCCAAGATCCGCCCCCGTTACGCCGGCCGGGAACCCAAGATAATTCTCGATCTTCGAACTCGACCCGGCCTGCCCGCCCGGAGCCTGCGGCTCAATCACCAGAGTCCGCAGACCTTCACTCGCTCCATAAACAGCCGCGGCCAGACCGGCCGGCCCTGCGCCGACCACCACAATGTCATAGAAATCCTGTGTAGCCTGAATGCTCAGGCCCACCCGCTTTGCCAGTTCATCCGGCGCCGGATCAATTAGTGCACTGCCGTCCGGGAACAGCACCACCGGCAGCAGGTTAGGATCCAGATCCCGCTCCTTCAGCAGGTCGAGCGCTCCGTCGGCAGCGGCCACATCCATCCAGCGATAGGGAACATGGTTGCTCGATAAGAATGTGCGTACCTTGTGGTCTTTGAGCGACCAGCGATGCCCGATCACGCGCAGCCCCTCAAACGGCGGCTGGTAGCCCGCGTTCCAGTCTTCCAGCAGGTCGCTCAGCACCGGATAGAGCTTTTCCTCCGGCGGATCCCACGGTTTATTCAGGTAATAGTGGATGCGGGCCGTATTGATAGCCTGAATGGCCGCCTCTGTGTCAGCGTAGGCAGTCAGCAGCACCCGGCGCGAATCGGGATAAATCTCCCGCGACCGCTCCAGAAACTCAACCCCGGTAATCCCCGGCATCCGCTGGTCGCTGCAAATGAGCGCAACCGGCTCCTGGCGGGTCTTGAGCTGCGTCAGGGTATCCAGCGCCGCCTGGCCGCTGGCTGCCCGCATGATCCGGTACGTCGCCCCGTACTGCCGACGCAGGTCCTGGACCACCGCTTCCAGCACGTTTACGTCGTCGTCAACCGCCAGCAGAATCGGCCTAGCCATATATCCTCAGTGTAGAGCAGGACCCGGCGGGTACCCCGAAATGGGGATTGACCGGCAGTGGAAGCCCACCTAGGGTGGTCATGATTAATGGTACAAGCGGGTTGCCGTAGGCATTCAAGAGGACTTGCCACCGCAAAGTTGTTCTTAACGGCAATCTCGCTATCAGGAACGGAGCAATTCCCAGTGTTCCGAATGGGGTCAATTGCAAGATTCTGCGTTTCTTGCCGATAGTGCGAATGTAGGCAAGAAAAACTGCCTGCTCTCAAGCTGCCCGGTTCCCGGGGACAGGACTGAGTTGCATCAAAATCGTTCGTTCCGGGACACGACGCAGATGAGGCAAACATCATGAACAAGATCATCCTGGCCGATTCGCAGGCTATCTTCCGCGCTGGCACCGCCAAAGTGCTCGCCACGGACGAGGACATGCGGATTATTGCGCAATGCTCGGACCTCGACCGTATGCACCACGCCATTACGACTTTTCCAGGGTCCATCGTCTTATTTGCCGCTTCTCTGCGGCCTGACCTGACCCGCCTGCGCATGCTGCTCGAAACAACCGGAGGCCGCGGAATCGTCATTGCCGAGAATAGCGACTCAGCCGGCACTTATCTCCAGCAGGGCTTTCGCGGCGTCGTGTTTCGCAGCGTCAACGGGCCAGCGCTGGTAGAGTGCGTCCGCCGCGTTGCCGCCGGGGACACCTGGGTTCCTCCCCAACTCATTCAGCCCGAGTCGCCCGAGGAAGATCTCGTCGGAACCCGCGTCCGCGACCGCCTCACACCCAAGGAGATGCGCATCGTCGCACTCATCGTTCAAGGTTGCAAGAACCGCGAGATCGCCATTCGCCTCAAGACCACCGAGCAGGTGATCAAAAACTATCTGCGCTCCATCTACGACAAGACCGGCGTAAGCGATCGCCTC
>Ga0302320_10002532_pt1 | contig 42966 bp, 36 predicted proteins | sample Bog_T0_3_FD_202130 | JGI IMG/M metagenome (GOLD analysis project Ga0302320, IMG submission 202130) | Peat permafrost microbial communities from Stordalen Mire near Abisko, Sweden - Bog_T0_3 | ecosystem: Environmental > Terrestrial > Soil > Wetlands > Peat | place: Sweden: Abisko, Stordalen Mire... | reverse complement strand
CCGTTTTCCCTCAATAATTTATCCTCTGCAAAACCCACGCATTCCTAGCCCCTCACCGTCCACCGCTGGACGCCCCGCGAATTTTGCCGACACGAATCTTGAGCCCAGGAGGCCAAATCCGTGTCAAACCCCAAGCACCGAAAGCCCCGCTGCCCCGCCGCACTCGCGGCCCGAACCTACTACTGGACCGAAACCAACACACTCACCCAAGCCAGCGTAATCGTGTTCTCCTGCAGTAAACCCGAAGGCCACGCGGGACCGCACGCGGCCCCGCGTGCAGATCGTCCCGGCGAGTGTCTGCCGCTGCCGCCTGACGCCAGCGTGGAGATGCACCAGGTCACCTGGCCAAACCGCCAAGGTGGTGCGCCGTGCCAATGAATTTCACGGTCTACCACACGCACGAATTTGCAATCGTGCTTTACAACCCGCCCGACGACACCAAGACGCACCCCATCGTCACCGCAGTAACCGAATGCAGCCGGTGTGGTCAGGCACTCGACTTCAGGAACTACGACCAGAGCAAACCCTACGACTACGGCCACGCCCTGAAACTCGCGGACGAGGCTTGGCCATTTGTCCAGGCACACCGCAGGTTGTGTCCACGGCAGATGGGCAAACAGGCGTCACTCTTCGAAACACCAGAACCCGCCAAACCAAAGCGGCCGGCAAATTCCGCCCCCGAGCTGTCGGCCGACGCGAAGAAATTTCTAGAGGAACTCTGATGGCCGTCTACTCAACCGACAAAGGCTTTGGTGTGGACTGGCGAGACGAATTCGGACGCCGGCACCGCAAATACGTGGGAACCGAACAAGCGGCCCGCCGCATGGACGAGCAACTGAGGACGTCCGCGAACCAGGCCAAGAACGCAATGAAGAACTACAGCGCCGGTGAAGCGGTGGACCTGCTCACCGCCCGTGACCTCTACATTGCCCACGCGCCCCTCGGCACGGTTTCCAAAGCCTGGCAGAGCGAGCGCCTGGGCCGACTCGCCAAGTACATCGGCAACATCGCAATCGCCGAACTCACGCCGAAGCGCCTTGACGAATTCGCGATCGTCAGACGGCAGGACCTCGCGCCGAGTTCCCTTGCGCGGGAACTCGGTCTCATCAAAACCTTTTGTGCCTGGCTGGCGCGGAACTGGTACATCGCCAGCAGCCCCGCCGAACACCTACAAACGAACCTGCCCCGCAAATCAGCGGGCAGGGCCCTCACCTACGCGGAGGAACTCGCCGTGCTGTCCTGCTGCACCGACCGCATCCGCGCCAAACTATTGCTCTCCATCGACGCGGGTTTGCGGCGCGGCGAATGCAACGCCACCAGGGCAAATCATCTCAACCTGTCCCAGGGCACGATAACCACGTTCAGCACCAAGACGCGCAACTTCCGCACCATCCCACTCACCCCCAGGCTACAGAACGCCCTGGACACAATCGCAACCGGACTCGCCGGCGACGCACTTCTCTTCGCCTTCGGCGGCCGAGAAGTGAAGAAAGGCGCGGACGTCTTGAAGCGCATCCGCAACAAGAGCCGCGTCAATTTCCGTTTCCACGACTTGCGGCACACTTTCGCCACGCGCCTGGCTGAGGTCGCCACGAACCCGGCGATCGTCAGGGACCTACTCGGTCACTCGCCCAGGACGACGACCGACCTCTACATTCACCCGCCGATGCAGGAATGCGCGGAAGCTATTTTGCTGATGGCGGAAAGAACCGCCCTCGGGATCCAGAGCGCGTTTTATAGTTTGAATAACACCGAAAAAACCGATTAGAAAAGAGGAAACCCCATGAAACTGACGAAGAAGGAAAATCACGCAATCAACAACCTCTACGCGCCCGCCGACGCGGCCGCCAAGCACAGCCCCAACTATCTCACCGACAAAATTCTCCAGGCGCGGAACGCGCTCAGCCTCACCGAGAACCTCACACTCGCAGCCTACGTCAATTCTCCGGAGCCCGTGGCCACCAGCCTAAAGCACATCCTCGAGGAGCTCACCACCACGCGGGAAGCACTCGCCGCCGCCTACTATCTCGCAACCCTCACACCCGAACCGAAAAGAACTCACTTGCAAAAGAAAAGCGACCTGTTATCCTAATTGCGCCAACACGGCCGGGGGCGCAAGCCCCCTGCCACACGGACAGGGCGCTGTCCGCGCCCTGGCCAGCGCCCTCCCGAATCCCCAAAAAAGGACGGCGCATGCCAACCCAAACCACCACCATCAAACACCTACACACCCGGCTCCAATCCACCCACGAATTGCTCCGCCAGATCGCCGACGAGAACACCGCCGCCGTCCGGCAACTCAAACCAACCGAACTCTCCGCCGAGCTCTGGTTCAAATACCGAAGGCTATCAGAACAGCTCAGCGCCACCGCCGCCGACACCGAAGCCCTCAAGGAAATCATCGGCAACTTTGCCAAACTGCCGAGCGTCCAATCCGCCCTCAGGAGGACCGCCGCTTGAAAATCCCAAACAGCAAGACGCTATCCTTTCGCCTTTTGTTCGCCGCCGACAACCTGCAAGCCGTCGCCGAGGGACTCCGCGCGAATCTCCGGACCCTCAAACACCTGCCCCAAACCCCCGAGCTCCTCAACAACAGCGAACAACTGGACAAAATCGCGGACCGGTGCAGACGTGCCGCGCTCACACTGGAGCCCACCCAATGATCAAAACCCGGCTCACCCTGCTGGAAACCCTGTCCGCCGACACCCCCGACATTCTCACCGTCACCAGGACAAACCTTGACCACGGCAAATCATCCGCCGATATCGCCGCACTGCTGAACACCAACCACCCAGGGCTACCCATCACAAAATCGACGGTGGAAAAATTCCGCACCAAGCGGTGGTTGCCGGAACGCCTCAAACTCAGCCAGGACAAAGCCCACACGGCCGAGACGAGCAAGGCGATCAGCCCCCGCAATCTTGACCAGCTCGCCTCCGCCCTCCTGTTCCAAACCATCCACACGATGACGCCATCGGAACTCATCGGCCTAAAACGTCTCAGAATCCAGGAGCTTCGTCTCAAACTCGCGAAGGGAGCGATGCGGAAACTGGGGAAGGAGCAGCAGACCACAGAGGCAACCTGGAACAAACTCAGCGCGGAGGAACGCGCCGAGCGGTCCCGCACCATGGCAAACGAGTTCCGGGAAATCTTCGGACTGTGCCCAATCGAAGAGGAAGAGGCCCTGCACGAAAAATACCCGGACGGAATCCCGACGAACATCGGCGCACGCGTCAGCACCACCATCCGCCAACCAAAAAAACCGAAGGAGTAAACCCCTGGACGCGACAACACTGGCCATCACCCTTCAAGACGCCATCACCAACGCCACGCCGATGCGCATCACCTACCTGCACAAGCACGACGGCACCATCAGCACGCACCAGGTCATACCCTACGCCATCGAACCCGGCGCACGCAGCAAGTCAGGCAAGCCCATGCTCTGGGGATTTTGCCTGGACCACCAGCGCCTTGAGCAGCGCGACCCCGAAAATGTCCTCGGGATAGAACCCGTGGACCTGCCCACCGACCAGCTCCCCAGCAGCTTTTAGCCGCATTCTCACCAGCCACCCGAAACCGCGCGTTATGCCTTCGGCATTTCTCGTGGTGAAACTGCCAGACGGCCCTCGAATCCAGCAAATTCACCTGAAATCCGGCAGCAAACGGCAGCAAATAGCACCTAAAATCATCACCAAAACCGTCCTAAAAACGAGCAAATCCAACCGTCACAACCACATCCGAACACGAAACAAGCGCACGGCGCCACACTCTCAAAACCCCACCAAAACCCCCACTTTCCCCACCAAATCCCACGCCCACGGGGTCACCCAAGGTTTGCCAGGGAAAGCCAGCGCAGGGCCACCACGGTACGCGAATGCCACGCCCACGGAATCACCCAAGGTTTGCCAGGGAAAGCCCGCCCAGGGCCACCACGGCACGCGAATGCCACGCGCACGGAGTCACCCAAGGCCCGAGAGTGCCAACCCCCAGGACGTGGTTGAACGGTCACCGCCGCCCCCCGGAAAGCCGCCCTCGCCCATTCGCTCAGGGGGGAGCACGGCAGCCGTACACGCCCGCTAGTCCCCGCCCCCCCTTTCGCTCATAGACGGGCATCGTTCGGCCTCACATGGCAGCGGGCGGCACGTCACCAAACGTCGCACGTCGGCCAGGCCACAGCGAACGGCACGTCACCAAACGCCGCACGCCGGCGAGGTCACAGCAAGCGCCACGGGCAAAACAAAGGAGGTCCGCACCGCCGCACGTTTCCCGCCCGCACACCGAAAGAGCCGCTGGGAGGCGCGCAGGAAACGTGCACGGATGCGGACGGCTTCGGAATCGCCCGGCACAAAGCGACCGGGCGAAAAAGCGGAGGCATGCGGGCGAGGATCCAGTTCCATCACCGCTGGCGCTGCTTTATCCAGCTTGCACGCCTCTCTGCAGGGGCGACCACCGCGAATTGTGGCCACGCGCCGAACCAGGGGAACCGTACACCGTGAGGCCTTCGAACATCTGGACGCGCCGTAATCACCCTGGCACGGGTCATGCCGAAAACGCACGCCCCGCGCCAGGGAACGGCGCTTTTACATAGTTCGGCCACTTATCAGACGCCGCCATTCACCGGGAAGGCGTCTGATAACGCACCGAACTATGCAAACCAGAAAGGAAGGCGAATCAATTCCAAACTCAGGCCCACGCCCTCACCGCGTTCTATCTCAGCTTGCCAGAAGTGGGCCACCTGGGAACCGGTGGCCCATCGGGTCGGAGGTGCGCACTTCGTTAACGCGCACAGAGGCGCGGCGCGGTCGGTCTGCACGCGCAAACAAGCCCAAGCAACCGCGCCGCGAAGGTGTGAAGTCTTAAGCGCCCTACGCAAACCCCCTCTATCCTTCGGGGGGGTTTGCTCCGGGCGCTAAAGGCGGGTGGGTGGGTGGATGGCGGAAGGGTTTCCCAAAACGGGAAAACGCCACGGCGACCGCCCTCAACCGCGACCGGAACCAAGCCACGAGCCGCGCGGCACACGCCGCGCGGCCGAGCGGCCGAGCGGCCGACCGGCCGAGATTCCCGCCTTCGCGGAAGCACCGACGACCAGACTTTTGTCCCACCTTCCGACTGTCCAAAAAAGGCTCAAGTTTTCCGCAGGAATGCCGATAAGAGGTGTATGATGTCTCACGTGTTGGCAAACACCCGCGAATCTCGCACCATTCCTCTCTTCGGCACCAAAGTTCAAAGAACACAGGTAAATCCGCAGTATTTTTCACTTGGAAGAATCCTTCCCACCATTTTGTTTTATTTTGCGGGGTCTCTTCAAAAACTCCTTGATAATCAGTATCGATCCATCGCAGTAAACCCAATCGCCAGCCGATAGATTCTGCTCTTTTCGTGTGCCCACCTCCCCGAAGTGGTCCGCTCTCGCGCGGACCTTACATTCTCTCGTAACAACCCTACACCCTACGGAAAAGCATCTGACATCTTTCGAATCAGGACTATCTTGCCGTGCGGATTAAGGTGAATCTTCCGGCGCGGGTAATGAGTTGGAATGTTGCGAGGCCAAGGCCCCAGGCGAGCGGGCACAGGGGTTCTACCCTGGCACTACTGGAAAAAAACTTTCATCCTCTGCGCCCAATCTGCCGAAAGATAGTTTGATTTAAGAGAAAGGTATCCTCATCACCGAGAGTCAATGGCGCCGGAATGCAAAGGTGCCCCTCCCTGTGACAGTTCTCAGGGTGGATGGCGCGATGCCTTCAAATAAGGGTGAGAAGATGGAAACAGGCAGCATGGCGAAACGCGAGGTTGATCGTCGGCACGGCGCGTGCGCATACACCAGACAGGTCCTTGCCGGAGTGTTCTTAGCACTGATGCTGGGGTTTTCCGGCGGCCCGGCCATTCCCGCCCAAGAGCAGGCTACCGACTGGGCCACCGATAACCTTGACATGGTTTCAGCCTCGCCCGATCAAATTCGGGAAGTGCTGGGCAAAAACCCTGGCCTGATGGTCGAACTCAAACGCCTCATGGCCAAACAGGCAAGCGATAAAGGACAGATTGTTGGTGAGCAAGACCTGATGGATTCTGTCATCTTGGATCGTCTGGGAAACGATGTGCGTTTCCGTGCCCTTGCTACCCGCCTTTTGCGCCGGTATGGCTATTTGACACCACAGTTCAATCCCCAATCGTCTTCGGGCAAGGAACAGGAGTTGGCTATTAGAGCCCGGGCGGATCGACTGGCCCGTGCCAATACAGGTTCGGATCACGAACCACAAAACCTCGAATCGCCCTGCGGACCAGAAATGACCGACCCACGATGCCTGATGCAAGCCTCTAACCCCACTTCAGGCGTGCCGCGAGATTTGGACGCGACATTTGGCCAATGTGGAACGGGAGCAAGCTCCGAGTCGTGCCCCCCGCCAGCAACCGGAGGGCATACATTTCAATCACCTGCGCGCGCGATGCCTTCGGAAAAGGAAGCCCCGGAAGTCCAGCAACCTGACACGTCGAATTCTGCATTCTTGACCGCCAGTGCCGTTTCCACTACGCCCCTATCCAAATCGAATCCATCCGCCGGGACGCAGAGGCCGGAAGATCTTGCCGATCTTGCGGCTACCATGCCTACGGTTGTACCGGAGTACCCCTCAAGGAAGCCTCCAGCTTCCGCTGATCCGCCAGGCCGGCAGCAAGGGAATCTAGTTCCTGAGCCCGTTGAGATGGTGAAGTCCCCCAGTCCCTATGCGGATCTGCCATCACTCTACGATCTTTATATGCAGGCCGCACCACGCCAGGGACCCCTCGAACGATTTGGTCTAGACGTGTTTCAGCACTCCCCTGAAAGCGCAGGGGTTCCCATGGATCTTCCCGCCGGGCCGCAATACGTCCTCGGTCCGGGCGACGGATTAACCATTGACCTTTGGGGAGGAGTTTCTCAGCGGCTGTTTCGAACCGTCGACCGCGAAGGCCGTTTGTCATTGCCGGAGGCGGGCCCACTGCTGGTAAGCGGCAGAACGCTCGGCGATGTGCAGGAAGTTGTGCAACGCATTCTGCGGACGCAATATCGCGACGTCTCAGCCGATATTTCACTGGGCCGCCTGCGCACCGTACGCGTTTATGTGGTGGGAGAGGTGCAATCGCCCGGGGCTTATGACATCAGCTCACTTTCGACCCCGCTCAACGCCCTATTTGCCGCGGGAGGGATTACCCGGCGGGGGTCTCTTCGAAACCTCCGCCACGTGCGGGGCGAACAACTTATAGAGGAAGTTGATGCCTACGATTTGCTGCTGCATGGCATCCGAGGCGACCTGAAAAATCTTGAAAACGGCGATACCCTATTGGTCCCTCCCGTCGGTCGGCAGGTCATGGTCGATGGAATGGTGCGTCGCCCAGCGCTTTACGAACTGCGGGGCGAGACCAATCTCGGGGAGGTCCTCGATCTCGCCGGGGGGGTCCTCCCTGCGGCTGCACTGCGGCACATCGAAGTCCAACGGCTGGAGGCGCACGACAAGCGCACCATGCTGAGCGTCAATGTGGACGAGGCTGCCAACTCCCAAACGGTCCGTCGACAGCTTGCCTCATTCGCCGTTCAGGACGGGGACGGCATCCATATCTTCCCCATCGCGTCCTACAATACTGCCGTAGTCTACCTCCAGGGCCATGTCCTGCGGCCCGGACGATATGCATTTACTTCCGGCATGCGCCTAACGGATCTCCTGGCCTCCTACCAGGATCTTCTTCCTGAGCCTGCCCAGCACTACGCCGAGATCATCAGTTTGCAGCAGCCAGACTGGCGGCCGGTGGTGAAGAGTGTCGATCTGTCGATGGCGCTGGCAAATCCCTCGGCATCGCCTAAGCTCTCAGCCCTCGACACTGTGCGCATCTTCGGCCGTTACGACCTGGAGGCTGCTCCGGTAGTCTGGATCTCAGGAGAGGTGCGCACCCCCGGACAATACAAGACCTCAGGACAAATGCATTTGCGTGATGCGATTTATCAGGCCGGTGGGTTGCTGCCGGACGCAGCTCTTGACTCCGCGCAGGTGTTCCGCTCTCAGAAGGATGGCTCGGTGAGAATCTTAAATGTGAATCTTGCCGCCGTCCTTGATGACGATCCCCTTGAAAACGTCCTCACGCAACCACGTGACCGGATCATTGTGCACCGCAGCCTTCGCCGCGTGGACCCGCCGAGTGTGTACATACGAGGCGAAGTCGTCAACCCCGGCCGCTATCCCCTTGCCGAAGGTATGCAGGTTGGAGATCTGCTCCGTGCCGCCGGGGGGCCGAAACGCAGTGCCGATCTCCAGCAAGGTGAACTGACGCGCTATTTTGCAGTCACCGGCGGCCCAAAGGGAGGTGAGCACCAGCGCATTGACCTGACGGCTTCATCCCAGGATGCCAACCTGAACATTCCTTTAAAGGACGGCGACGTCCTCAGCTTGCCACAACTTCCGAGGTGGAATGATCTCGGTGCGGCCGTTACGCTGACCGGCGAACTCAGAAATCCTGGCGTATATGGAATCCATCCGGGCGAGCATCTGAGCTCCCTTTTGAAGCGCGCTGGCGGCCTGCTCCCCACGGCTTACCCTCAGGGAGCAGTCTTCATCCGCAGGTCGGTCCTCGAGCTCCAGGAAAAAAGTCGCCAGGAACTCATCCAACGGATCGAACAGGAAGACGTAACGGTAAGGACCTCTCTCACCAATACCGCCGGGGAGCAAGCCGAGTTGGCAAGGGAGGCCGCACTACAGCGCGAGCGAGTCCTGGAGGATTTGCGACGCGCGCCCGCTTCGGGACGACTGGTCGTCCGGCTCCAACCGGGCCTGAAGGGATTTGAGAACTCGTCCCAGGATATCGAATTGCGCGACGGCGACACCCTTGAAATCCCAAAACGGCCAGGCATGGTTCTTGTGATAGGTCAGGTCTACAACACGAATGCAATAACCTATACGGCGGGGAAGAACGCCGCTTGGTATATCTCACAGGGCGGCGGAGCCACCCGATTGGCGGATAAGGGAGCGATATTCATTGTCCGCGCAAACGGGGAGATAACAAGCCCCCACCAGGGAGAATGGTGGTCGCACAACATCCTTGCCATGACAATTCGTCCTGGTGACACAATTGTCGTGCCCGAGCGGCAGGTCATCGGAGACAGCCGGTGGAAAAACCTCATAGCCTTGGCACAGGTGGCTGAAGCCGGGGCGATTACCGCCGCGCTCGTTCCCTGAGGGGCAAGCGTAATGGAGGGCGCACAGTGAAGAACCCGCCCCTTGGATTGCCCCGAAGAAATACAGAACTCTACGGCGCCGCAGGCATGAGCTTCCATGCATCGGCGGTGGTGCCACTAAAAGTTAATTATGGATGCTGTATATGAATGGACTCGATCTTAGAAACTCGGCCGACCTCGCGGCGCTCGAACGACCTCTCCCAGTGGTTCGGGAGAATGTGGACCTCATGCCAGGCGAACCGATGGCTCAGCGCGATGCCCGTCAGCGCGCGTTGAATGAGAACACCATTGCGAGTATTCGTCTGCTCTGGGAAAGCCGCCGGTTTCTTGGTCGTGTGGCCCTTTTGGGCGCGGTGTTGTCCACCCTGTTCGCCTTTACCCTCCCCTGCCGCTACAAATCGGCGGCGCGTCTGATGCCGCCCGATAACCAGTCTGGTTCTGGCTTGGCCATGGCCGCAGCGACGCTTTCCGCAGGCTCCCCAGGAGTGGGAGGAATGGCAAGCGAACTTCTGGGGCTGAAGAGCACCAGCGATCTTCTGGTGGGCATCCTCAACAGCCGTACCGTCGAAGACAATGTCATCAATAAGTTGGAGTTGAAAAAGGTCTATCGAGTTCGCCGCATGGAGGACGCGCGCAAGATTTTGGCGGCCTCCACCGAAATTACCATCGATCGCAAGAGCCAGATGATTGCGATTGAAGTCACTGGCAAGACGCCCGAGAGTGCAGAGGCTCTGGCCCAAGTCTATGTGGAAGCGCTCAATCACACCCTGGCGGAAGTAAGCACCTCATCCGCCCGCCGCGAACGAATTTTCCTGGAAGAACGCTTGCAAACCGTCAACTTGGATTTGGAAGCTGCGGAAAAAGACTTTAGTAAGTTTGCGAGCACGAACGAGGCGATTGATATCAAGGAACAGGGCAAGGCCATGGTGGAAGCGGCAGCGACTCTTCAGGGGCAGTACATTGCTGCACGCTCCGAACTTGAAGGGCTAAGACAACTTTATGCCGATGGCAACGTCCGTGTCCGCTCCGTGCAAGCGCGAGTTGACGAGCTCAATAATCAGCTCATGAAGGTGAGTGGAACCGACGATATTAATGGTGTAACGCAGGAAGATACTCCTTATCCCTCGATTAGAAAACTGCCATTGCTCGGGGTCACGTATGCCGATCTATATCGCAAGACCCGCGTTGAGGAAGCAGTGTACGAGACATTGACCAAAGAATACGAACTTGCGAAGGTGCAGGAAGTGAAAGAAATTCCAACTGTCAAAGTGCTCGACCCTCCCAACCTTCCTGAACGGAGATCATCTCCTTCACGACGGCTGGTTTTGCTTATTGGGACAGTGCTGTCAGTGGCGTGCGGTGTCACTTGGGTCTTCGGCCAAAAAAGGTGGGAGCAAACAGATCCGGCAGATCCGGGGAAAGTGTTTGCACAGGAAGTCTTCGTCAGCATCAAGTCGTCGGTGCCCTGGTTTTCGCTGAACCGCTTCAAGCTTCATGTTGGAATCGCCGGCACTGGCGAAAGCACGGATCAGGCAAACAACAGTAAAGAAATTGGAAAGTAGCATAGATATCTCTGTAAGCAATTGATATGGAAGTAATTATCTTGATTTAGCCCTTGTGGGTGACGGGGCGAAGCTGTGGGCGGACCGATTATGGGCGCATCCAATATCTCGATAGCAGCCTCCCAAAACTGGGAGCCTCGCAATGACTTAAACATCTCCTCTGCTTCCCAACAAGCTCGCTGGTACGCGGCCCGCACTTGTGCAAACCACGAGAAGCGTGTTGCTGAGCAGCTGTCTGTGCGTTCTGTGGAGTATTTCCTTCCCCTTTATGAATCGGTCCGCCAGTGGAAGGACCGGCGAATGAAGCTCCAGATGCCGCTCTTCCCTGGATACGTATTTGTGCGCGTTGCCCTGCGCGATCGGTTGCGAGTATTGCAGATTCCCAGCGTGGCAAATCTCGTCAGCTTCAACGGGGCTCCTGCCGTGCTGCCGGACGCAGAAATAGCCACATTAAAGGCAGGCCTCGAACATGGGTTGTGTGCGGCTCCCCACGTGTACCTGAGCGAAGGCCGACGCGTGCGCATCACCGAGGGGCCGCTGGAAGGGCTGGAAGGGATTTTGATCCGCAAAAAGAACGCGCTGCGCTTTGTCATTTCGCTCGATCTCATTCAGCGCTCGATCTGTCTCGACATCGAGGCATCCTCTGTGGAGCCCTTGTACGAAGTGCGCGGGCCTGCTGGGAGCAAGACTGGGTTAGCGTCCCGACGATTGTAGTTCAATTCGGAATTTGAGCGGGTCCTCAGGACAACCACAATCATGCAATTTTCTCAAGAATCCATCGATCTAAAGTATGGAGACGATCTTAGCTTGGATAAGGGTATGTGCCCGTCCCCTCTTGCCGCCCCGAGGGGCGTGGCGCTTTTAGCCCTGACCCGCCAATCGGCAATGAACATGACGGGGGGCATCGTTTCGCAAGCCCTAAAGTTTTTTGTGATCATGTACGTCGCACGCCGATTTTCGGTTCCCGAATTCGGCCTGTTTTCCTTTGCCGTTGCAGTAAACGCTTACGTATTCATCATCGCGAATTTTGGCCTTCCCATGTTTGGAAGCCGGGCGGTTGCTAACTCTGGCGTTGTTTCACGAGACTTGGTCATACAGATTTGTTGCTCACGGTCCTGCCTGGCATTGCTCACCACACTAGTTGCGGTCGGCAGCCTGGCGTTTGTTCCGGGCATATCCCGGCTGGAGTTGCAGCTCATAGGTCTTTTCGGAATGAGTAATCTTGCCCAGGCGGGGCTGTTTGACTGGGCGTTTCAAGGGCTACATCAACAAGAAATCTCGGCACTTCTGAATGTAATTTGGCAGGGTGGATGGCTAGGTTTAACAATCTTGAGTGTGCGGATGGGTTTGGGTGTCCGGGGCGTGGCGCTGGCGCTCATTGTTTCTGCATTGGCCGCGAGCGGTATCGGCTATCTGATCTTGAGTACTGCTACTGCATTGCAGATCGCCAAGTTTGACAAAAGGTCACTTTTCCAGCGCTCATGGGGTATGTTGAAATCGGCCGCTCCCCTGGGATGGGGGACCCTGCTCATCACCATAATTGTCTGGAGCGATGTGGTTTTTGTCCGCTCGATCCGCGGCGAGCTAGCCGCGGGGCTCTATGCAGCCGGCAATCGCGGCAGCCTGGCATTGGCCATGCTTGCAAGCATGTATGTCCAGGGAGCATTCCCATTACTTAGCCGAATGAGCGCTCAAGGTACGGTGGTGTTCAGCCGCTATTTCCAACGATGCTATGAGGACATGGCCCTTTGTTTTCTCCCAGGATCAGTTTGGGCAATCCTCTATGCTCCCGAAATCATTTTGACCGTTTTTCGAAAACCAGAATATCTTCCAGCGGTTCCCATCTTCCGGGTATTTCAGGTCATTTTTCTCCTCACAGCTTCTTGGAATCTCTATGGAACGGGCATAATTATAGCTTTTCATCGGGATCACGCTTATCAGAAGGTCCTGGCGTTGACTGCTGGCTTCTTTCTACCCTTGTGTGCCCTGCTTACTAAGCTTGCTGGGGTTTGGGGGGCCAGCCTGGCAGTGCTCTCCGCCCAAGCTTTTTGCCTGCTCGCCTTCATGGAGAAAAGCCGGGGGTTGGTTCACGTCAATCATCGTTCCGCATTGCTCCTGCCGCTGCTTGTTGGGTTGGTAGTGGCTTCGATAAGCAAGATACTGGGACTGGGGTTGATTTCCAGCGCTATGGTTTTGTCCCTCGCCTATGCCGGAATCATCTTGATCCGATTCCGCGGGTTGCATTCAACCTGGGGCGTTTCCCAGGGATAAGGAATTTGGATATTTGCCAAAAGTCAAAGAGAGTGCGTGGTTTGGAGTAATTCCCTTACTATGAGCACGGGCAATTCCCTAATTATTACGGAACATCCGCGGGCGGACAGCTTGGGCTTTTGGCGGCTTGCATTAACCCTCGGGATGGTCTTGTTTGTCCCCATTGCGGCTCTGGCGGGAGGCATGCCGCTCCTGGTCATGGCTTTGGCTCTGGGGCTTGCGGTATGTGTTTGGAGAGACCCCGCAGAAGCCCCCGGTGCAGGAATGCTGTTCCTTTTTGCGGCGCAAATTTTGCTGCCTTCCTCAGCCCGAATCTACAGCGAGTCGACTGACATATCACAAATGTACATTTGGGCGGTGGGCCTGCTGATCATCACGCTTGCTGCAATCATCCGTATTGGGCCGCACAGAGTATTCGACATACCACTTTCGGCCCAGACATTTCTGGTGGTGGCGTTGGGTTCGGCAATATATGCAGCCACGCATGGGGCCGAGATCAGTTATGTACTTCGCCAGTTCTACGGCATACTGCTCCTTATCGCCTATCTCGGAATCGGACTACGCGAAGGCAATGAAGAGTTGGTCCTAAGCCGCTCCCGGTTCTTTGGCGTCTTCTGTGCACTTTGCTTCATCGTTTATTACCTTGCCATTTTCGGTGAATATGGTTTCCACAAGGAAATGGGGACCAGCGGCGCCCAAGCAAGCGTCCTTGCCATCCTGCTTGTGATTGCGGGCATCAGGGCGCGGAAAATGGGATGGGTGTGGAGTGGGCTTATACTCCTTTCAGTTCCAGCGCTCTTGTTCCAGCGGAGAGACCTGGTTGCCTTTCTGGCTGCCCTGCCCATCGCGTATGCCTTTCAATCGAAAACCTGGAAGATGAGGCTGGCACTTGGGTTGCTCGCCACGTTGCTGGCGCTTCCTGGGATATTCCCCCAAATTGCGCAAAGCGTGGGCGATCAATTGAATGAAGTGCCAATAATCAGTGAGATGATCCCGTCTTCAGCCCAGGACTCTTCGTCGCTATATGAGCGCGCTGTTCAAGTGCAGTTCGCCCTGGAGGCAGTGGTTAACCATCCTTGGCTCGGCGAGGGTCTGGGTAGCACTTTCCAGTGGGATAGCCCCATTCAAGGTTCTCTCGAAGGCGGTTACGTAGACAACGGCTGGGCGTATCTATTTCAAAAGATGGGCCTTCTGGGTGCTGGCGCGTTCCTCTGGTTTCTGATCACCATTTTCAAAGCCTTTTCCTGCGAATCCGCTGGCCTCACGGCGTGCCTGCTCTCTGCTGCCCTTGTAACAATGTTTAGTGAGCCCATATTCTTTCATTTTACCACGGCGCCATTTATCGGTACCTTTGCCGGCGTCCTTCTGGCCAGGAAGGATCGGGTCCGTAAAATTGGGGGTTTCTCTGACGGAAACCGTTCCAGGAATTTCACCTACAGGAAAGGACGGGGATTTGCTCATGGGTGAACGTGAAATACGTGAACAGCAGTTTTATGACGCGCTGGGAACATCAGGCTCGACAACCCGAAGCATTCTGGACCGCTATTCCGAAGCGTTCTATGAAAAGGGCCGCAGAGGGAGAATTTGGAGTCCGTTTTGGGAAACCACCTGCCTAAAGGATGCTTCAGTTCTCGACTATGGCTGTGGCGACGGGCATTTCAGTCTGATGTTGGCCCGCATGGGAGCCCGTGTGTCTGGCATCGATATTTCTCCACAACTCATCGCCCAAGCCCGTACTTCCGCTGCAAAGATGGGACTGAATGGAAACACGCCCCAGTTCGTGGCCGGCGACGCGCACTATACTCCATTTGAGGGCGGCATGTTCGACTACGTCGTCGGCAATGGCGCCCTCCATCACCTGGATTTGGACAAGGCATTTGCAGAAATAGCGCGAGTTCTCAAGCCGGGAGGCACCGCGGTATTTATGGAGCCGATGGTTTCCCATCCTTTATTACGGTTGCTGCGGGGGCTTACGCCAAAGACCCATACTGTGGATGAGCATCCTCTCTCCTTCGCCGACATCGAAAGTGCGCAAAAATGGTTCACGTCCTGCACGCATCGTGAACACTTCCTTCTCGCGGTGTGTGCGGCCCCAGCCCATCTGCTAGGCAAGGGATTTGCATTGTCCGTCATCAATTCCTTCGATCAGTTCGATGGATTCCTCATGCACATGTTTCCCACTCTTCGCCGTCTTGCGTGGCTGACAGTATTGGAATTGAAACGCTAATCCCATAGGTAAATCAATGACAACCGCCCCGTTTTGCAACATCTGTGAACGTTTCTTTGACTCCCCGAGCGCCTATGCGAAGAGCGGACCATGGACCTACCTACAATGCCCAAATTGCCGTCTGATACTTCTCCACCCCGTGCCCGAAGCATCCGTCCTGCGGTCCTATTACAACAGCAGCTACCAGGTGAGCTTTGATAAATACAACAAGGATGTTCGTCGCGGGGCAGCCCCGATGCTGGCCGACCTTCGCCCGAAATTTCCCCGGCGCGGGCGCTTGCTCGAGGTCGGCTGCTCATATGGAGGCTTTCTCAATGAGGCGCACCACGATGGGTGGGATGTAACAGGAGTTGAGCTCTCCGAATTCGCTGCTCGATATGCCCGCGAACAGAGGGGGCTGCGGGTTTTCACCGGAACGCTGGAAAACCGAATCAAGGATCTTGGGGAGCCCTTTGATGTTGTGGTGATGTTGCACGTTATCGAACATGTGCCTGAGCCCATTCAGTTGCTGGAAACGTGCCGAAAACTTACCAAACCAAACGGTCTGCTTCTTCTCAAGACACCCAACGTCACCAGTCTGGTTGCCAGGCTTGCGGGGGCCACATGGCAGTGGCTCTCTCCCCCAGCCCATCTCTGGCTGTATTCCCCCGGAACGATCGGGCGATTGCTGGAGAAGGCTGGGTATTCGCCCCGGTCTTACCGCTCCACACAGGGGGATGCCAACAACAACTTGTTTTCGCTCGTGTCCGCCGCCGGAAAGCGCCTGCTTTCGCGTTCCGCGGCGGAGTCCTTTTCGAATTTGCGGAGAAGCCCGCCGGTGCGCGCGGTCGAAGGTGCGTGTGAGGTCCTCTATTATCCATTTCGGATTTCGCTCGACCCCTGGCTTGATCGCAAATTGTGGCAGCCGGACCTTTACGTTCTGGCAGAAAATTCACGTTGATCCCTTGTGCTTTGCAAATCGGATTACACCGTCACCCCGACGTTCCGGTTCGTCAGAGTCATGATTTGCGGGACTGTGCGAGGCATTGGGAGGGCACCCGGCTTAAGGAATGTCTTGGCATTAAAGCTCAGAGGATTGAGCCCCATTCAGAAAAGAACACCGCACCTCTTTCAACAGATTTGAAGTCTGTCTAATTCACCATGCGCATTCTCTATATTGTCCCTTTCGTTCCCTGGCCCCTGCGGGTGCGGTCATTCAATCTGATCCCCCGCCTTGCCGAACGGCATGAGATTTACCTCGTTTGCCTTGCCGGGTCTGCCGAAGAGGAAGCGCGCGCCAGTTTGCTTTCCAAGTTCTGCCGAAAGGTTTGCTGCGTCCGGCATCACAAGACTAAGGCGATGCTTCAGTGCGCCGCGGCGCTCGCTACTCCCCGGCCGCTCCGTATGGCTTATTTTTCTTCAAGCAAGATGCAGAAGGCGGTTCGCAACGCAGTTGCCGAGTTTTCCCCTGATGTCATTTACATCGAACGCTGGAGGGCACTTGACTATGTCCCACCGATTATCGGTGTCCCCATCCTTTGTGATCCCACGGATTCCATGCTCCTCTATAACCAGCGGTTGATGCGCACGGGACGCTGGTGGGAACGGCTTGTGGCGTGGGAGGAGTATCTGAAATTCCGCAGGTACGAACCAACTCTCGCCCGGCGTGCGGACACCGTTGTGTTCTGTTCCCGGATTGATCAGGAGTGCGTTCAGCAGTATGCCTCCGAGGTCCGGTATGCATCGGTTCCGAATGGGGTGGATTGTAAGCAGTACTTTCAGAAGAGTCCTCACGAAGAGGAGCCGAACACCCTGGTTTGCACTGGCAATTTGGGTTATGCGCCCAATCGGCATGCTGCGCGCTTCCTGCTCGATAAGATTCTGCCGCTTGTCCGGCGGCAGATTCCCACCGTCAAGCTAATCATGGCAGGAAGAGGATGCCAATCTTACCTCGGGAGAGAAGCCGTTAATACTCCCGGCTTGGAAGTGGCTGACTTTGTTCCAGATCTTCGACCCTTTATTGCGCGGGCCACAGTGGCCGTTGCGCCCATCACAGTTGGCGCGGGGGTATGCAATAAAGTACTTGAAGCGTTTTCGACTGGAACGCCCGTCGTGGCCACGCGGCTTGCCTGCGGAGATCTGCCAGTCCGGGACGGTGTACATCTGCTCCTGGCGGACCAGGCAGGGGCGTTTGCCGAAAAAGTTGTTTGCCTTTTGCGCGATGCTGACCTTCGCACCACCCTTTCCCACGAAGGGAGATGCCTGGTGGAAGAACAATACGATTGGGATGTCGTCCACCTTGCGCTGGAGCGGGCATTACTCAATCTGCCACCCCGCCCATCTGCTCCGGCCATACGGTTCCAAGAGGTTGTCGACGAGCCTAGTTGAAACGCCGGATTGCGGCGGAACCGATGCCCGTTCCTTTATTCCTTAATCCAATGATGATTTCCAACACCATGGTGCCGGATTCTTCACAAACGCCCACTCCGCTCCAATCGTGCCCGGCCTTGGTACTGGCGGGCGGCCTGGGAACCCGGCTGCGGACGGTCTACCGCAATGGTCCCAAATGCATGGCGCCGGTGGGGGGGCGACCATTTCTCGAATATCTTCTTTGCTGGCTGCGCGCCAGTGGCATCAGGGATCTGGTAATGTGCGTGGGATACAAAAGCTCCCAAATCCAAAGATGGTTGGGTGATGGCAGCGCAAAAGGGTTTCGCGTGCGCTATTCGGTGGAGGAAGAACTTTGCGGTACGGCGGGGGCGTTGAGACTGGCGGCAAAGATGGTCGGCGCTCCAACCTGCGTCGTGCTAAATGGAGATTCGTTTCTGGAGTTAGACCTTGAGGAAATTTATCGTTTCCATCTGTCGAACCAGGCGCTGGCCACCATTGCACTGGCAATGGTTGAGGATGCTGAAAGGTATGGTTCGGTGCAATTCAACCGGGACGGGAAAATTGCGGCCTTCATGGAAAAAAGCCAAGAGGGAGCGATGCAGGCATCCGGAAGTCGTTCCTCGCAATTTATCAATGGAGGAGTTTACCTGCTCCAGCGACAGCTTCTCGACTCCATTCCGTTCGGACAGGGAGTTTCCCTGGAAAAGAAGATTTTCCCCGAGTTAGTGGAAGGAGGCCTTTACGGCTTCCCCGCTCCAGGGTTCTTTATCGACATTGGAGTTCCCGCCGACTTCATAAAGGCGCAAGTCGAATTAGTGCGGAGGTTTTCAGCATGATTATTCGTGCCAAAGCTCCCTTGCGAATCAGTTTTGCTGGCGGTGGGACGGACGTCCCTCCCTTTCCCGAGCGAGTCGGTGGATGCGTGCTCAATGCTACCATCGGGCACTTCGCGTGGGGAAGCCTGAGACCGCGCAACGACGATCGCATCCAGATTGAATCGGTAGACTTGGGCATCTCCGTCAATTTTTCGGTGGAAAGCGAAATGGCCTTCGATGGCCAGTTGGATTTGGCGAAAGCGGCGATCCAGCATCTTGGAGTGAAGAATACCCACGGATTTGACGTCTTCCTTCACAGCGATGCTCCGCCGGGATCCGGCTTGGGCTCCTCTTCCGCGCTCATGGTCGTGCTGGTCGGATTGGTGAAGGAATTTAAGAATATGAACCTCACCGATTATGAAGTCGCGCATCTTGCCTATGTGATCGAACGGCAGGACTTGGGCATTAGCGGCGGCCTTCAGGATCAGTATGCGGCAAGTTTTGGCGGCTTCAATTTCATCGAGTTTGAGAAAGATCAGGTTATCGTCAATTCCCTGCGAATCCATCAGGAGGTTATGAACGAGTTGGAGCATAACCTGGTGCTCTGCTATACCGGCACGACGCGCCGTTCCGATCATATCATCGCGGACCAGACGCGTAGGTACGAAGAAAATGAACAAGATGCCGTGGCCGCCCTTCATCGCCAAAAACGGCTCGCCGTGGAGATGAAGAACCTCCTGCTAAAGCATCGGCTCGATGATTTTGGGGACCTGCTTGACGTCGCTTGGGAATCCAAGAAAAAGCTTTCTTCGCGGATCAGCAATCCGCTGATCGACGAAATGTACGCGGAAGCCCGCAAGGCGGGCGCCTTGGGGGGCAAAATGACCGGGGCAGGTGGTGGCGGGTACATGCTCTTTTATTGCCTCTTCGAGAAGCGGCATAAAGTTGCCGAGGCGCTGCGCCGGATGGGAGCGACGCCCACTGAATTTGCTTTTGCTGCCAGAGGATTACAGACTTGGAAGGTACAGGAGAGCCAGCCACTGCGTTCCGTGCCGAGTCCTCCTCTCCATCCGCCCGAGCTTGGCCGCCCATCCAGCTTGATTCAAGTGAACCCGGTTCCGTTTGGTTAAATACAAGGACGCCATAGATGCTCGTTGACAAGACCATTTCCGCGAAAGCCGCCTTTCTTGACCGTGATGGCGTTATTAATCACAAAGCCCCCGACGGTGAATACGTTACGCGGTGGGGCGAAATCCGTTTCTTGAAAGGAGTCTTCGCCTCCGTTGCGGCCCTCAATCAAGCGGGGTTTAAGGTCATCATTGTGACGAACCAGAGAGGCATCGCGTTGGGCAAAATGCTGGCGGCTGACGTGGAAGAAATTCACTTGCGCATGCGGGAAGCATTCGCACTCCATGGCGCCGTAATTACAGATATCTATGTCTGCCCGCACGGCCTCGGTGACCAATGCGCGTGCCGGAAGCCGAAGCCCGGCATGTTGGTTGAGGCCGCCAAGAAGCATACGCTGGACCTTTCCTCAAGCTGGGTGATAGGGGACGCAGAAGGTGATGTCGAAGCGGGACGAGGTGCTGGTTGCAGAACCGCGCTGATTCGCTCATTCCAGACCGCCGGCGAAATTTCGCAAGCAGACATTATATCCACAAGCCTTGCGGTCGCCGTCCGCCGCATCCTTCAGTTTCACCTCCTCCTGAAACCGAGCGCCCATGTTTCGAATGCCGAAATAAACATTTGCTCGTTGCAAGTAAACAATCGTCAAAACAACGTTCCCTCCAGGGCAACTAAAAAGCCAAACCTACCTGAGTCAATCCGAAGCTAAAACTCAATGTCAACCCAGGAACTCATTACCGCTAAACGAGAATGCCTATTAGTGCCCATAACGAAATCACCAGATAGGCCGGGGATACTGGCCGGGATTCTCTCTCGGCCGACGTTGCATATGGTAATTTACTTGGGGAGTGATTTGTTTGCTCTCACTTTAGCCAATACCTTGGCGCTTCATACCGTCATCTATTTTCTTGGGATTCCATTCAACGCGATCAATCCTTTTGAGTATTACCGCTTATACATTCTGTTTGTTGTCATGGTTCTATACATTTTCGAAGGTTATAAGAGCCCTGAACTTCGGCGACCCGAGCAGGAACTGCAACGGATTTGTAAAGCGGTGGTGGTCAGTTTTCTTTGGCTTGTCCTGTTCAATTTCATCGGACTCCAGGCGCAACCCTTATTGAGATATGTGCTCGTCACTTGGTTTCTACTTGCCCTTGGACTCTTGGTGGCGTTGCGGTTCACTCTGCACGCTTTTTATGTTGCTCTATGGAAGGCTGGCCTCTGTCGTCGCCGGGCCCTTTGGGTAGGGTCCGCCGCAGAAATGGCAGAGTTTCAGCACCTTCTCTCGATCCAGAGGCACCGCGGGTATGATTTCATCGGTGCTCTTTTGGATTCGGCAGATTTGGCCGCTCCGCAGCAAGCAATCAAGGTTCCCACAATAGGTGTTCCTGATGAGTGGGAGAAGGTTGTTAATTCGACCGGGGCAACAACCCTCGTCCTGGCCTATCCCCTGGTTGCTGATGGGAGGGAATGGTTGGGGAATCTGCTTCGTCGTTGCAAGGAGTTGAGGGTTGATGTAGAACTTTACTCCTGCCTTCTCGCCACCGAAAACTTCAACTACGCGAATGACGAATTCTCCGGTTGCTTCCGATTCACCCCGAAGCCGGTCTGGTCGATCAGGATTCAGCGACTGGTGGGAGGCGGGATCAGCTTCATTGCGGGCGTTATTGGCAGTGCGATCACTTTGGCGATTACTCCCTTCGTTTACATGCTGATCAATCTCGAGGACAGGGGGCCAGTCTTCCACCCGCGGGAGTTCGTGGGCACCAACGGCCGCGTGCAATATTACCTGAAATTCCGCACGATGAAGAACAACGCGGACGAGATTCTTAGAAATGACCCTTATCTCAAAGCCAGGTTTGCGGAAAAGTGCAAGTTGGTGGACGACCCCCGCGTGCTGCGGGTGGGCAGGTTCCTCCGCAAATACAGTATCGATGAATTTCCACAATTCTTCAGTCTTCTGAAATGCGACCTCGCGCTTGTGGGTCCGCGGGTGATCTCCCAGGAGGAGAAGTCGCGTTACGGGGCGAGCCTACCGAAGCTGCTCTCAGTTAAGCCCGGGATTACCGGTTTCTGGCAAGTCATGGGAAGGCAACAGACAACCTATCAGGAGCGGATTGGAATGGACATGTTCTACATCGACCACTGGTCCATCTGGCTTGACCTTCTGATCATCGCCAAGACGTTTTGGAAAGTGCTTCGCGCCGAAGGCGCCTACTGAAACTGAAAAGGAGTAACACACAATGAAAATACTTGTAACCGGAGGCGCTGGGTTCATTGCCTCTCATATTGCTGATGCCTATGTGAACCAGGGTCACGACGTGGTTATTCTCGATGACCTCTCGCGTGGTAAACGTGAAAATGTAAATCCGAAGTGCCGTTTTTATCAGTGCGATATCCGGGACCGTGAGTCCGTGAATCAAGTCTTTCTCACGGAAAAACCGCAAGTTGTTAACCATCATGCTGCACAGATGGATGTTCGGCGGGGAGTGCGTGAACCACTTTTCGATGCCCAAGTGAATATTCTCGGCGGAATCAACTTGCTCGAGGCCGCCGTCGCCAACGGTGTCAAACGGTTTATCTATGCTGGAACCGCAGGCGCGGGATATGGCGAGCCAAAGGAGATGCCGGTGCCAGAGGGTTACCCTATGAATCCGATTACGCCTTACGGGATCAGCAAGCACACGGTCGAGCACTATCTCTTTACTTTCCAATATCTCTACGGTTTGGATTACGTCGTGGTCCGCTACGGAAACGTTTATGGCCCGCGCCAAAGCTCCCAAGGGGAAGCAGGAGTCTTTGCCATCTTCGCAGAGCAGTTGCTCGCCGGAATTCAACCCACGATTTATGGAGATGGCACTAAGATTCGGGATTACGTTTACATCTCCGATGTCGTTGCCGCCAACGTGGCTGCCCTAGACCACGGCACTCGGGAAATATTTAACATTTCGAGCGGTATTCAGATTACCGACCAGGAAGTTTACGACCTGGTCAGCCGCCTCTTGGAAGAATCCGTTCAGCCCAGACATCTTCCGCGTCGGCCGGGAGAAATCGACCGCATCTGCCTGGATGTTTCCAAAGCCGAACGCCTCCTCGGATGGAAGCCCCAAGTTTCTATTGTGGAGGGGGCTGGGCTAACGGTCGAGTATTTCAGAGAGCAAGCATTGGGGCAGGAGGCTTCCTTCGCCCACGCCACCAGATAAAAGTCATAGTCGTTCTCATTCTTCCCAGGACAATTATGTGAGCAGGCCACCATGGAACTACTAGGCAAAGTTTGTGTCGTTGCTGGCGCCTCTGGGGCGCTGGGAGAGGCGATTGTCCGCGGCCTCCGTGCTGAGGGTGCACAGCTCGCGATCACCTATCGGACGCTGAAGCCAGAACGCCTCTGCGAGGAACTCGCGCAGGGGCCTGAACGAGCTGCAAGTTACCGGCTCGATGTTACGGACTACAAGCAGGCGGAAACGGTGATCCAGCAGATCAACGCGGACTTTAACGGAATCGATGTGCTGGTCAATTGTACCGGTCTTCAAGGGCCCATTGGGCCATTTGACTCCCTCGACATCATTGAGTGGGTGCAGACCATTAATACCAATCTTCTCGGTTCGGTCTACTTGGCAAGAGCTGTTCTGCCCATTATGAAACAACGCGCAAACGGGAAAATAATCTTGTTCTCGGGGGGGGGCGCGGCCTACGGTCGGCCTTTTTTCACGGCCTATAGCAGTTCTAAGGCAGCTGTGGTCCGCTTCGCTGAAAGCCTCGCGTTGGAGCTTGAGGCAAGCAATATACAAGTCAATACTGTTGCCCCAGGCCCCGTCAAAAGCCGCATGTGGGACGAAATGCGTGCCGCAGGCCAAGCTGGTGGCCCCAAGCTTGAAGAAGAGCTCAAACGGATGGAAGAAACCGGGGGAGTCTCCCCCGATCGTGCGGCGGGACTTGTGGCTTTCTTAGCGTCGGAACGATCACAGCGCTTGAGTGGGCGAATGATCAGCGCAGTGTGGGACGACTGGGAGCACTTTGCAGAAAGATCAGACAAAATCGCAGCCACTGATGCACTAACGCTGCGCCGAGTGCAACTTAAATGATAAATCTATCGATAGCCATCATAGGCGCCGGAGGAATTGGCCATATTCGGGCGCAGTCAGTCTCAGATTCCGGCCTGGGCCGCATCACCGCAATAGCTGACGTGGATCTCACACGCGCCAATGAATTGGCGAATCAGTTCTCAGCCGCAGCCTCTTCCAATTGGCATGAGGTTGTTTCCCGCTCCGACGTCGATGCAGTGGTAGTTTCCACTCCGACGAAATTCCACGCACAAATCGCCGTGGCAGCACTGAATGCTGGCAAGCACGTCCTTTGCGAAAAGCCACTTGCTCGCACCACAGAGGAAGCGCTCAAAATCGTGGAAGCCGCCCGGCGCGCCAACCGGGTTCTCAAGACGGGTTTCAATTATCGTCTCATGGCACATACACGGAAGGCTCGCGAGCTCCTTGAGGCCCAAGCCATTGGCCCCGCCTACTTTCTTCGCTGCAGGTACGGCCACGGCGGGAGGCCAGGATATGAACAGAATTGGTGCACGGATGCCGACCTGTCCGGCGGGGGGGTGCTTCAGGAACAGGGAATACACATCGTCGATTTGGTTCGTGTATTTCTCGGAGAGCCCTCAAGAGTGTTGGCAGAAACCAGGCGGTACTTCTGGAACTTTCATGAGGTTGAGGATAACTGCTTTTGTATGTTTGAAACCCCTACCGGGCAGGTGGCCCAATTGCATGCCAGTTGGACGCAGTGGGTCAATGTCTTTGACCTTGAAATCCTAGGTCGTGACGGCTATTTGAGGCTTGAAGGTCGAGATGGACATTATGGCCCCCAGCGCCTCACCTGGGGCAAACGCCAACCCAACCATGGCCGACCGGTGGAGGAAGTCTTTACATTTCCTGCGAGAAATGATTCTTGGGATTACGAATGGCGGGAGTTTGCCGAACTTGTCTTTAGCGGGAAGGACACGCTCACCGACGTTGAGCAAGGCCTTCGAACCCAGCAACTCGTGGATGCCGCATATAAAAGCGCCCAACAACAATCCTGGATTGATATTCCCATTCTCTGAACGGAGCGACCATGATCATAACTCGGACTCCCTTTCGCGTAACTCTGGGGGGAGGTGGAACGGATCTCCCCTCTTTCTACTCCCAGCATGGCGGATTCGTCCTGGCCGTGGCCATCGACAAATACATGTATCTCAATGTAGATACGCCAATCATCGATGACAAAATTCGGGTGAAATATTCCGAAATTGAACAAGTCGACCATGTTGATCAGGTTGAGCACACCCTGGCGCGCGAAGCGCTACGGCACTTTGGCATTAGCCGCGGGATCGAAATTGTCTCCATTGCCGATATTCCCGCTGGAACAGGCCTCGGCTCCTCCAGTTCCTATCTGGTGGGGTTGCTGAATGCCATGCACGCGCTGATGCAAAATCCAGTGGGGCCCCAGCAATTGGCCGAAGAGGCTTGTCATATCGAGCTAAGCATTCTGAAGAAACCCATTGGCAAGCAGGACCAGTACATGGCCTCCTTTGGCGGGCTTACCATTCTGGACATCTCCCCTGATGGCAAAGTAAATGTGGTCCGTCTTGGACTCGAGGTCGAAGTCCTTGAGGCATTGGAGCACAATCTCCTGATGTTTTACACAAACGATATGCGAGACGCTACCGCTATTTTACGCCGTCAGGATTCAGCAACGAAGCGGAACGATCAACAGGTTGTTTCAAGCTTGCGAGAGATTAAGGACATCGGCATCGAGACTTGCAGCGCGCTTGTGGATGGCAACCTCCGTCGCTTTGGTGAGTTGATGGATATCCACTGGCAAGCAAAGAAACGGCTTGCCGCGGGGGTCACTAACCCGCAGATTGACGCCTGGTATGATTTGGCAAAGCGAAACGGCGCCATTGGCGGCAAGATCACCGGAGCAGGGGGAGGCGGCTTCCTTACTCTCTATTGCGAAGGGAACACAACGCAATTGCGGGAGGCCATGCGTGCGGCTGGGCTGCGCCAGCTGAATTTTCGCTTTGACTTTGAGGGTAGCAAAGTCATCTTTGACGTGGTCACCCGCGACGGACGGCTGGCCCACATCCAACGGCAAAACCACCGGGAAGAAGAAAGATCAGTCATCGCCGGGCTCTTGGCCTCAGATTTTTCCCCCAATTGGACGGCCCAACCTCCTCATTTGCCCTAGCCTCATGGGCAGCACCTCTGGCATTACCTTTGGCAAGCAACAACGGACGAACCGCAAATAAGTTGTCAAACCCCTCGATACAAACGGGATTACCGGGGAAACACATTGCCCCGCCCGTATTGAGATCCCACATTTTTGCAGTCCGACAAACAGCAGACTATTCGAAAGGAGTTACGTCATGGCGATTCTTTCTGGGATTTCTGTCAAACCACTGACCGGCCACGATCCATCTGAAAGGGCTGGCATTAGAAGCCCCTTGCATCTGAACATCAAGATATATGCTGACGGAGCAGACAAGGCCACAATGCTCGAAATGTATTCGAATCCATTGGTGGCCGGATTCACGACAAACCCAACTCTTATGCGTAAATCCGGCATCGCCGATTACAAGGCATTTGCGAAGGAGATACTTGCATGGATTCCTGATCGGCCGGTTTCATTTGAGGTATTCGCCGATGACTTTGATGAAATGGAGCGGCAAGCAGCCGAAATTGCTTCATGGGGGGATAACGTGTTGGTGAAAATTCCCATCACCAATACCCAGCGCAGGTTTTCCGGCGACTTGTTGAAAAGGTTGGCACGCGCTGGAGTCCACGTCAACGTGACCGCGCTGATGACTCTGGAGCAGGTTCGGGCCGCCAGCGAATGCCTTGCAGATGGGCCGCCGGCAATTGTGTCTGTTTTCGCCGGGCGCATTGCTGATACTGGACGGGATCCCGTGCCCCTTATGGCTGCAGCGGTGGAACTTCTGCGCCCGTACCCAAACCTTGAATTGATTTGGGCCAGCCCTCGGGAACTTTTGAACATCTTCCAGGCGGATGCCGTAGGATGCCACATCATTACCGCAACTTCCGATGTCCTAAAGAAACTAGATCTGATTGGAAAAGACCTGACCGAGTATTCGCTCGACACCGTGAGGATGTTCCATGAGGATGCAAAAAAAGCTGCCTTCCAGCTCTAGGCTGGCTGAGCCCCCCGGAACGCAACCGGCAAAGAAGTGCCCGGAAGGATCGGGATTGGGCCCTGCCAAGCATCCCCGTGCGGTCCTTCTCGATCGCGATGGTGTAATCAATAGTTTGGTCTACCATCAAGAGGCGGGGATGATCGACTCTCCATTTACCCGTGCCCAGTTTCGCCTTCTGGCACGCGTCCCGGAAGCCATCCGCCTCTTCAATAATCTGGGTCTTCGTGTTGCGATTGTCTCCAACCAGCCGGGAATTGCCAAAGGGCACTTGACGCCAGAAGTGCTGGAATGGTTCGACCGCACTATGATCTCGCAAATAAGAGCCGCGGGTGGGCATATCGACAGCATCTTCTATTGCTTGCATCATCCCGAGGCGATAGTTCCGGCATTGCGCCGTAGATGCCGTTGCCGAAAACCCAAAACTGGCTTATTGGAAAAGGCGTCGGCGGAGCTAAAGGTGCCACTTTCGGAATGCTACATGGTCGGAGATGGCATTCCGGATATGTTGGCGGGCGCGAGGGCCGGCTGTCGTACAATCTTCGTTGGAAAATGGAAGTGCGAGATCTGTCAGCTTAAAGAAGCCGCTCATGTTCGTCCAATGCTAGTTGCGGAAAATCTCTGGCACGCGGCAGAATTGATCCGTCAGGAACTAACCGTCGTACGTAGACAGCTCCAAGCCGCTTGATTTTCAGGCTATGAACCGATTCGCTAAGTGAAGTAGTGTCTTCTTGCTTGGGCTTCAAATTAAGTTCCACCCTTTTTGATAAAGGCCGTTGTCTGTGGGGCGTGGCAAATTAGACCAGGGGTGATCAAGCCGTTAGAGTGCGCCCTCAAAGTAACCCTCCAAGTTCATTGGGGCGTTATCGGAGCAAGCGTGGGACCCGATATTCCCCCGCAAATGATTTGCATGGTTCGCATTTCCACTGGTGGTGCGCCCACGCGCGGCGGGTCACTAGAGCTCGGGTAGTACGGGACACCGCCACACCGTAGCTGGATTCGTACTAATGTCCGACGACACATCGAAGTCTATAATCACTCGACAATCTGGAGCATAAAAATGACCTATACGGGAAAATTCCTCGGGCAAGCGGCCCGGGTTCTTCAGCAATTGGACCAGGATAGCATTGACCAGGTTCTTGAACTTCTGCTTATGGTTAAAGCAAGAGAAGGGCGAATCTTCTTCCTCGGAGTTGGCGGAGGCGCCGGGCATGCCTCACACGCCGTCAATGACTTCCGCAAGATTGCTGGCATTGAGTCCTATGCGCCTACGGACAATGTTTCGGAACTGACAGCGCGGGTAAATGATGACGGATGGGAAACATCGTTCGCCAACTGGTTGCGCGGCAGCCGCCTTAACTCCCACGACATGGTGTTTGTTTTTTCAGTAGGCGGGGGAGATTTAGAACGTAACATTAGCGCCAACCTGGTGCGTGCCCTGCAATACGCGAAGGAGGTAGGCGCAACCATTTGCGGTGTTGTTGGGCGCGACGGTGGTTACACCGCGCAGGTGGCGGATGCGTGCGTGCTCATTCCCGTAGTTGATGCGGAAACCGTGACTCCCCACACGGAATCCTTCCAGGCATTGGTGTGGCACCTGCTCGGTTCTCACCCGCGGCTGAAATCAGCGGAAATGAAATGGGAGTCGACTTGCGAACCACAAATGAGAGTGAATGTATGAAAGCATTTCTATTAGCGGCAGGTCATGGAACGAGACTGCGTCCCCTTACCGACCAAATCCCGAAGTGTTTGGTCCCCATCCGGGGGATCCCTCTCCTCTTGATCTGGCTGGAAATTTGCCGCCTCCACGGGATCGATGAGATCCTCGTGAATCTTCATTCTCAACCGCAATTGGTTCGCGACCTTTTGGCCAAAACCCACACGAATATACAAATTCGCCTCTTTGATGAACCAACCCTCCTGGGCAGTGCAGGGACGCTGCGGGCTCATCGAGATTGGGTTGAATCGGAAGACTCCTTCTGGGTCTTCTACGCCGACATCCTGACAACGGCAAACCTTACCGGCATGGCGGAATTTCATCGACAACATGACGGTGTCGCAACCCTTGGTATCCACCATGTCCCTGACCCCAGGCGATCCGGAATCGTGGACGTGGGCGAAGATGGCCGGATCCGGCAGTTCATCGAGAAGCCGGAGAACCCGACCGGGAATCTGGCCTTCGGCGGCATCCTCCTGGCCCGCCCTCAATTGCTGGAAAGCATTCCCGACTATGACCCGGTCGATTTGGCCCGTGATGTATTTCCTCGAGTTGCCACCAGACTGTTGTCCCATGAGATTACCGACTACCATTTAGACATTGGCACTCCGGAAAGCTACTTGTCGGCGCAAGCGGGTTGGCCTGGCCTCGAGGTTGCTACCGCTGCCTGACCTCTGCTCAGGGTCTTCATTCCTGCCTGAGCTGAGGAAAAGCGGCATGCCGCTTGTTAACTTCACAACTGAACTCGTAGATCAGAATGCCGATTTACCCCACAATGACCTACCTCGACACGCCGGCACACCCATCCACTGATCCTGCCTAAACACATGACTCGCTTGAAAGTAATCCAGCTAGTAATCGGCTGCGTTTTGGGGCTGGCGTTTTTGCAGAGCGTGCCGGGAATGGCCGAAGCCCCACCGGGATCGGTTTATGTGCCCATGGATAGCTGGGTCTATTCGGCATTTGATCGCATCGCAGCCAGGGGCACAATCAACAAACAATTTGTTGGGTTACGCCCATGGACGAGGATGCAATGCGCTCAATTGGTGGCTGAATTCAGCGAAAACTTCGCGAATCAGGACGGCCAAGACGCCGAATCCTTGGCACTCGGTGACGCGCTACGCCAGGAATTTAAGGAAGAGATTGAGCGTATTGGGGGGGATCCGTCGCGGCAGGCCAGATTAGAATCCGTCTACACGCGGGCGATGGGGATTTCTGGTACACCCTTGCGTGACAGCTTTCACTTTGGCCAAACCCTGGTCAACGATTTTGGGCGGCCCTTTAATACAGGCTTTAGCAATGTAACTGGTTTTTCGGCGCTAGCGGAGGGGGGCCGATTCTTTGCCTACGTTCGCGGTGAGTACCAACACTCACCGCCGTATGCGGGCTTGTCCCTTGCGCAACAGACTTATGTTGAACAACTCGATGGAACCGCCACGGCCCCTTATTCACAGGCAACAGGGCCTTTGAACAACTTTGACCTGCTGGACACGTATGTTGGTCTGCGCCTCGGAGATTTTGACGTAACATTCGGAAAGCAAAGCCTTTGGTGGGGACCTGGAACGATGGGCCCCATGCTCGCGAGTGATAATATCGATCCGATCCCCATGCTCAAGCTCAATCAGGTGGATCCTATGGTTCTGCCGGGGTTTCTCGCGCGCTTGGGGCCCGTGCGAGTGCAGGCGTTTTTCGGCAAGCTTGCTGGCCACCATTTCCCGCCCGGCGCCTACATGCACGGAGAGAAGATCCTGCTAAAGCCCACTCCGAACCTGGAAGTCGGATTCTCTCGCACCAATGTCGGTTTCGGAGTGGGCATCCCGTTTACGCTTCGCGATCTGCTCAATAGCTACTTCAGCTTTAAGGACGGTTGCTGCGTGCCGGGGGGAAACCTGTCCGGAGATAATAAGAGTGGATTCGATTTTTCCTATCGCATCCCCCGACTCCGCCGCTGGCTAACGCTCTACGATGATAGCTTCAGCGATGATGATCCAAGCCCGCTGGTGAATCCCGGACGAGGGTTTCACAATCCGGGCATATACCTGTCCCAGATTCCCCGCCTCCGGAAGTTTGACTTTCGCTTTGAGCTGGCTAACACGACATGGTCACGGGAGAAGCCCTATTACAATTGGTATTATAAGGACTCCTATACCAATGATGGCCTCATAATTGGGGATACGGTGGGAAGGCGTGGATCTGCATTTGACGTTACCAGTACCTATTGGGTTTCACCCCGAAAGCAGGTGCAAGTCGGGTGGCGCGAGCAGCGAGTCAGCCATGAGTTGATCCCTTCAGGAGGGGCGCAAGATTCATTGCAAGTCAAAGCTACCTGGCTCGTGCAGAAGCAGACGGAGTTGTCGTTCTTTGTCCAGCACGAGCGCTGGTCATTCCCCTTTCTCGCCACCGGGAAACAAGCTGATAATGTGGTTTCCTTCCAGCTAACGGTTTACCCAACGAAAGTCCCTTCTCGTACCGCTCTAAGAACCTCCAATTAAATCCCACCTTGGTGCGAGGACCCTTGACGTCTGATGGCAGCATGCCACTCCCGGCATTTCGGTCCGGGATTCCGCCCGCATTTGGAAGTTGAACATCCCGTCGAACCCACTTCCGATGCATTCACTCCCACGTGTCAGTCCCAAATCCAGCATACAAGTTCTAACCAAGATTGCCTACTCCAGGAATAATGGACTTCACTCTCCACGATCAAACGAACTGGGAGCAGGGCGGAGCTATTTCGTACGCCTTCCATACTTGTAATTGGGAATCTGGTCTCAGCTTTACTCCACGTTTCAACTACTGGTAGGGGAGGCTGTGGAGCAGTTCATCTTCCTGCGTTGAACCTTGAACGGATTTAGTTGTTGGCCAGGCTGTGCGGACAAGACGCTGTCTGGCCATGCTCGAATAATTCTGCTTACCGAGAGCCCACAAGTACTCCTCCCCACGCCAGGGGGTGGAGGAAGTCTGGATCTGCCTAAATAGCTGATTCTGAAGAGTATTCACCTCAGCCGAGTATTCAGTAGCATCCGCGAGGTCTACAAGTTCCTTCGGGTCATTGGTTAAATCGAAAAGGTGAAGGTCGCCCGCAGAATTGCGGATCAAGTGCATCCCTGACATTACCAGGCTAATGGAAGAACTGTCACCCGCGGCCAGTTCGGAAATTGCCAACGGGGTGGGACCACACGCGGCCGAAGCGGCCCCCCAAGAACACCGCAAACTTCCTTCTACAACCGCCGCGTCGCCCCCATTGGATATGTCCAGAACTGTGGCATAGAGCTGCTGGAGGCTCACCGGGTCTTTGATCACCCGGCCCTCGGGAATCTTTGGTCCAGCGATGATCAAGGGAACGTGCAGCAGGTCAAAATTGAGCCCCCACCCATGACCATAGTGGCGATGCGAACCGAAGGTCTGGCCGTGGTCCCCAAAAACAATGACGTAGGTGTTTGACGACTCAGGCGAGGTTTCAAGTAGGTGCAGCAGGTTTCCAATTTGGCTGTCGGCATAAGCAATACCGCTGTCATAGCCGGCGATCAGAGCATCCTGTTCGGCGGGCGAGCGCGGAGCCTCAATTAATAGGGGGCGACCGTTCATCTCGGACCTGATTCGCTGGGCAATGCTGCGTTTCGCATAACCGAACCGATTTCCTATGTCCGCAATGGGGGAATAAGGTTCGTGGGCATCAAAGTAATTCACAAAGAGAAAGAACGGCTCATTCCCGCAATGGCCAGCCCATAGGACAATGTCCTGGTTAAGGGCGTGTGCGTCGCGTCGCGGAAAATAGTCGGCGCGAATGAACGGGTAATAAACGACCCATGAGAACAGCTTAACGAAACCGATACTTCCAAGGTCAGTGAGGAACGTTCCGTCGTCATCGTCGTATTCGTTAAACCCCTGCGCCAGGCCGGTTCGAGCCGTTCCGTAGGTGTGGTTGGCATTGAATCCCGCCGTTTGATAGCCGCGCGAGCCAAGGATGGAGGCAAGCGTAGCGAAGCCATTGGGAAGAGGTGTTTCCCATGTTGTGCCATTCTGGTGAGGGAGAAGCCCGGTAAAAACTGCGGCAAATGAAGGGAGCGTCCATGGGGCGGGAGCAACAGCGTTTTCAAAAAGGATCCCTTGCTTTGCCAGATTGTCCAAATTCGGCGTCGTCGGCTTTGGATATCCGTAGGCGGAAATGTGGTCGGTCCCCGCGGCATCCAATGCAATTAAGATGATGTTTGGTGGTTTGGGCGCGGGCCCATTTTCTCGGGCGTGTGCGCGGGGCGGGGGGACCGCCATTACCAAGCGGACGAGCACCCAACTCAAAAGCAGCGCCACGGAAATGAGTGCTGCTCGCCGAAAGGCACCCAATAATCGAGCTCGGAGGCCGACACCAAGCCCCATATACTCTTGCCAGAGAAACCGCCCGGAGATTGTAACGGTAACGGCCATAATTACACCGCCCAACACGGCAATTCCAATAATGGCCAGATGTTGATATTTCCCGCTACGCACCCAGGCGTGAGCCGGCAAGAAAGTCAAATATGCCCCCGCCGTGGCAAGACCGAGGGTAATTTCCGCGGCCTCCCAACGGGGGGGGAAACTGTGCCGGCAGATTTTCACGATAGAGCCCAAACATGCGCCGAGCAAACCAAAGGCGATACCATCAAGCAGCGGGGCGATAATGAATATAGCCGGGCCTACGGAGTGGTCAATGATGGGCCGCTGCAGGAAGAAGAGAAACGCTCCTTCGCCAAATCCCACGAAAAACCCGGCCATTGCACTGACTAGAGAATTTCTAAGAGTGAGATTCATCTTATTTTGTCTGCATCATTGAATGATGATTTCGGGATCCAAGGTGCATTTCAACACTCTCGAGTTCAATGAGATTGATCTTTCGCCTATCTTAAGACGGTATAACGATGTCGATAGAAGCAGAAGCAATTCACCTACCACATGCGAACAGCCATGCGCAGGGCATCAAGAATGGCCCAAACAAATTCACCATAACAGGTCGCTATTGGAGATGGTAATGATTTAAGAGGTGGATACGGGGGTGTTCGAATGCCTGATAGGGTGCAGGAATTCGCCCCCCCCGACCCTTGGATTCGGAAGCCATTCTCCCACGGTTCACCCCGTTCGGTTTCACGGCTTTCCAGTCGTTACTATTGTCCTGATTCGGAACTGATGTTCCATTTCGGGCACGGCGCACCAGCTCACGTGACCTTTGGGCAACCCTAGATCAAGCGATTTTCATTGCTTGGGCACGACATGAGAGCGGCTTCGAGGCTCGTTGGTTGTTTGCTTCCATACCGAAGGATCCGTCTGTCGGGAATGCTTCCTGACGTTGCGCATTCCGATAAGAGCGAGGCGAAAGCTGCCAATTTCGCCATCGCATCGGAACCGACACCCAGGCGATGACGGCTGGGATGCGCAAACGATAATCCGTGCAAGTAACGCGGACGATTGCCACAAGCCTGACGAGCTTGTTGTTGCCGAGCCGGGCAGGAATGACCCGCGAGGGAACCACTCTGGCAGTGAGTTGAGGTAACCGAGCGGCCCTCCTGCGGTGCGCGCCAGGCGATTGGTCAAATAGTCCTTTAATTCGATCAAAGGCACAGCGTTCCTTCGAAATAGAACTTGCCTCCTGATGCCGCCTCGACAAGAATTGGGGCGGTCGCGCAGCCTTTGTGGAGGATTGTGAAAATCGAAACTCGTAACCGTTGGAGCCTTCGTTCCACCTATACCAGGGCCAACACCCTTCTGCTAAAGCTGATAATTGCACACGCTATGACAACAGAAGAGCTTTTTTCCGAAATCCTCTGAGGCAACGCGCGAGGCCAATCGAGTCCAGCATTGGAAGGCAATCGTAATGATCAAGCTTAATCGTCGTGAATTCATTCAGGCATCCACTGCATCGTTGTTGTTGAATGGCTTCAGCGTTTCCGCCGCGCCTCACAGCCCTTCCACGGGCGAGGCTGCAACGGTTTTTGCGCGGACAAATGCCGTGGGAAAAAGCTGGACAGTGGGCAACACGCTTGTGGAACGGGAGGTTCGCTTTGACGCGAACGTTGGCCTGTTCACCGAGAGTTGGCGCCATAAGGTTACGGGCAAGGACTTCCTGAAAAACCTGTCCTCCGATTCATCCTCGGCGCCGGAAACGCGGCGGGGCGCGGAATTTTCATTTCAGGTTGACCACAAGGAAGTGTCAGGCGCGACGCGCGGTCCCTCCGATTTTGATTTCGTGGGTGCAAATAAAATTGCGATCTCTCCCGATGGGAAGCTGCTCGAGATCAAGCTAAAGTGCAGGAAGCAAGCGCTTGAGGTTTCAGCCTTCTATGCGGTCTATTCCGGGCATCCCATAGTCCGGAAATGGATTGCCATCACCAACCGGGGTGAGCAGACGATCAGGCTTTCGCACCTCGTCTTTGAGGCGCTGAATCTTCAGGCGGCCCCGCCAAGTGAACAGGTGATCTTTGCCTATTACGGAGTTCATCCGCGCGAAACATTTTTCACGGGCCGGGCTGAGGACGCCGCCATCGTGGCCAAGGATCCACGCACCGGCGAGGGCTTTGTTGTGATGAATGAGGCCCCCGGGTGGATGAAGCGCACCGAGTTGACCAATTGGGGGGAGGGCGTTGAGGTGATGTACGATACGGACCTCTTTCCCTTTGAGCGCAGCCTCAATCCCGGCGAGAGTTTTACCAGCGCCCAAAGCGGTGTGGCTTTCTTCGCCGAAGGAAAAGGCTTGGCCGATCCCTATTGGGTCATGCCCACCTATACTTCGCAAGTTCTCATGAAGAAGGGCGCGTCCTACCAGCCGCCATGGTTCTACAACACCTGGGAGCCTTTCTTTCAGGATTACAACGATGCCATCGTGAATGAATCGATTCCGGTCGCATCCCAATTGGGCCTCGACGTCTTCACTCTCGACACCGGGTGGAGTGAGAACTACGGCGAAAACGAAGTCAATCCCCAGAAGTTTCCCAAGGGGTTTGACGCGATTCAAGCCTCGCTGGAAAGCAAGGGCATGCGGCTTGGCCTTTGGGAGCCGCTGGTGGTGATGGGGCAGCAGAGCCGCGTGGTTCGTGAGCATCCGGAGTGGATCATCAGGGATCTGGATGGGAACGAAAAGCGCGCAGATTTTCCTGGTTCGAACGATCGCGTCATGTGCCTGGCTTCTCCCTACCGCGATTGGGCGGCGAAGCGCATCAATGGGCTCATCAAAAGGCACAACCTGGGATACGTCAAGATCGATTTGACCGCCGTTTTTAATGCCTATGGTGAAGGGCCGGGCTGTTATGCGCAGGGGCATTATCACAGCAACTGGGCGGAATCATTGGGCGGAATCTACGAAGGCATTCAATATGTGACCGATCAGATTTACCGTGAGCACCCGGAGGTGTTGCTTGATCTTACCTTCGAACTTTGGGGGCAGAAGCACATTATCGATTACGGACTGCTTAACGCCGGCGACCTCGATTGGATGAGCAACGTTGATGACGCTTCAGCCCGTTCGGCCGGCCCGCGCCAGGTGCGGACGCTGCTCTACCACCGTGCCATGGCCATTCCGGTTGAGACCATGCTGATCGGGAATCTGCGCGTTACCACTCCGTCGCTGGAAGAACATTTCGCCACGGTGATGGGTTCCGCGCCGCTGTTTCTGGGCGATTTGAGGAAGCTCACCCCGCAGCAGGTCACGTGGCTGGCGGAGAAGATCCGCTGGTTTAAGCAGCTTCGCCGGGCAGTGCCGATCAATGAAGGCTTCTTTCCCCTGGGCGATTGGCGGCAGCCCAACGTGGTGAGTTGGGATGGATTCGCGCGTCTCAGTCGCGAGGGCGAAGGCGTGATTGTCCTGTTCAAGAATGAATCGCAGCTCAATGAAGTGGTCGTGCAATTGCCGGTCTTTCCCGATGGGACGCTTCATCTTCGCTCTGTAGTGTCCCGGCAGGCACTTGGCGTCCGCACTGGCGACCAGTTTCGCCAGGGAATCAAGTTTCAATTTCCCGCAAAGCATCAGGTGGAGATCGTGGAAATTCGGAAATAGCAAGTGCGTTGTTTGCCGGAGGAGATCAACATCACTAGCCTGATCTTTCACATCATTGGTCGGCTTCGAGCACCGTAAAGGGGAGATATGACTCCCGTATCAGCGACATTTTGTCATGGTCAAATCGGAGTTCCCACGGGTTTTGGTAAGTGGCTTATTTTCAGTATGTTCTCACCTTTGGTAGAGGGAGAATGGTGTTTTAGACCCTTTTTTTTCAGTAAGTTATCAGCTTTGGCATTTTGTCGAAACTGGGACATTCTTAGGACATAATGTCGGCGGCAATTGGAGCTGTTGGGGCGGCAAGGCCAGGGTCATAAAATCCTTCTTTAGGTTGCTAGGTTCGCCCGCGCATTCCATCCGGCGAGCGACGATGGGACTCCGTCGCCACCTTAATAGTAGGCTATTAAGTCGCGGTTGTCAAAATGAACAAATGTTACTCTCACATGGGGATCGAAAGGAAGCCTGCGGCGGGCAATTCAGCTCCCCCGTTGGGAGGTTGTTTCCAGACCCGGCAGCCAATTGTCGATTGGAGGCCTTTCCTGTGACCAAATGGAATCGGCGTGAATTCATGCAGGCATCCACCGCATCATTGTTAATGAACAGCGCCAGGGTCTCCGCATCACCGGGCAGCACGCCTGGAATTGATGAAGCAACCCCCGCATTTGTACGCACGAATGACGAAGGCAGAAGCTGGACCGTGGGCAACGCGCTGGTGGAACGGCAGATTCACTTTGATTCGGAACACGGTCTGCTGACAGCAAGCTGGCGGCACCTTGTGACCGGAACTGATTTCATGGAGATTTCCTGGAAGCGGGGAAACACCGGGGCCGAATTCACTTTGCGCGTGGATGGAGAGGCCCTCCGCGGGTCGGACCAGGCTGCGTGGGACCTGATTGAAACCAAAACCGAGAAGCTCACCCCAGCGGGGAAGTCCCTGATCATCCACCTGCGGGCTAAAGAGAAAGCCATCGATATCACGGTCCACTACGCCGTTTTTGATGGACACGCCGTTGTCCAAAAGTGGATCGCCATCACCAATCGCGGCGCCGCTCCCGTCACGCTTTCGCATTTGAGTTTTGAGAGCCTGCCCATTGCGCCGGGTCCTCCCGAAGTCTTGCAGGCGTCGGGATTTTACGCCAGCCAGCCGCGGGAGACTTTTTTCACGGGAAGGGTTGACGACACCGCCGTTCTGGTGCGGAACTCGCTGGCCGGTGAAGGCTTCATCGCCATGAATGGGGCGCCTGGTTACTACAAGCGGACGGAACTTGCCAATTGGGGCGACGGCGTCAAATTGATGTATGACACGGACCTGTTTCCCTTTGAACGCGTGTTGCAGCCCGGTGAAACGTTTACTACGGCGAAAAGTTCAATCGCCTTTTTCGCCGACGGCAAAGGATTTGCTGATCCACGCTGGGTCATTCCTTCCTATACTTCGCAGGCCTTGATGAAGAAGGGCGCGGGCTATCAGCCGCCCTGGATTTACAACACCTGGGATCCTTTCCAGCGCGGCATCACCCAAGGCATTACCATGGATTTGATTGCCGCCGCTGGGCGAATGGGACTGGATGTGTTCACCATCGATGATGGATGGCAGGCGGAGTACGGTGAAAATGCCGTCAATGACGAACTCTTTCCCCATGGCCTGGACGAAATTCAGTCGGCAGTGGAGCAACGGGGAATGCGCCTGGGCCTTTGGGTGCCCCTCGCCACGGTCAGCACGAAGACTGCGGCCGCCCGTGAACATCCCGAGTGGATTTGCCGGGACATGCAGGGCAAGCCCAAGTTCACTGGCACCGCGGCGGGTTCGAACGCCGTGATGTGCCTTGCCACGCCTTACAGGGAGTTGGCCGCGAAGCGAATCAGCGAATTGATTGGGCGCTATCACCTGGCGTACGTCAAGATCGACCTTACCACCGTGTTTAATGCCTATGGCGAATCTCCGGGCTGCTACGCCCAGGGTCACGACCATAGTTCCTGGGCCGAGTCACTGGGGCGCATCTACGAAGGCATTCAGCAAGTGACCGATTATATCTACCGCGAGCACCCCGATGTATTGCTTGACCTCACCTTTGAGCTCTGGGGCCAAAAACACATCATCGATTACGGCTTGCTGGCAGCGGGTGATTTGGATTGGCTCAGCAATGTGGATGACGGCATGCCACATTCGGCCGGCCCACGCCAGGCGCGCACGCTGCTCTATCTGCGGTCATTGGCGATTCCTGCGGAAACAATGTTGATTGGCAACCTTCAGGCGCAGATGCCGTCGATTGAGGATCGCCTTGCCACCGCCATGGGTGCGGGCCCGCTCTTCCTTGGCGATTTGAGAAAGCTGACTTCAGAGCAGCAGAATTGGTATGGCGAAAAGATTCGTTGGTTTAAAGCGTTTCGCAAGGACGTGCCGCTACTCGAAGGATTCTTCCCGCTCGGTAACTGGCAGCAGCCGGGAGCCGCGACGTGGGACGGGTTCGCGCGCCTCAGCCGCCAGGGTGAAGGCTTGATTGCCCTTTTCAAAAACGAATCACAACTCGAAAAGGTCTCCATAAAGCTTCCGGTCTACCCTAATGGGAATTTTCGTGTTCGCTCCGCCATAACCGGGCAAACACTGGGGACACAAACAGGCGGCCTATTTCGCCAGGGAATCGAAATCCTACTTCCGGCTGACCACCAGGTGGAGATCCTGGAGATCCGAAAATCGGCAGGGTGAATCGATCATGCAATGATCATCCCTCTGTGCCGAGCCAGTAAAAACAGTTGCTGGAAGTGGGGGAATTTTGATCTTCCCCCTTTGCCAGCATACGGCTTCACACCCTTGGCCGCAGCCGTCGCCGCCTCAAGTCAGATTACAACTACTGCTTTGCCGGATAGTTCACCTGCACGGTCAAAATCTCATAGGGATGAATCGTGGCGGTCACAGTGTCGTTGACCACTTTCAACGCCGCGCCCTCCGGCTTTTCCATCAGGTTCGTGACAGTGGCTCCGGCTGCGCCCTTGGGCAGGTGGATCTCCACGTCGCTTGATTTGCCAGCCCATTCATAGACGCGGAAGATCAGCCCGTCAGAGTCCTCCGCTTTCTTCAGCGCGGTCAGCACCACATTTTCCGGCTTCACGGTAACATAGGCATGTTCCGCTTGCATGCTGCCCGTGTGCGCTTCCACCTGCATGGCCTGAAGTTTGTAGTTGTATTCGTAGCCGTGCCGCACCGTCAGCGCCTGCTTCCAGTCGCCTCCGTGCGGATAGAGCGCGTAATGGAAATGATGATGCCCGCGGTCCGCCTCGGCGTCAGGCCACGTGGGCGAGCGCAGCAGCGTGAGGCGCAGCACATTGTCCTTGTCGTCGTAGCCATACTTCGATTCATTCAGCAGGCTGAAGCCATGTTGGGCATCACTCAGATCGGCCCAGCGCAGGGCCGGCACTTCAAACTGCGCCTGCTCCCAGCTGTTGTTGCGCGTGGTGGTTCGCTGGATGCTGCCGTAGGGTACCTCGTACGTGGCCTTGTCACTGGTTGCAGCCAGTGGAAATGCGGCTTTCAGCAGAACGTGCGTCTCATGCCAGTCAATGTCATTCTCCACATCCACCTGTTCGGCCCCCACATCGAGCACAATGTTCTGCACGAACTTTGAGCTTTGCCAGGTGCGTGTTACGCGAATCACGCCTCGCAGCGGTCCCTTCTGAACAAGCTCCACGGAGTCGACATTATCAATGGGGCTGAAATGATCGAGCGTTCCAGGATCAACGTTCCATGCGTCGTACTCCTTGGGCAGATCCTTGAACGTTTGCAATTGATTGCCGCAGGCGCCAGCCGCCAATGCTTCAAACTTTGTCTTCTTGTTGAAGAGGCTGGTGATGCAGCCGGTCTGCTTGTCCACCGTGACTTTCAGGGCGGAATTTTCCAGGGTCAGCCCTTCCGCTTTAAGGTCGCTCACAAAAGGTTTTGCGCCGGGGACGACGTGCAGCACTTTGTATCCCAAAGAAGGAACGTTATTCGCCGAAATCAGCAGGCGATAGCTGTTGGTTTTGGCGTCGCTCTTCAAGACCTCCGACGGCACCACGCGATTGGCCGCGTCGAGCACCGTCACGCCGCCCGTCCCCGGTGCGGGCATTTGCACGTCAACCTTTACCAAGCCCGAACGCTCCCAGGCCAGCGGGTTGAAGACCAGCACAGGCACGCCGCCAGCACCGTTAGTGTCAACTTCCGCCGCCAGGGTCTTCAGCGCCTTTTGCGAAATCTCGTTTGTGGCCCAGCGCACCTGGTCATAATCGCGCTGCGCTTCCTTATAAATGATGCCGATGCCGGAGCCGGCCGCGAGGTCGTGGAAGTCATTGAACGTGATCTTTTTCCACGCCTCGGTCAGTTCATCTCCAGGATACGGATTACCTTCGCGCCACGCCAGGGAGGCGAACTTCTCCGCATTCAGCGCCTGCTCTTCACTCTCGCGCATGTTGCGCTTATGGATGGCCTGCGTGGTCATTACGCCGCGGTGATACTCAAAATACATTTCGCTCTTCCATGTTGGAATTGCCACCTGGTTATCGGCGGGAGCGGTGGGTGGTTTATATCCCTTGGCGATGGAGCTGTAGTCCCACACGGGCGAGTCCGCCGCCAGTTTGCGCTCAATCTCCGTAAAGTAGCTCTGCGCGGTTCCGAATTGCATTTGGGGAGCAACCTTGTCCGGGTGCATCCAGTGCATACCCTGATCCAGGACCGCCCGTGTGGGACCTCCGCCGTGATCCCCGATGCCATAGAGGTCCATCATCTCGGTCAATCCCGCAGCGCGCTGGCGAGCGGTGGCCAAATTGGCGGAGAGGCGCACCGGATTTAAATTGTCGTTGGCATAATCAATGGGAAAATAGGTCAGGACCTTGCTGCCGTCCGGTGATTCCCACCAGAACAGTTTGAAGGGAAGCTGGTTGGTGTCGTTCCACGTCATCTTCTGCGTCACAAAATAGTCGATGCCGGATTTCTTGTAGATCTGCGGCAACTGCCATGTGTACCCAAAGGAATCAGGGTTCCAGCCGATGCGCACGTCCACTCCGTAGGTTTTCTGAAACCAGCGCTTGCCCAACAGCAGCGACCGCACCGCTGATTCGCCATCGGGCATATTCAGGTCCGGCTCCACCCACATGCCGCCTACAATTTCCCAACGCCCTTCCTGAATGCGCCGCTTGATCTCCTCATTCATCTGCGGATACTTTTCCGCAATCCACGCGTTGTACTGTGCGGCTGACTGTGTGAACGTGTAATCCGGGTATTCATTCATCAACTGCAATGCGGTGCTGAAGGTTCGCTTGACGGTGTCCACGGTCTCCGTCCATGGCCACAGCCATGCCGCGTCGATGTGCGAATTTCCGGTCAGGTGCGCGGTCGCCTGCCGCAGCGTCGGCCTCAACGTTTCCAGCGTCGTCTGCGCCTGTTTGAGCGAAGCATCGAACTTTGCCTGGTCGTTTGCATCCAGGGCCGCCAGGTCGACGGAGCTGATGGCCTTCTCCAGAGTCGCCGTGTCGGTGGGAACAGCGTTTGAATAGTCCGGGATCAGGAGTGCGGCGGAAAGAATTTCAAGCCGGATGTCTTCAGGGTTCGGACGGCTTTCGGGAAAATCGATCTTCAGTTCCGTGCCGGCGAAGGTTTTTATGTCCACCGTGTGCAACAGTTTGACGGCAATCAGCACTTTGTCTCCGGGCTTTGCCTTTTCAAACAGCACAATCGGTTCCAGGTCATCGCCCAGGGCCACACGCCGTCCGTTGTAATAGATAATCTCGGGCATCGGCCCATTGGCGTCGGCATGGAAGCTGAACCAGATTCGCGCGCCCGTCAGGTCGTAGCCGTGCAAACGCTGGGGAACTTCCACCCAGCGCCGGAACCACACAGCATCCTGTGGTGCTTGCATGCGTGGTTTCACCAACGGCCACGATGAGTCGTCCAGATCCGGCGATTCTCCATGCGCCAGGTCGCCCGCATGAAACCGCCATTCTTCCGCGGGGATTTGGTTGAGCGTGGTCAGCCGCTCCACCACCGATTGTGAAGTGCCGCTGAGAGATTTGACGATCTCCGCTGCCTGCGCGGCTGTCTGGGCGTTTGCCCTTGCTCCGCCAAACACACCGATCAAGCAGGCGGAAAGCACCACGGCCAGCGCGCTGATCTTCAAGACGCGCTTGCAGAATCTCAGAGTTTGTTTGCTGGTCGAAGCCATCATGGAAGGATCTCCTGATTCAGTTTACGAAAGAAACGATTGTGTCATTTCTGTTTACGCCTGAGCACCCAAAGATCGCCGCGAATTATACTCTGTTGGGCACGCATTTAGAACCGGACTTCTCATCAGCCGGTGAGGAGCGAAGCTTGCAAGCCCCTCTGTCTGGATTATTCATGAGAGCGTGAAAGGTCGGGTGGAGGGGGTGAGGCAGGGGTAGGAGAGGGCTGGAAGGTGAGGCGAGAGGGAGGGGGAAGCTTGGAACGGCAGAAAAGGGGCTGGAGTTGCC